>Ga0209163_1003740_pt1 | contig 10785 bp, 6 predicted proteins | sample MTBAKSrepl2MetaG_FD_187457 | JGI IMG/M metagenome (GOLD analysis project Ga0209163, IMG submission 187457) | Enrichment culture microbial communities om Arthur Kill intertidal strait, New Jersey, USA, that are MTBE-degrading - MTBE-AKS2 (Arthur... | ecosystem: Environmental > Aquatic > Marine >...
CATATACATTTTTCCCTGCCTGACATGCCCATATAGTACCCAGTGCATGCCAGAAATTCGGGGTAGCAAATGTTACTACGTCAATCTCCTTATCATCAAGGACCCTGCGCATGTCCCACTCAGTTAAAGGTCTTTCGTTTATCTTATCCGAAACATCTTTTACCCTTTCAGCAAAGAATTGTTCATCAACATCACACAGTATTTTTAGTTTTACATTTTTCTTATCCCTGAGTGCACACAAAGCGCCTATGTGAGCAGTACCTCTGCTTCGAATACCCACCACTGCTGCAATTATACGGTCATTAGCGCCTGCAATTGACGCATATGATTTAGCGGTGAATCCCAGTCCGCCGATTGTGATTCCCGCAGTTCCTATCGCACTCTTTTTAATAAAATCCCTTCTTTTATTCATTTTAACAAATATTTATGATTGAGTCAGATCGAAAAAGGTGCTTCGCTCCCTTTTCAGACCAGCCTCATTTATAATTTTGACACCAGTTTACCTGCGTTATTGTAAATTTTTTCAATCGCCCTGACAATATCATCCATATCTGATTTCGTTCCCAGGAACATTTTTTGGGTAAATTTTACATTTTCTTCGTTGCAGTACTTATCGTTTGCGGGACATTGATTTATTGCAACATAATTATCGAAGTCCAGCTCTTCAGAAGAATACATTTTCCTGTAATTCTTAGAATCAAAAGCATCTTTTATGTAGGGAGCAGTATTAAGGCCCGCGCGATAACCGCTACCGCAAGGTATTCCTTCAGCATTGAGAGCTTTTATAAATTCCTCTCTGGGTAATCCTTTAAATTCTTCTTTTTTGTATCTGAGCGGGAATGAATGGTATGCAGCTTTTGTTACCTTAGGATAAAGCCTATGAGGTATTATTCCCGGGATCTTTTGTAATTGTGACCGGAGATAGTCGGCGTTTTCGTTTCTTGTATTTGTTTGTTCCTCAAGTCTCTTTAGCTGAGCTAAACCGATTGCTGCCTGGTATTCTGCCAGACGCATTTTAGAGCCTGCAATTTTTAAGCCCCCAAAGTTATGATAAGAATAGCATCTGTCCATATACTCTTCATCATCACTTACAATAGCACCGCCTTCACCCATAGGGCAGTGTTTTGAATTCTGAAAACTGAAACAACCTGCATTACCAAATGTTCCCGCTTTCTTGTGGTCTATTTCAGCAAGCCATGCCTGGCAGGCATCCTCCACTATAAGCAGATTATGTTTTTTTGCTATTGCCATTATCCTGTCCATATCAGCAGGAAGACCATGAATATGCACAGGAATGATAGCTTTTGTTCGGGAGGTTATCTTCTCTTCAATCTTATCAGGATCAATCTGCTCCGTTGAGGGATCAATGTCAGCAAAAACCGGGATAGCCCCGTTTTGGAGTATTGAAAGAGGCGTCGCAATAAATGTAAAAGGTGAGGTGATTACTTCATCGCCGGCTCCGATATCCAGATTTTTCACTGCACATATTAAGGCATTGGTGCCATTGACAGTGGTAAGACAACGTCTAGCGCCAATTAGTTCAGCCCATTTATTTTCAAATTCAGTAACGGTATGCCGACGTGACCATATACCGCTTCTAAGAACTTCAATTACACGTTCTTCATCAGTTGCCGGATTCCACTGTGGCCAATCAGGCCATCCCTTAGTTCTTACTTTGTCTCCTCCCAATATTGCCGGAATATCAATATTTTTTAATGATCCGGAAATTAAGTCAGGTGTGACACTTCCGGCTATACCTATACCTATGCCGGTAAGTGTACCGTTTCGTACAAAATTTCTTCTTGAATTACCTTTAAGTTTCATTTTTTTTAATATTAAATTTTCGCCAGTTGCTTTCTGTTTGCCCATACCTTTTCAAAAGCAGCGATGTATTGCTCGACAAGATCCGGAGACTCCCTGGTGAATATAGTCATTGAAATACCTCTTTCCCTGACATCATTGACTCCCGGATAATTTTCAGCTACTACAGGCATATGATGCCACCATTGTGATTCATGGAATATGGGATCATCACCGATATACTGGGCCCCGCTGGAACCAACCTGAACACCTTCTGCCTTTAACGCCTCAACACATGCATCACGTGACATACCGGCTTCTTTTTCATTCAGATAAATCCTGTTTGATGAGTAATATACCCTATTAAGGTCCTGTCTGTTTTGTTGTTCATAAAGCCCAGGTAATTTAGTTATTCTGTCATTTATTTGACGTATCTGCCTTATTACCATCTCATTAGTTTTATCCAATTTATCCAACTGACATTTGGCTATAGCAGAAGCAACAGGGTGCATACGTAGTTTCATTCCCAAACCTAATCTGTATTTATTATATTTGGAGCTTAAATTTCTGGTTTTACCGTAATGCCCTAAAGTGGTAGCCCTTTCATAATCCTCTTGGTTCATGTAGTTCCCCATACCCCCCTCAATTGAGGGAAGCGGCTTACTTGCCTGGAAGCTATAACAAGCCATTCTGCCCCAACTGCCAATATTTTTTCCCTGAAAAACAGCACCGTGAGCGTGGCATGCATCTTCAAGAAGATAAAGCCCTTTTTCATTACAAAATTCAGAAATACGGTCCATATCTGCAGGCATACCCAGGTAATGAACGGGGAAAACAGCTTTAGTGTTTTTGGTGAGTTTATATCTGGCATCATCAACATCAAAGTTTAGTGTTACAGGATTTATATCAACCAAAACAGGAACCAGATCGAAAAAGCGCATTGGAGTAATGGTAGCCCAAAAAGTAGAGCACGGTACCATTATCTCGCTTCCTGCCGGAAGATTAAGAGCAAAAAACATTGCGATTATGGCACTGGTGCCGTTGTAATGTGCTTTGCAATAGTTAAGATCAAACCGTTGTTTCCAATTTTCTTCCAGGTCATCAATAATTTGATATCCGGGAGGATTTCTCAAAATTTCAAGAACTGCTTGTTCTTCCTCCTTACCAAAACGAGGCCAGGTAAATGCATCATCAAGAGATGCGGTAACAGCTTTGGCACCGCCCTGTATAGCAAGCTTTTCCTTATCCTTTCTGAAAGAAGTGTCAACTGATATAATTGTTGGAGACATAATAAGGGCACCGGTAGCTGTACCAGTCGATTTAATAAATGTTCTCCGTGTACTTTTTGATTTGTTTTTCATATCTTAAATATTTATTATTAATGATTTATAAAGCAATTCCTGAAATATTTTTAAAATTTTTCCCAAACCCCACCACCCTTAAAAAAGTATACACTACCTTGATGCTTTATTGTATAATATTTAGTAACCAGGATTTTGTGTCATTTTGCCACCAAGGTCCAGATCCAGTTCTTTTTGTGGTATAGGCCATAACTTATGATAGTCCTGTATGTTATTAGCTGGAATCAATGGATTATTACAATATTGTCTGACCCTTTCTACAAGTATATTTAGTCTTGTCAGGGTAAGACGTCTGAATTCTTCACAATAAAGTTCCCTTGCCCTTTCATCCAATATATACTCCAGAGTAACATCTGCTGCCGTAATAGGTGTCGCTTTAGCCCTGTTACGTATCTTGTTGATATCTTCGGCAGCTTCTGCTTTTTTATTTAACCTCAGATAACCTTCAGCCCTTAAAAGCAATGTTTCAGCAAGACGGGCAGCGTATACATCTTTATGGGATCGCCCGGCACCTGCCATATGTGGATGAGTAAAATGTTCAAGCGGAGCACCGGCTTTTGTCCAATAAGGGAAAATAAATTCACATGTATCCCTGATAGGATCCCTTCCGGCAGAAGAAGGATAAAGATCCCACTTAATTTCCATTCCATGATAAGCTGAAGCCGGATTATCGAAGTAAAAATGCCGTTTAATATTATGCTCTGCATTTCTAATATCATTATTCCAGTCACTCTGCCATATAAAATATGCAAGGTAATTTGTTGGCCGCAGTCCGGCAACACCTCGGCCTAGTGAGTCTGTATATCCTGTATATTTACCCTCATAATAGTCTCCAAGTATAGCCTGATATCCATCAGGTGTTTTGCCCATCCTGAAATATGCAGGTCCGTGTACTCTTTCCCCGCAGTACATTCCTCCTCCGGTAATAAGCGGCTCGTTCTGGATGACCCATATTGCTTCGGTATTTTCTGCAAGATTCTGGTTTCCCATAGCAAATAAATCATAATAAACATCTCCGGATCCCCAGACATCTTTTCCGAGCTTTACCCCGAAACGGTCTGTCATAAGTTTATAATTGAAATCATTAATCAATTTTGATGCTGCATCCACGGCTTTTTGGTATTCTCCCTTCCAAAGATAAGCCTCTGACAGATAGTGCAGAGCAGCTCCCTTGGTTACCCTTCCGGGAGCATCCTCATTACCTGGATCCGGCAGATATTGAGCTGCATATTCCAGGTCCTCCACAATCAGATTTAAAACCTCAGATTGGGGATCTCTGATAAAATCAGTTTTTGCCGTATTGATAACGTCTGTTACCAAAGGTATATCTCCATAGAGGCATGTCAGTATTTTATAATTAAAAGCCCTGAAGAATCTGACCTCCGCCAGGAGAGTATTTCTTTTATTTTCATCAAGTTCTGATTCCTGTATTCCTTTAATCAGATTATTTTCTTTCTGTATATCATTATAGCATTCATCCCAGTATGTTCTCACCCAGCTGTCGGTAGGAACAAGTACTGTTACATAGTTGGCCAGATAACCTGATCCCCCCGGATCCTCTCCATGATAAGCAACATCAAGTCCAAGGCCTCTCCAGTGTTCTGTGTCAGCTCCTGCTCCTAAAAAATAGCGGTTTCTGATACTTACATATAAGGCATTTATTCCCTGCTCAATTCCTTCAAGACTTTTATACGCATTCTCCGGAGCAATGAAATCAATAGGTTCCTCTTTGAGAATTTTTTCTTCATCACAAGCGGTGTATACGGTTGTTACTAATACAACCAGTAATGCTTTGATGATCCGGAATATATTTTTTTTGTATTTCATAATATCAAATTTGTAGTTTAACTGTATCGATCGATAAATTTTATAACTAAAAACTAAGTCTGACGCCTAAAATTACGCTTCGCATCATACGGGTATAATTTTCTCCCAATTCAGGATCCCAGCCTTCCCAATTTGTCCATGTATAAATATTTTTTCCACTTAAATACACACGCAGTCCGTCTATTTTATATGTCTCCAGAAAATTTTTGTTAAAATCATATGAGAGAGATACATCCTGCAATCTTACAAAACTCCTGTCCTGAAAGAAATAATGTTCTCTACGGGGAAGGTAATATAAAGCAGGAGCATTTTTCACTCCATTGTCCGGTGTCCAGTATTGTCTGGTAGCCACAAGATTTTGACGGTAAACATATTGTATTCCAGCGTCAGCACTTTCAGGAAGATTAGGGCATGAAAATACAGCACGAGCATTATCTTTCAGGTAATATCCGTTGCCTCCCTGAATCGAATTAATAAAAACGTATAAATTGAAATTCTTAAAAGATAAATTGTTGGTCAGACTAAAACGATAATTGGGATCTTCATAACCGACAATTGTTCTGTCATTATCAGGATCGATGTCATTATCTCCGTTTAAATCCTCAACTTTATAATGGCCAGGGTACATCCCTGGGATTTTAATGTCTCCTCTGTAAAATTCTTCTTCAGTCCAAACAACAGGATTAACCTTATAGCTATATATAGAATTTATAGGTTCGCCTACAAACCATGAATTTCCAATATCTCTATCATAGCCTCCTCCATATAATTTAGTGATTTTATCTCTGTTAAGCGAAAAAACAAATCCTGTTTCCCATTTCAGTTCTTTATTTATGTTTACTGAATTTATGGAAAGTTCAATACCTTTATTATCTATAGCACTGAGGTTTGTCCAGACAGATGAATACCCTGTTGATCCTGGTATTGTTCTTCTAACCAAAACATCTGAGGTTACTGACTTATACATGTCTATCGCTCCGTAAATACGGCTGTTTAAGACACCATAATCAATGCCGATATTATAGGATAATGTGGATTCCCAACCCAGGTCTGCATTACCTAATGTGTTTGGATAAATAGCAATTGCTGTTTGTGATCCAAAGGCATAAGCATTTGTAGCCATCTTTGAGAAACTTGAATACCGTCCTATTCCCTGGTTGCCATTTTTTCCTACAGATGTTCTTATTTTTAATAGATCAATGGCGTTCAGATTACTAAAGAATGATTCTTTTGAAATAACCCAACCCAGCGAAAGGGAAGGGAATGTTGCTGTTTTTCTGTTTGGGCCAAATCCTGAAAAACCATCTTTACGTATTGTGCCGGTAAGCAGATAACGACTATTATAAGAATAATTTACCCTTGCCATATATGACAAACTGTTTTCTTCCCATGCTCCTGTATTTAAAGAAGGAATTGTACCTAGTTCCATGCCGTTATAACCTAACAGCTCATTGTCGAAACTTGTAGCTCTCAAATTAGAATCATCTCCCTGTCGATTTTCCCTGCTGTAAAGTAGCGTTGCATTAACAGAATGATTATCTGCGAAAATTTTTGAATAGGTAAGAATATTGTTAATTATCCAGCTAATGTTATTAGTATGGTCTTTTCTTGCATCTCCTCCGGCAGCACTGCCAGCAGATGTTGATTTGGGATAATATGTTGCATTTTTTCTGGAATACCGAGTATTGGCATAATTAAATTCGTATTCCAGTCCCTCAATTTTTGGTATTTTGATCTTTGCAAAACCAGATAAAAATAAGTTTTCCCTTTTATCATCATTATCTATTACAGTATACTGAAGAGGATGGGTAGTTTCTTTAGCCAGTTCTATCGGATATTTTCCGTCAGGTGTAGTCATATTAACTAATGGACTGGCAAGCATGGCATCTGAAAATGATGCAGCAATACCTGAATAATCGAGAGATGAAAATGAAGTATTAAGACCTATTGTAATCCAGTCTGCGATTTTATTCTCAAGTTTGACATGCAGAGTATTCCTTTTGAACTGATCATTAAGCAACCTGCCTTTCTGGTCAGTATAAGATAAAGAAAGATAATAATTGGTTAATTCAGTCCTGCCCGATACACTTATATCATAATTCTGAATCGGGGCAGTCTGTTCAACCTCTTTCATCCAGTCAACTTCTTTGTTTGCAAGATAATTGATTTTCTCTTCCTCTGTTCTAATAAATCCGGCAACTACGTTACGATCAGAAACATCTGATCTGACAGGTTTTCCTGCGTCTGAGACCGGATTGGTTTGATACCACCGATATAACTCTTGTTGATAATAGAAGTCAACAAGGCGAATTGCAAATTCATCACCGTTCATAACTCTCTCAGGACTATTTGTATAATCCTGAAAACCATAATATGCATTTACATTAAAAAGCGGTTTTTCGCTTTTCCCTTTTTTTGTTGTGATCAATATTACTCCATTTGCAGATCTGGAACCATAAACTGCTGCGGCACTGGCATCTTTTAAAATATCAACCGATTCTACATCATTGATATTTATATCGGTAATAGATCCATAATAAATTATCCCATCCAATACCACCAGTGGGGCATCAGTAGCAGAAAGAGATGTTTTTCCCCTGACCGACAAGTCCGGTGCATCGCCCGCAAGACCTTCACCTCCGACATTGACTCCTGCTGTTGTTCCTTTTAATGCAGTATAAAGGGTAATATTAGCAACTGTTTCTTTATCCTCCATTTTTATGTTGGCAACTGATCCGGTCAGGTCGGCTTTTCTCTGTGTTCCATACCCGATAGCAACTACTTCTTCAATTCCAATTATGTCTGCTTGTAGCACTACATCAATACTGGTCCTTGTTCCCACAGCAACATCCTGTGACTTCATCCCAACAAATGAATATACAAGTATGGCATTATCAGATACATTGGTCAGATTGTATTCACCGTCGCTATTTGTAATAGTACCCTGTGTAGTGCCTTTCACCACAATTGTGACTCCCGGAAGAGGTTGATTTCGTTCGTCAGTTACTTTTCCTGATACTGTTCGCTGTTGGGTAACTGCAAAATTGACATCTGCATATCCTAATTCAGGAGTTGTTAAAACTATAATCCTGTCTTTCACAGCATAACCTACATTTGTACCGGCAAACATTAAATCTAAAACCTTTTCTATTTTTTGATTTGAAACATTTATAGAGATATTTTTGTCGACATCGATTATTTTTCCACTATACATGAAATAAAATTCACTTTGGTCTTCGATTTTTGACAATACTTCCCTAATGGATACATCTTCCATTTTAAGGGTTAATGATTTGGTCTGTGAATAGCTTTTACCTGCCAGTACGTTTAATACCGAGATTAAAATAATAAAGGTAGTTAGTTTCATAAGTAATAATAATCTTAATAAATAGGGATATTTTACTTTCCCAGGTAAATCAATAATTTTTTTCATACTTTTGTAAAATTTTTGTTATAAACTGCCCTGTTTACTAATCAGGGATGGTTAATAATACTTTAGAGGGGGGGATGTTGGCGCATTCCCCTTTTTGATTCTTCCGGTTAGTTTATCATAGGCAAATTATTTTATAAGTTAAGTTATTAATTCTTCTCAAAAATTATTTTTTGTTTGGAAAATGTTCCATCCGGTAATTTTTCTCTTGGAAGTGCTTTATATTTAACCGGGGTAGCTATAGATATAAGATCAAGAATCTGAAAGAGCGACTCATCAATAAAAGTAACAGTATAAGTAAAATCCTTAATTTCATCATCTATTTCTATTGTAACGTTAAATATCCGGCTTAACTTATCTGCAACTTCAAGGATTGAGGTTTCATCAAATACCAATTTACCATCTTTCCATGCGATATATTTATAAATATTTTCCTTTGTGTAAGTAAAAGAACCAGTTTTATAATTATAATTTAAATGGTGGCCTGGTTCCATCTTTCCTATAATTGTGTTTTTCTCGCTCAATCCATCTTTTTTCAAAACTAATTTACCATTAACCAAAGTAGTCTCAATAACATCTTTGTTTAGATATGCCATTATATTAAAAGCTGTCCCCAAAGCTTTTAAAGTTAATTTTTCTGTTCTTACTATAAATGGTTTCTCCGGATTGTTTACAATCTCAAAATAGCCTTCACCAGTTAACATTACCTCTCTGAAATCTCCGGAAAAATTTTGGGGATATTTAATTTTACTCCCATGATTTAAATGCACTTTGGATCCATCAGATAATAGTACAACTGTTCTTGATCCTAACGGTGCAATAACTTCAACGGAATCGACAGCTATATTGTCCTGAATCGTTATACTGTTTCTTGTTGTAGTAAGTGTAAAACACAAAAAGACAAGAACTGGTATTAACAATATTGCGGCAACTCTTGTCATCAGTTTTAAAAAAATGAGTAAAGTGTTAGATGATTTTATTCTTTGCTGGTTTTGAAGATCTACTCTATGTTGAATTTTGTCAAATAGCAAACCAAATTTGTCATCATCAATTAGGTCATTTTCCTCTTCATAGGATTTCCAATCAGTAAATATTAAACTTTTAATCTCTTCATTCGTGGCGTCTTCATTAATCCAACGGATAACCTCCACCAGTTCGTAATCAGAACAACTGTTAGTGACATACTTATGAAGCAGATCTTTTTTCATTGTAATTGATCTCAATTATATTCCCCGGATGTATCTAAAATCATATTAACGATTGTATTTCATTCCTCAGAAAGGAATTCTATTTTATTTATTTTGGATTTTTGTCTCACGGATTACTTTTTCTCCGGGAGTAAAATCAAGCCTGACTAAACTGTCTCCTAAAAATCGAACTTACTATAGTCTTATTTCTTAATTGCTAATTTTAACATTAAGTACAAAAAACCATTAAGCCTTTTCTATTTGTTTAGTATACACATAAACTATATGACAGGAGTATTGAAATATTGTTTTTTTATAAAATAACCAGAAATAAAAATAAATTGAGCACCGGACAGCTATGTAAATGAGCTTTTAAGTATGTAGTGGTATTGGTTATGTGTTTTTTTACAGTGTTAACTGAAATATTCAGCTTTTTTGCTATTTCTTTATGTTTTAAACCATCCGTTCTGCTTAAATGAAACACTTCTTGTTGCCGTGGCGTAAGTTTATTCAATAAAGATTGTATCTCATTATTAAGTTCATTAATTTGAAGATTTAAGGTTGCATCAGATGAATCTTCAAATTTTTGTAAAGATTTCAGATAATCCCGGTATTTCATTTCTGCTGACCTTTTTCGAAACATACTAATTATAGAATTATGTGCAATAGTAAAAAGAAAAGATTCAAATTTAGAGGCATCAATTTTATCTCTGTTTTCCCATATCTTTATGAAAACTTCCTGAACAATTTCTTCCGAATCGGTTTTCAATTTTACGTATCTTAAGACAAAACCATACAATCTATTGCAATAGCGTTCATACAAATTATAAAAAGCTACTTTGTCATCTTTTCGGATAAGCAGCAGGAGTTCTCTATCAGATTTTGAAACTTTCAATATATTTAATTAAATATTAATCAGCCAAATGCGAATCTAAATTTAATTACTAAAAATCAGTAACTATCAGCAAAATCGATATGCGATAAATCATCTTCCAAGAGATACAACTAAGATAGTAAAAATAGAAGAATGTGCAAAGTTTTAGGATTTTTTACCAGCAATTCCGCAGCAAATTTATAAAAATAGTTTTCGCTATCGATCCGTAAAATAGGGCAATACATTATCCCCCTGCTGAAATTCAGCAGGAAACGATTTTAATATTTCAGATTTACATAGGCTACC
>Ga0209163_1003750_pt1 | contig 10766 bp, 9 predicted proteins | sample MTBAKSrepl2MetaG_FD_187457 | JGI IMG/M metagenome (GOLD analysis project Ga0209163, IMG submission 187457) | Enrichment culture microbial communities om Arthur Kill intertidal strait, New Jersey, USA, that are MTBE-degrading - MTBE-AKS2 (Arthur... | ecosystem: Environmental > Aquatic > Marine >...
TATTTGCTTGCCCACCACTTTAACAGGCTGACACTCCAGAAGTAAAGCATAAGTTGATATCTTCTTCTTCTTCACCTGATCCAGCACAACCGGCCAAACCCTTTTTAGTTTTGCCACATCAACCGCAGGAGATTCAGCCTTATCACTCTTTGCTTCTTCTGTCGCTTCTGTTTTCTTTTCGCTTTCATCTTTGGTTTCTTTCTTTTCGCTTTCATCTTTGGTTTCTTTCTTACTCTTTTGAATCTCCTCTTTATCGCCACCGGGTTTATCATCCTTATCTAGAGCAACAGTCTCCTTTGCCGAGGATGCCGTATCTGAAACTTTACCTCTTTCGATTTCAGCACCGGAGCTCAAATTTTCTTTCTTATGTTTAACTTCCTCCGGTTTTTTGGTATCCGGCTGATGGCTGGCAATTTTCTTGTCATCTTTCTTGGATTCTTGTTTTGAGGTTTTTACTTCCGCTTTTGCGTCATCCCTTTTCCCCGATTGTATCTTTTGATTTTTAGTATCAGCTACCTTCGGCTGCTCCGCCGTTATCGGACCCTGAGTGCAGGACCCGTTTAACCTGTTTTCCAACTGCTCGATCCGGGCTAAAAGACCTTCCAGCGACATATCCACTTCCGGTCTCACTGCTTTTATAAGCGCCATTTCCAAATGCAGCCGCGCATCCGGGTCCCAACGCATATCGTTTATGGTCTTGGTAAGAATATCCGTTGCTCTCACCAGGTCGGAGGCACTGATTTGCTCAGCTTGTTTTTGCATACGATTTAAGTTTTCCGGTGTGGTGTTGATTATCTCCTCCGGCCGATCAACATTCTTTATCACAAAAAGATTATGCAGATGTTCTAAAAGCTCTTTGGCAAACTGTCTTACATCGCGTCCGTCATTGATCAAATTGTTAACAAACTGTATGCACGCCGAGGCATCTTTGGAAGAAATGGTATCGGTTATATCAAAAAGCAGCTCCAAATCAACTGCTCCGAGGAGAGAGATAACATCATCCAGCTCAATCTTTCCTCCGGTAAAAGAAGAAAGTTGATCCATCGTACCAATAGCATCTCTTAAGCTCCCCTGCGCGCTTTTGGCAATCAAATAAAGACTCGGCTCATCAATCTGGATCTTCTCCGCCTGAGCAATCTCAGCCAAGCGGTTTTTCACATCCGAGACCATAATGCGCCTAAAATCGAACTGCTGGCATCGCGAGATAATCGTGGGAATTACTTTATGGGGTTCGGTTGTCGCCAGCACGAAGATTACATGAGAAGGCGGTTCCTCCAGCGTTTTCAGAAGAGCGTTAAAGGCCTCCGAAGTTAGCATGTGAACCTCATCGATAATATAGACTTTTATTTTTGTCCTGGTCGGAGCAAAATGGACCTTTTCTTTCAGGTCTCTGATTTCATCGATTCCACGGTTGGAAGCGGCATCGATTTCCAAAATATCGACCGACGAACCATTGGTAATTTCACTACAGATAGAACACTCATTGCAGGGAGTAGGAGTGGGCCCATTCTCGCAGTTAAGGGCTTTGGCCAGGATTTTAGCCACCGTGGTCTTTCCTGTTCCTCGGGGCCCCGAGAAAAGATATGCATGCGCAATCCTATCCTGCTTTATTGCATTAGTCAGGGTGCGGGTTACGTGATTCTGACCAACAACTTCTTCAAAGGTCTGAGGGCGCCATTTTCGATAAAGTGAAATATATGCCAATTCTCTCACAACTCCTCATGCAATAGATTAAACCTATATTATCAGTGATATATCAAAATCGTCCAGGTGTATTGATAGGAGGGGCAGCCAAAAGCAACACTGTTTTATTATAGAGGAAATCGGGGCTCAAAAGAATAGAACAAAGAGACAAATTAAGCTTCAATCATCAATAACATTAAGAGATAAAATTGGCAAATAAACAAAAGGATATCGGCCATTGTCACTCGAATATAAACATTACTGCAAATCTTATTTTGTTCAAATAGGGAATTGTTGGGGCCAGGGGAAAATGAGAGTCTGCTTTGAATTTAGAACAAAAGAAGAATTCAAGGTTCCTGTCTCCTATAATTACGGGGTTCAATCCCTCATTTATAAATATATTGACCGGCAACTTTCTGATTTCCTTCATGACAAAGGTTATATTTTTGGCAAACGCAGATTCAAGCTTTTCACTTTTTCCAGAATTCAAGGACACGCTCGGTTCTTGAGAAATGAGAAGGTTTTTGCCTTTGCAGATTCTTTTAACATCATTGTTGCTTCTCCGATTGGCACATTCATTGAAAGCCTTGCTGAGAATTTCATAAAGTCCGCGGAGGTCCGTCTGTTTAAACAAACCGTGCATGTAGAATCAATCAATGTCTGCGCACAACCCCATTTTGATTCAGAAGTTGTTGTAACAATGCTCTCACCAGTGACTATGTACAGCACCTTCTCCACTCCTGACGGTAGGAAGAAGACATATTATTATAACCCTTTTGAAAAAGAATTCTCACAGTTGTTAGAGGAGAATCTGAAGAAGAAATATGAGATTCTTTATAAGACCAAGGCAAATGGCGCGGATTTTTCCATTGAGCCAATTGGTATAAGTAAAAACCATGAAAAGATTATTGACTACAAAGGAACAGTTATTAAGGGATGGATGGGTAGATATCGTTTGAAAGGTTCGCCTGAATTGCTGGCCTTAGGATATAATGCCGGCCTCGGCGGTAAAAACAGTCAGGGATTCGGATGTTTTGAAATAATAGCAAGAAAATAATAAGCGAAACAAAGTCTAGTTTTCACGAAAGGACATGAATGGCAAATCATCAAAAATCTACTATTCCTATGGAGCGAATTGAAAACAAGATACTTCTCATTCGAAGGCAGAAAGTTATGCTCAGCACTGATTTGGCTGAGTTATACGAGGTGGAGCCGCGTGTTCTTGTGCAAGCTGTCAAGCGCAACATCGAACGTTTTCCCAAAGATTTCATGTTTCAACTGAATGACAAGGAGTTTAACAACTTGAAATCACAAATTGTGACTTCAAGTTGGGGAGGTGCACGTCGAGCCAATCCTTATGCCTTTACTGAACAAGGAGTAGCTATGCTTTCCAGCGTGCTTCGTAGCAAACAGGCTATAGAGGTTAACATCGCTATTATGCGAGCTTTTGTGAGACTACGAAGTATGATAGCAACTCATAAGGACTTGGCTAGAAAGCTAGATGAGATGGAGAAAAAATACGATGCTCAATTCAAAGTGGTTTTTGAGGCTATCCGCCAGTTAATGAGCGAGCCCGAAAAGCCACGCCGTGCGGTTGGATTTCGAGCGGAGAGACAGTGAATGATTATTAGCATTGCCTCAGCTACGAAAACGACAAAGCTGTGGGTATTTCGCAATACTGATCAAAGGAGCGGCAAATTGAAAAGGACATTAGGCAATTGCCTGCAAATCCAATGGAAGATGCGAGATGTATTTTTCAATAACGGCATAACTGACATCTTTTGGGCTACTTCCGAGGTTTATAGTGTGGTGTACCAAGATGTGGACGGTGCATTGTTACTGAAGCCTGACGATGACGTTGAGCTCATCCTCAAACCTTTTGCATTGGAAATTAAAGGAAGTGACGAAGCAATCAGAATCTGGTACCGGAAGATTGCGGAGTACTTGATAGATATAGGACTCACCGAAATCCCACGCTTTGTTGTGGATTTTAAAAATGGTGAGCTCAAAGAAGGATATTCATTCGGTTCAACATCTTTTGCTTGTCGTACTTGGGGCACGAGTGTGGGTTCGCGGTTTATTTCTCGTCCGTCACTGCGAAAAAAAATGAAACCCAAAGAAAAGGCTGTTGTAGAGAAAGCACTGGAAGCCCATATTTTGAAAACCGGCATGTCGCTGGATTCTATGAGCAAAGAAAAGAAGTTCAAGAAAGGGTGGCAAAAGGAAGGCGTCTACATTCAGGCTAGCAGAAAAGAAATTATAAAAAGTCTGCACGGGGCACGTTATGAGTTTGAATCGGGACAGGAAGCGTGTGAAATCTGTGGCTCAAATCTTACGCAAGGAAAGTTTAAGAGAGATTCTTCAGTTTGTCCTGCTGCTATAGGTCTCGATTACTCTGGCTTTAAGGATCTAATGGATCCGGGCAAGGCTAGAGTCTGCGCTTTTTGCGATCTTGTTCTTAGGTACAATTTCTTTTGGGCGTTTTATGCACAAAACAAACCTAATATTATTCTCCATCTGGATGCCCCCAACCTAGTTGGGCTTTACCGTCTAAAGCGCCAATTGTACATACAAATGAAGAGCTTAACTGAGAAACAGAACACCAATATCCCTTACCAGGGGTTTTACTTATCATCATTGGAGCGGGCACTATTGGCCTTGGCTCTGTTCATTTTTCACAGAACAAAAGGGGAAGCGGATCTGCAACTTGCACATATTCTTGCCGAGAAAGTAAACTTCTTGAGGGTCTATGCTCTCTTTTTCGATGAAACAGCTATTTATAGAATCATTGAATATCATCGCTTTCAGGAATTGTTTGATTTTTTTAGTGATATTGGAGACGTGACCGCATTAAAAACTCCTTTTGAAAAAGGTGCTTTTAATCTCGCAAGAGGTGAGCGCCGCGATATGTATGAGCGTTCTTTACTCGGCCGAATCTTGAATTTCAATGATTTATCCGGTGTTCTCGCGGAAATAGCTTTTCTAAAAATAAAAGGGGATATTTACCCCTCATCTTTGAACAAAGACTTTGAAGAAGTGATCGAAAAGTTCTACAAATTCCTAAAGGAGGAGAAGATGAGCGAAGAAGAATTGCAATTCTTGCGAAAATATGGGTGGTCAGTGGGAACTCTCGCCAATTCCATTGACGATAAGGGCATTTTTTATGAAATGCGGGATGCTAGGAAAGCAGACCATCTCTTGCGAGTGCTTCGCGATTTCAGCTTTAGATTAGTCAATAAATCTGACGCTATAAGAGGTGGCGGTTCATTCGCGACTTCTGCCCTGGAGACTTACACAGGTCAGGGAGATGAGCTTGCGAGGATTCTATCGGAAAACAATTCTAAGAATTGGGAAAAGGCGCGAGATCTACTAGCATTCTTCGCTGTCAATTCTTATCTAAAGGGCCAAAAGAAATCTGAAGAAATAAACAGCTAGGGAGGATTATAAAATGGCAAAATTTGTTCATGTGAATTCAGTAATGCGGGTAAATTTGGCAAATCTCAACTCTTCGGAAGGCGGAGGTAACCAAATCACTTTAAAAAAGATAGACACTTTTAATGGAGAGAGTTTTGTGTATGTATCGGGACAGGCCTTTCGCCGTTACCTGCGCGAGAGCATCTACTGGCTGACGGATGGGAAGTTTGTAATTTGCGGAATCGACAAAAATGGCGCACCAATCATCAAAGCAAAACAGTGCGGCGAAGAGAAAGTTTTTATCTCAGAAAAAGCAATCAAAGACAAAAGTCTAAAAGACGCTGGATATGATGAAATAATGAGCTTCATAATCAAAACCGTCCCTGAACTTGATATGTTTGGCTTCTTGCTACCCGTTTCGGGAAAAGGAATTGGTCATTTAAGAAAAGCATCTCCCTTTCAAACTACAGCTCTGATCTCGTCTTTCCCTTATCGTTACAACTCGGATATGATGACACGCAGCAAAGCCGAAGAACAGGGTGGCGATATTGTCAAAGTAGAAATTGATACCTTTAATTACTTGCAAGGTGCTCAAATAATTAATCGGGATATGATCGGCGCATATTGGGATGAACATAATGAGAGGGCTGCAAGCGTCGATGGTGTTGATGTTGACGAACGCTTCAACTGGCTTGTTTCTGCGATGCAAAATCCAATAGGGGGATCAAAAAAAGCAAGGATGCTCACTGATTTCTCGCCGATACTAGCTGTCGCAACACAGCAAAGAACTGGAGTTCCATATTTTAGTAATTGTTTCGAAATATCGCCTCCTGACGAGGAGGCCGCTTCGTTTGGGGATGTAAAAGGCAAGATTGACTTAAAAGCTTTTATTGAAACCTTTGCAGGTTGTAGGCAGTATGTTGATAGAGTCTTCTTTGGCATCAATGAAAACTCTTTCATAAATGGCGCGGAAATCAAAAGAGCAATGCAAGAAGTTGAGCCTGCAAAAATCAAGATTTGCCCGAACGCGAGAGCCGTCTTTGACGAAATAAAGGCATAAATCATGAACATGACAGCTAGTGAGCAGGAAGAACATGACGACAAGGTTACGCATGGCACGATAGATTGTGTAATTGTTGATGTGAGCGCAGCCACGATGTCTTTCCGCAAGCCACGATATGAGAACTACCAGGCAACTTATAATCTTCCTCCAAAAACTATGGTCGCCGGGTTTGTTGCGTGTGCCCTTGGCGAAGGAGAGAAGTTCTACTATAGACTCCTCAAAGATTTCAAATATTCTGTAATAATGAAAAATATTCAGGGAAAATTTATCGATTTATGGCGTGCAGTGCAAGGTAAAGGCGTACCTGGCGGGGAGAAAGGAATTTTCTTTAGAGAGAAACTTTACCAACCAACATTTCGTATTTATCTTTCCTCAAATGTCTATTTGGAAGAAATCAAGAGAGCATTAAACAGACCCAAGAATATCGTCTATTTGGGTTTGAGCGAGGACCTCGTAGTGTTCCAAAGACCAATTGTTGAAAACTTGGTTAGTTTTGAAACAGATGAGGTCGATTCCATGATTCCATATGAGCTTTCCAACAAAATTGCTGAAATCAAATGGCTGCCAAAAACAAAGATATTGAAGCAATACTTTCCGCCAACTCAGGAAACCATGGTCGAAGATTTCAAGGTTGATTTCAGTGGCGCTTGGCGAGAGAGACGAAATCCACTAGGCTCGATTGAGGTTATGGTTGTTCCAGGAGGACGATTCAAGCTCAAGGAGAAGATACGAGCTTTCAAGGGTATTGATGACGATGTCATTATCTTGCTTTGATGAATTAGAACAAAAAACGAGCCATATTCTAGCGAAAAGAGAGCCTGACATTTCCTTAGCGCGTCACACTTACGATTCATTATGCGCGCTAAAGGACTATTTCGAAGCTGGATTAGCCCTCAGCGCCAATTTTGCCAAGATGCAAATTGACTCACGGACGGCTAAGGAGTGGTTGATCTATGCCGCATATTTCCATGACATTGGTAAGGCCACGCAGCAGTTTCAAGATACCTTGTTAGGAGGAGAGCAGTCTTATCATCCTTTCTATGCGGCCTGCGTGTTGAGCCATAGAAACTTTTTATTAAAGAAGCTGAACATCCCCTTACTAGCAGTGCTCAATCACCATTCTTCCTATTATTTCTACCCTGGAGGAGAGGGTCTATATGACTCAGTGAAAATGGAACCGCCGGCTTTCATTGAAGAGTATGAAGAGTTTTTTGCATCATTCGCGTTAATGGTAAAAGAAGTGTTCGATTTTGATGTTTCTGAAGTCACTCCGCAAATTGCCTCTGTAGTTGAAGTCAAGCTCTTTTTATTAAGTGTCAAAGAGATTCTGCAGCGAATCAAACATGAGCGGAAGAATATGGAAAACTTTTTTTCTTTTATCTCTGGTGGCCTTGTATATTGTGACCGCATTGCTTCAAGCAGGGAAATGCTAAATTCTTCTTTCCTCCCATTTTTCAAACGAGCGAATCTTTGCAATGATTTAGAGGATTCAATTACTAATTTTGAGGGCTGGAAAGAGTTTCAATCGAAAGCAGCAAAAACAAGCAGGTCAGCTTTCTTAGATATTCCAACAGGAGAAGGCAAGACAGAAGCGGCACTCCTCTGGGCTGAACACAATTTAAACAGCAAGAATACTAAAATCTGTTATACGCTCCCGACGCGTGTGACATCGAATAAGATTTATGACCGTCTGCGAAAAGCTGTAGGAGACAACGAAATTGCCCTCGTGCATAGCACCGCAAAAATGCGGCTGGAAGACGAATTTCCAGAAGTGCCTTCTCCTGAGAAATTGGCTTTGACTTATTTCATAAATAAGTGCTTTTTTGCGCCTATTACTGTAAGTACTCTCGATTCTTATTTGGCTAGATTCCTACATGTTGGGCGCTGGGATGTTTCAAGGTTCAATCTAACTGATAGCCTTCTCATAGTAGACGAAATCCATGCTTACAATGCGAGGCTATTAGGATTCTTGTTAAGAATTGTTGAGGAATCTCAGACTTCTGGGTGCAAGGTTCTACTTATGTCTGCTTCATTGCCTAAAGTGGTACGAGAAAAGTTTCACTCTCAGTTAGAAGTTGAATATCTCGGTGGATCAGAAAATGAGCCAGCGTTATTTGAAAAAAGCACGGGCAGTCTAGAGAAACATGTGAGTTCGATATTTGATGCAGTTGATAATATTCTGGAATGTCTTGCGTCAGGAAAGAGCATTTTGGTGGTTTGCAACACAGTGCGTGACGCTAAACGGATGTATGGCAGTTTGAAGAAAGCATTGGGTGATGACAGGAGAATAGTCCTTTATCACTCGGAATTCACACATATTGATAGGCAACTCAAAGAGAATGAAATCTATTTCAGGTTGGGCAAAGACACTCATCTCTTGGAGCACCCAATCGTGATTGACAAAAGCCTGAGAACTCTACCGGATCTTATGGGTACATGTGAGAAAGAGCCTTTTGTTCTAGTTGCCACGCAGGTCGTAGAGATAAGCTTAGACATTGACTTTGACGCTTTGTTTACCGAGCTCGCACCTATGGATAGTTTGATTCAGCGCTTCGGACGTGTTAACCGTCACAAGACTGAAAGCAGAGTAGCCAGACTATCAGTATTTAAACAGATTGATTCAGGTAGAGATGGAGATTGGAGCTATCCATATCCCAAAGAAATCTTGGATCGAAGTTGGGATATCTTAAGGGAAGGCACATTTACTGTCCGAGACACATCAATATGGATTAACCAGGTCTACACTGAGGAAACAACGTTCAAACGGGAATGGTACAGAAAGGAGTTTGAAAAGGGCTACCAACTGTACGATGATATGTTGGATTACACGTGTATACTGTCCCGACTAAATTATCGCGAGGAAGCAGCTGAACAGTTCTTACTGAGACAAAATGACAAGAGATTCAAGAAATTTCCGGTTATCCCTGATATTGTCTTTCAGCTCAAAGCATTAGATTCGGCACCTTTTAGAAGCAAATATTATAACTCTGTTGAAATACATCTTTACAAAAAGTTTGTGCAAAATCTGATGCTCGCAGAAGAGACAGACACTGGTATATCTATTTTAAAGAATCGCAGCTATGACTATCGCCGAGGCATTATATGGTCGGAAGATGAGCAAACAGAACTTTACTGACATAGAGGAATCAATTGATGAATAATCACTCAGGTCCATCTATTATTCCAGAGCGAATAACGGGAACTCTAATCTGGTACTACTATATATGTCCGCGTGAAGTGTGGTTAATGGCTCACGAGGTTGATGCTTGCCAGGATAATCAGTTTCTTGAACTTGGTAGATTCTTAAGCGAAGAGAGCTACTCAAGGGAGAAAAAGGAAATTGAGATTGGAAATATAAAAATTGATCTCCTCAAAAAGGGCAAAAATAAAATTGTTGTCGGAGAAGTGAAAAAATCTTCCAGATTTGAAGAGTCAGCAAAGATGCAGCTTCTTTTCTATCTTCAAAGATTAAAACAGGCGGGTATTGAAGCAGAAGGGGAGCTATTAATTCCAAAGGAGAGGAAAAGAACCTCAGTAAATCTCAATAATGAGACTGAAAAAAAATTGAAAGACGCAGAGGAAGAGATTGTCAAGATTGTTTCAAGCGAAACACCGCCGGAACCCGTAAAGATTAAGTTTTGTCGCAATTGTGCTTATCGGGAATTTTGCTGGGCGTGAGCTGGTAAATCGTGAATGGCGAATTGTGAATCGTAAAAGTAAACGAAAACTGTTGGGCGCTAATTACATAAGCCATAGACTGTGAATCGTTTATTGTACACAGTTAGGTACTAATAATAAAGAACCAGTAGTTGTATCATACACACAAATATGCTAATTTATGTGTATGGAGGTGAGTCTTATGAGAACGAATATCGTCCTCGACGAGCAATTAGTTAAAGAGGGGTTGAGGTTGACAAAACTTAAAACCAAGAAGGATTTAGTCAACCTTGCTTTAAAGGAACTGATAGAAAGAAGAAAGCGGAAGAAAATACTGAAACTGGAAGGAAAAGTTAAGTGGGAAGGCAGTTTGGATGAAATGAGGGGAGAACGATTTGATCCTGGTTGATACTTCCGTGTGGATTGATTTTCTAAATGGGATCGGTTCAAAACATCAACTAATGTTGCATCAACTTATTCAGGAAGATGAAGATATCTGTCTAGCAAACATAGTCCTTATGGAAATATTGCAGGGGATACGAAATGATAAAGACTTTAAGCAAGTTAAAGGTTATCTTTTGGAATTCCCTATTTATTCACTACAAAATGTGAATTCATATATCGCGACTGCACAAATTTACAGATCATGCAGAAAAAAGGGGCTAACAATCAGAAGACCACTGGACTGCCTCATTGCCAGAGTTGCTATTGAAAACGACCTGATCTTGCTCCATAACGACAAAGATTTTGAGGTGATTGCAAGCACTATAGGTGAACTTAAAATCTTCAAATTGTGAGCGTGAGCTTTAAACAATATTAAACATCTAAACAGGGGCTTGTTTCGTGAAAAAAACAATCTACATCTTTTCAAACGGAGAGCTGAAGAGGAAAGGCAATACCATCTTCTTTGAAAATGAGGATGGCACCAAGAAATACGTGCCGGTCGAAA
>Ga0209163_1003762_pt1 | contig 10741 bp, 10 predicted proteins | sample MTBAKSrepl2MetaG_FD_187457 | JGI IMG/M metagenome (GOLD analysis project Ga0209163, IMG submission 187457) | Enrichment culture microbial communities om Arthur Kill intertidal strait, New Jersey, USA, that are MTBE-degrading - MTBE-AKS2 (Arthur... | ecosystem: Environmental > Aquatic > Marine >...
AAGGCTGAATATATGCCAGTCGGCCGTAAGTCGTTCATCCATGAGGGGGCAACAAATTGAAAGAGAGAATCGCCTCGAATTGATCGACCAAAAAGCATAAAATCATAGACGTCCCCATATACACTTAAGCGGAGTCTTCGACGAGCTTAAGCCGCATATCTTGCGGTTTGCATGGGTCCCCAACGGTGTCCTGGTTTATTGTGGTAAGGTTTTCCCATGCTACGCCGCCGATCCGCCCATGCCAATGGATTGGCGCTTGTTCTCGCCGTTAAAAGACGATATATTTTTTGTGACTTCTACGCAACGAGGTAACCTGTTTTGTCTTGGTTTTGTGGGAGAGGCTTTCAGCCTCGATGCCCACGGCGAGGAGGCCGCTCAAACAGAAATCTCCCCACGTAGATGATCGGTAAGTCTCTGTGATGACGTTTTGGTTGCAGCCATTGGGCCGGGGCTTGGGATACTCAATATTGGCGATGCTCGATTTGTCCCGCTCGAAGGCGGCATTGATTGACAAAGCACGTGAAAAACAAGAACATATCTACCCGATTACCCCCAAAGCGTTTTCTTAAAAGCTGTGGAAAGCCGTGAGAGATGACCAGGGGCGGCCAAGATCGAAACCGGAGGCAACTACCATGACCAAATTAGACCATCCGCAGATCAAAAGGATCGATGGCCTTAAGCAAGAACATTTCGGCGGGATATTCAGACAGGTCTTTTTTTCACCCGAGACCACCGGAAACCGCTACCTCAAGATGGCCTACATCGACGTGCCGCCGGGGGCCGTGGGAACGCCCCATGTCCACCTGGGCGAGGAACTGGTGTATACCATCCGAGGAAGGGCGTCGCTTACCATCGACGGGGAAGAGCATCTTCTCGAGCAAGGGACCTGTTTCCTGATTCCCCCGGATGTGGCCCATCCGGCCCGGGTGGTGGGGGATGAGAACTGGGTGGCGGTGGCCGCCTATTGTGATGACTGTCCGGTGCTCAAAAAGGCTTTAAACAAGGAAGATATCTGTTACCCTCTACCCACGGACAATCAATGATCGGACAGGCCTGAAATCCCTTGTCTCCCGGTTCACAACGGCCCCATCTCCCTCCGGATTCGGTTGACGGCCTGGTCCAGGGACTGAAGGAACCGTGAGCGGTCCCGTTTGTTGAACGGCCGCGGGCCCCCGGTAATCTCACCCAACTCCCGCAGCTCTGATAGGAGGTTGCGGGTTGCAAGGGCAGAACCCATGTTGTCGTCTGAGAAGTGTTTCCCCGTGGGTGCAAGGACATGGGCGCCTTTTGCAACGCATCGGGCCGCGAGGGGTATGTCCGCGGTGATAACGATGTCGGTCGGCTCCACCTGGTCGACAATCCAGTTGTCGGCTGCGTCCATGCCCTGGCCCACAACCTTCAGGCCTATGTTCATCCCATCCGGGATCCGCATCCTTGCCCCTGCAACCAGCGTGACGCCCAGCTTGTAGCGATGAGCCACTCGATAGACCTCCGGTTTTACGGGGCAGGCGTCCGCGTCCACGAAAATATGCAACAATCCATCTCTCCTATCAAATCTCGCGCTGAGGGATGATCTCCTTCACACGGCCAACCACCCCGCTTTCCAGGCGTACCTTTATGCCGTGGGGGTGGGTGGGGGAACGCGTCAGGATCGTAAATACAATGCCCTGCGTCAGTCTTCCGGAACGCTGATCCTGTTTCTGCACCACCTGCACCCGATCCCCGGGTTTGATGTCGGCCCGTCTTCTATTGTCCATTTTCATCCACTATAAAAAGGTTCCATCGCTCCTTCTGGTTGATGATACCCATTCCCCTCTGCCCATAATGATCGCACCCCCGTAAACATCCCTCATGCCATTCCCAGTACCGGTCTTCAAGTAATCCGAAATAGGCCCCCGTTTGAACCCAATGTCATTAACTTAAGGCGTGTGTGACACTCTCAGAATATGTGGAACCCAACCAGATTCATGCCGTCCCGAAACAGGACCAGGGCAAAGGCCATGAGGATGAGCCCCAGGATCCGCATGGTATAGATGTAGAACCGGCCGGTCAGGAAGGTGCGATATTTTCCCACCAGCACGGCCAGTGCCACCTTGGATCCGACCAGAAACAGATAAAAGCTGCCGATAAAGGCCGCGGCCGCCAGTGTCCCCTGGTCCCAGGCCTTCAGGGTGGTAGGGCCGCCGATGCCTACCCAGAACAGATAGGGATGGGGATTCAATACGTTGACCAGTATCCCCTTTTTAAGGGATGCGGGCCTCAGGTCGTGTAGACGGATATCCAGACCTTTGGCAGTGACGCCCTGGTAACCCATGTAAAAGAGCACAAACCCTCCCAGGATGGAAATCATCCCCAGTATCATATGAAAGGCCGATACCCGGGCCAAAAAATATAAGGTCAGGACCACAATCGGAAGGTCCGACAGGACAGGGGCCAGGGCGACCTTGATGCCCGCCTTCATGCCGTATCTGAGAGACTCGGATACGACCAGGGCCAGGAGGGGGCCCGGAGCGATCCCTGCGGACAGACCGAGAATCGTCCCGGTGGTCAAGGAGCCGATCATCTCGCATTACCTCGTGTTGCCAAAGACAGGCGCAAAAAAGCGGGTGGAACGGGAGGCCGCCCCACAGTGAGCGGCGTCCTCGTATATCGCCAGCCGGCAAATTACCTCAAATACCCTGTCAAGTAAACCAAAGAGCGAATCGGGACCACCCTGAAAACGGGGGGGCTTGTTGGTCGGGACGTGTGGGCCTCCATATGGAGCAACCAAAGCCTCTTTTCCTGCTCGGGTAGGAAAGGGGAACCAACATGATCTTCAGAAGGCTTCGATCATTTCCATACGCCTTTGTTCATACAATGGCAATGGGCACTCCCGGTAACGACAAATGGTAAGTCTATATGAAGAATGGGTGGATGATCCAGTCAATTAGATGCTATGATTGGAAAAACAGTGCCCGTTCAGCGGTTTCAGGTTTTGGGTTTCAGCACCGCAGTTTTTGCAGTCCAATGATTGCGTCCTTCGTGCCCAAAGGGTTCTCAGCTTGCCGAATGCGTTTGTCTCCAGTGATGTTGTAGGACGTTTCGTCGGCTGTCACCATGCCTCACGGGCACGTTACAAACGATCGGTCGAACATCTTGAAACACCATGCTGAAGCCTGAACGGTTCCACAAACCAATGAGCAATATGGGCCCCTTCGGCCCGCGTCCGCATGACTGGAGGTCGTAGGATATGTAACGAAAAAGGTTTCCCCGCCCCTGAGCGGAAAACATAGGGATGGGCGGGAACCTGTAAGGAGAAACCCCATGCGCATCCTGATACTGAATGGCAGTCCCCGAAAGAAGGGCACGGTCGCCACGCTGCTGAGGACCCTTTCAGATGCTGCTTCTGAAAAGCATGAGATTGAGTGGATCGATGTGCACGATCTGACCATGAGGCCCTGTATGGCGTGTATGAAGTGCAGACCGGATAAGGCATGTGCCCTGCCGGAGGACGATGCCCATCTCGTTGGACATAGAATCAAGACCGCGGACGGCCTCATCGTGGGCACGCCCACCCACTGGGGCAACATGAGCGCCCAGCTCAAACTCCTGTTCGATCGGAACGTGCCGGTATTCATGGGTGAAAAGCCCAATGGATTCCCGATTCCCCGGCAAAAGGGAAAGCCGGCCGCTATGGTTACGGCGTGCACCACGCCCTGGCCGTTCAATTTTATTGCAGCTGAAAGCCGGGGCGCGATTCGGGCCGTTCGCGAGGTATTGCACTACGGCGGGTACAAGATCGTCGGCACGATAGCTAAGTTCGGAAGCAAGAAACATCCTGAGATATCGAGGAGGCTCCTTGATAGGGCACGGGCGGTGGGCCGTCGGTTTTGAGAGATGAACCCGGCTGGATACCATTCTCTGCTTTCTCTGCCAACGATGCTCCTTAGATTTTTGGGGATAGAAGTTCACTGAACCGGCGATATGACCACCCGGCAATAGGCCGATCACCTGCTACGGCTTTTGGGCGCCCTAACCCAGAGGCTAAAACGTCTTGACTTACAGGCAGTTATCGACTATGAGATGTCCAAGAACGCCAACATAGGCCAACACATCAAACCCTCATGAAGTTAAGGCCAAAAAACCATGCCCGATATGCTAAAGATCAAAGGGCGGTTCAGCGTGCCTTGGGCATCACCAGACGACTTTGGGTTGCCATCCCCAGAGGTGTTTTTGCTTGGGGAGGATGGGGCAACAGACCGCAGGTTTTTTGTGACGGCGGCAGAGTATGGGCGGCGGAGTCTAATCATCAGTTAAAGATTAGGAGTGAACAAACGCATAAGAGCGTCGTCGTCGCCCCCTTTTTGGCGACCATTTACATGGGATCGGCAATGATGCTGCATGTGGCACGCAAATTGTGCTATGATAGAAGGGCGGACAGCGACGGTGCGATTTGAATGGGATACAAAAAAGGCTCTTGCAAATGTCCGCAAACACGGGGTTCCCTTTCATGAAGCAGCCTCTGTGTTTGGAGACCCTTTGGCTATAACGTTTGACGATCCTGACCATTCTGAACTTGAACAAAGGGATCTGACTTTTGGCCTTTCCCTAAAGGGACGGCTTATCGTCGTGTCCCATACTGAACGCGGGGATCGAACAAGAATTATCAGCGCGCGTCTGATGAGTCGGGAAGAAAAGGTGATCTATGAAGAAGGCTAAAGCGTCCGATGAACTCCGTCCCGAGTATAAGCGGGAAGACCTTGGCAAGGGAATCCGCGGCAAATACTTCGAAGATTATAGCAAAGGAACCAATCTCGTACTCCTGAGCCCTGACGTGGCAGAAGTATTTTCCACGGAGGAAGCGGTTAATGAGGCCTTGCGTTCTCTGATTCGTCTGGCAGAGAAATCAACAGGCCGCGTAAGTCAATCAACCGGACCGTCCAGATAGGGGGCTTTCCGTTGGAATTCATGAACAAGAACGGAATATCAGGAACTGGTCATAAATTGTGACCGGTTATGACCTTTGAAACACTCGTCACCAATGCCCCGTGCTTTTCCGGAGCAGGGGATCACCATGTTTGCCCCGTTAAATGCGAGACCTGTTTAACTGGTGCTTTCGTCCGTCTCCGAGCATCCAGAACCCTTTGTTTGGACAAAATAAACAGGATTCTCAGGATTCTCCGGGAAAAATACACACCGCTGCGGCTATACGAACATTCGGCCCTATGGCCATCGGCTGCTTTGGCCTTCCGGTCCCCTGGGTCAGAGGCCAAGACGCCTTGACGTACAGGCAGTTATCGACTATGAGATGTCCAAGAACGCCAACATAGGCCAACACATCAAACCCTCATGAAGTTAAGGCCAAAAAACCATGCCCAATACGATAAGAATCAAAGGGCGGTTCAGCGTGCCTTGGTCATTACCAGACGCCTGCCGAAGAGGTGTTCTGGGAGCTTGTACGAAACCGGCAGTTCATGGGCTTTAAGTTCCGGCGCCAACATCAAATCGGCGATTATATTGTGGACTTCTACTGCGCTGATCAGAAGTTGATTGTTGAACTGGATGGCCCTGTTCACGAGGCTCCGGATCGAAAGCGCTTTGACCGAAAACGCGACGCCTACTTGACTTCGCTCGGGAACCAGGTCCTACGTTTCCGCAATCAAGCCTTTCTGGAAAACCCTCAGGAAACCTTACAGAAAATCTCTGAATCCCTCCAAACTTCCGGAGACCCCAAAGCTCCCTCCGACACCAAAGAGACGCAGCATATCTCCCCCTCGCCTATTGGGAGAGGGGCCGCGGGTGAGGGTAAAGGTGTACGATATTCTGATACCGTGCTCTTTATCGATGCCCGCGACATCTACCGGCAGGTGGACCGCGCCCATCGCGATTTCACGCCGGAACAGGTGGAATTCCTGAGCAATATCGTTCGACTCTACCGAGGCGAGGCCCCCGAAAACCTTCACGGCAGTGCGGATATGATGGCCGAGAAATTTCCGGACGGCAACTACCAGGATGTCCCGGGCCTTTGCAAGGTTGCCAGCATAAAGGAAATCAAGGCACAGGGGTGGAGTCTCAATCCAGGACGGTATGTGGGCGTGGCTGATCGGGAAGAGGATGACTTCGACTTCTATGAGCGGCTTGACGCGATGAACGAAGAGCTGGAGATGTTGAACGCGGAGGCGCGGGAACTGGAGACGCGTATTTCCGAGAATGTAGGGAGGTTGCTTGAAAGGAAGGCATAGATTTTCGTAAGTGAAAATCGCTCTGTCGGGTCAAGGAGTTCTTCGTCTGGAAAGCGGCCTTGAAAAAACTCCAGGCCAGCGGGCTTTTTAGCGAAACCAATCTCGTGGAGGCGAAGGTCCGAGGGGACTTTCTGGAGCCGTTAGGCATCAGCATCAACCGATTTTCCAGAGACCTTTCGGTCCCCCCTAACGGGATCAGTGAAATTGTCGATGGCAAAAGGTCCATAACCGCGAATACGGCATTGCGTTTAGAAACGATATTTTGGTGTGGAGGCCCAGTTTTGGTTGAATCTTCAGGCCGAATATGGGCCCCATAGGACAGACTGTATGGCAACATCTGCTTGACATGAGTTACCATACAATATATCGTTTCCTAAACTTTGTATGGTAACGGGGAGTGCCATGGCAATAAAGGGTGTATTAAGAGAGGAATTGGACAATTCCATCAGAATGCAGAAGAGATATGAGGAAGAACTCGAAAAGCTTCCTGTGGGCAGCCTTGTGAAAAAGAAGATCAAGGGGCACGAATATTACTATATTGTTCTTCGTGAAAACGGAAAAGTGAAGTTCGTGTATCAGGGGAAGGAAGTGCCTGAGCCGGTGATTGAAGAGTACGCAAGGGCGAAGCAGCTACGTGCGAAGTACAAGCGTCTCCTGTCCCAGATCAAAAGGCAGATAAAGTTCCTGAAAGGGGCATTGCGTGGACAGGAGTCAATATGACCTTTTCCTGGAGGTCCTCAAACGGTTGGATGATTCCGGCATTCTGCCAAAAATAATCCTGATAGGGAGTTGGTGCCTGCCGCTGTATAAAAATTTCTATCTCGGCAATCATGAAATTTCATCGTTACGAACCCGCGACATTGATTTTCTGATCTCCAGAAGAACAACATTTGCCACTAAAGTGGACCTCCCTGCCTTGCTCGAGGATTTGGGTTTTGTTTTGGAGCATAGCTTCCCCGAAGGATATGTCAGACTGATCCATCCTGAGCTGATACTTGAATTCTTAGTCCCGGAAGTGGGCAGAGGAACCTCAAAGCCTTATCCATTGACTGCATTGGGCGTTAATGCACAAAGGCTGAGATTCCTTGGTCTCCTTGAACGGGATACGATAATAGTTGATTTCAGCGGCTTGAAAGTGACCATTCCACACCCTGTCAATTTCGGCCTGCACAAAATAATGCTGTCTTCAAGGCGCGCCGACGTTGACAAAAAGGTTAAGGACCTCGATGCAGGACTGGAAGTGTTACGAATGTGCGTTGAGAATATGGATGGACCAAGGATTGTTGGCTTGTTCCGGAATGTTTCTCAAAAGCAGCGGCAGACAATAATCAAATCTCTCGAAGCCAGTGAAGCCGAAGACTTGCTGAAAATGGTAAAGTCATAGTAATCAAGGGATCAAACTCAAGGGGTCCATGTTTGACATGTTAAAGAATAAAAAGCGCCTTGTCCTTGAATTTCAGTGAGTTGCCATGGTCAGCCGCCCAAGGACCCTAAGAAAAGCATAAAATTATGCCCGTCCCCCTGTATGGGCGCCCAGCCCGCCCAAGGAAATACGGACCTCGTGCAATTGGGTGGCATCAGTTTGGAACCGATCAATGTTCACCCGATCATAAACAGACTCAAAAAGGTGGACGACCATTGGCGCGTCTCGCAGTTTAGGGAAGCCTGTTTGACCCGCCTCCCAGGAGGGTAGCCATTGAGCGGTGCGCCTACCCCCATAGTTCACAAGAGCGCACTTGAGTGGCCGGCCATTCGGCCCTCATCTAATCTCACGTTCGCTCTCCGGCCCTCTGACTCAGAGGCAAAACATGTTGACTTACAGGCAGTTATCGACTATGAGATGTCCAAGAACGCCAACATAGACCAACACATCAAACCCTCATGAAGTTAGGGCCAAAAAACCATACCCAATACGATAAGAATCAAAGGGCGGTTCAGCGTGCCTGGGCATCACCAGACGCCTTTGGGTTACTGTATCCAAGGGCGTTTTTGTGTGGCAGAGTGGGGCCACTGGACGAAGGTTGTCGGGTTGTGTTGCGTCACCGATGCGCGGGCGGCTGCGCAACCGTTAGGTGAGCAACTCATGGTAAATATACACATAAGAGCATAACCGCTTTCGTTCTGGCCCATTCTGATAACACCGTTACAGAGGAAGGCATATCAATGCCCCAGGTCTTCGACAACATCGACAAACCCCTCCTTCCGACGCTTCAAGGCGCCTTGCGCCTCTCTGACCGGGCCGACTTTTGTGTGGGCTATTTCAATCTGCGGGGCTGGAAGGAACTGGACAGCCACATTCAACATTGGTCCGAAACCGATGGCGCGTGCAGGCTCCTGGTGGGGATGCAGAAGCCACCCCAGGATCGGCTTCGGGAGGTGTTAAGACTCATGCCCCAAGATCTGGGCATGGACAACCAATCGGCCATCCGGCTCAGGAAACAGCTTGCCGAGGAATTCCGTCGTCAGTTGACCTTTGGCGCCCCCAACAACGAAGATGAAGCCGGTCTGCAGCGTTTGGCCCAGAGACTTAAGGAAAAGAAGGTCGTCACCAAGCTCTTTTTGCGTCATCCCCTCCATGCCAAGCTGTACCTCCTGTTCCGGGCCGACCCCATCAATCCCATTGTCGGCTATCTCGGGAGCAGCAACCTCACTATGGCGGGCCTGGTAGGCCAGGGAGAGCTGAATGTCGACGTCTTGGATCATGACGCTACCCAAAAGCTTGCCCAATGGTTTGACGATCGATGGAACGACCATTTCTGCATTGATATTTCGAAGGAACTCATCCAGATCATCGAAGAGAGCTGGGCCAGAGATGAATTGATCCCGCCCTACCACATCTATATCAAGATGGCCTATCACATGGCCGAAGAGGCCCGCGCCGGTCTGTCAGAATTTCGGATCCCCCGCGAACTTGAGCAACATCTTTTGGAATTTCAAGAGGCTGCCGTGCGAATCGCCGCCCACCATGTCAACAAGAGGCATGGGGTTCTCATCGGCGACGTGGTAGGACTGGGCAAGACATTAATGGCAACCGCCCTGGCCCGCATTTTTGAAGACGATTACGGTATGCGTTCCCTGATCATCTGCCCCAAGAACCTCGTCCCCATGTGGGAGGATTACCGCCAGCAATACGGCCTGCGGGGAAAGGTTCTTTCTGTCAGCCGGGCGATCAAGGATCTCCCTGATGAGCGACGCTACCAGCTTGTGGTTATAGATGAAAGCCACAATCTGCGCAACCGCGAAGGCCGGACCTACCGCGCGGTGCAGGAATATATCAAAGAAAACGACAGCCGGGTTGTCCTGCTGACCGCAACGCCTTACAACAAGACCTATTTGGACCTGTCCAACCAATTGCGCCTGTTTGTAGAGGAAGACCTGGATATCGGCATCCGTCCCGAGCAGTACCTGCGCGGCATGTCAGAGACGGAATTCTTAAGCAGGCACCAGTGTTCGCCCAGGACCCTGGCCGCTTTTGAAAAAAGTGACCATCCCGATGATTGGCGCGATCTCATGCGGTTATACCTCGTCCGGCGCACGCGCTCTTTTATCCAGGAAAACTATGCCAAAACCGACGAAAGCAACCATCGCCGGTATTTGGAGTTTCCGGACGGACAGCGCTCCTATTTTCCCACGCGTACGCCCCGCACGATTCGGTTTCAGGTAGATGATGCAAATCCGGAGGATCAATATGCCCGGCTCTACTCAGACCAGGTTGTGGATGCCATCAATGATCTGGCACTTCCCCGTTATGGACTGGGCAACTACATTGCCCCAAACCCGGACAACCCGCCTACACCGGCAGAGCAGCGCCAGCTTCAGGACCTTTCTCGCGCCGGAAAACGCCTCATGGGCTTCTGTCGCACCAATCTCTTTAAGCGCCTGGAAAGTTCGGGCATGGCCTTTATCCAGTCCGTGGAACGGCATGTGCTGCGCAATTTTATATTTATACATGCCATTGAAAACAACGCGTCTCTTCCCATCGGTTCTCAGGACGCGGAAATGCTGGATACGCGATTTAACGACGAAGACAGGGAACAGACGACCGAGGACCTGTTTGAGGATGAGGCGAACGACCATGGGATCCTGGCTCAGAGCGGGTCGCTTCGTACCGAGGCCGATTTTCGTCAGCGGGCCGCGGAAATCTACGGGCTGTACGAGTGGAAATACAAGCGCCGGTTCAAATGGCTGCGGCCGAATCTTTTTATAAAGGCCCTGTCCAGGGATCTTCGCGCCGATGCCCTGAAACTGGTGGGCCTCCTGGAGATTAACGGCGATTGGAATCCGGGCCGCGACGCCAAGCTGACCGCGCTGGTGGAGCTGTTGACCGACAAGCATCCCTCGGACAAAATCCTTGTGTTTACCCAGTTTGCCGACACGGTCCACTACCTGGAAGCCCAGTTGCGTTTACACGGCATCAACAGGCTTTCCGGCGTATGCGGCGACACTCCCAATCCAACGGCCCTGGCCTGGCGCTTCAGCCCTGTCAGCAACAAAAAACAGGACCGGATCCGACCTGAGGA
>Ga0209163_1003768_pt1 | contig 10736 bp, 8 predicted proteins | sample MTBAKSrepl2MetaG_FD_187457 | JGI IMG/M metagenome (GOLD analysis project Ga0209163, IMG submission 187457) | Enrichment culture microbial communities om Arthur Kill intertidal strait, New Jersey, USA, that are MTBE-degrading - MTBE-AKS2 (Arthur... | ecosystem: Environmental > Aquatic > Marine >...
GAACTTATAAAACCCATTTTATTCATTTTAACAGGAGATTTCTATTGTGAATAGCTATTATAAAATATTTATATATAGTAATATTAGGGATTTTGCTTCTAATTATTTACTATATAACGACCTTAAATAATCAAATATCGTCACTGAAAATCTTCCGGCGCCCTATCCCCCTGATCATGACATGGTTTGGAAGGCCGGGGGTATCTGTGCGGGCTACCCTTGGCATTTCGGCAATATATTTGGAGATTCGTCTCAGACCAACTTATTTTTGTTTTTAAGGTCGTCCCCCATTTTGTGGACCACCCGCCCGTCGAAGATCGTCATGTCCACGTTCGTCTCGGCGATCTCCATGGGGTTCACCGTGTAGATGTCCCGGTCCAGGACCACCATGTCGGCCCGCTTTCCCGGGGTGATGCTTCCCAGTTCACCGCTCACGCCGTTGGCCTCGGCCGGTGCCGTGGTGTATGCGCGAACCGCCTCCTCCACGCTCAACCGCTCTTCAGGATACCACCCCCCTTCGGGGGTTCCGTCCCACCGTTGACGGGTCACCGCCGCGTGCATCCCTACGAGAGGTCGCGGGTCGCAGACCGGCGCGTCCGAGCTGAAGACCAGGGGAATGCCTGCGTTCAGCATGGAGCGGTAGGTGTAGGTCCACCGTCCCCGCTCCCCGACGGACCGCTCGATCATGTGGATGTCGAGGATCATGTTGTGGGGCTGCACGCATCCCACCAGGCCGAGCCGGGCCATGCGCGAAAGGTCCTCCGGACGGATCATCTGGAGGTGCTCCACACGATGGGGCACCGCGGGGCCCGTGGTGGGGCCGGAGTCGTTGAGGGCCCGGGACCGGTTCACGGCCTCGAACACGGAGGCGACCTCCCGGTTGGCCCTCTCCCCGATGGCGTGGACCATGACGGCCAGACCTGCCTGGTCCGCCTGAATGATCGCTTCTCGAAGGGCCTCGGCGGAGCAGAGGGGCATGCCCACTCCACCGTCCAGGTAGGGATCGATCATCCAGGCCGTCCGCGCCCCCATGCCGCCGTCCATGAAGTACTTGAGATGCCCGATCCGCAGTCGGTCGTCGCCGAAACCCGTGCGCAGCCCCAGGGAGATGATCTCGTCCAGCCGCTCCCCGGGAAGGCTCACCCAGCATCGCAGGTCCAGCTTTTCCTCTTCCCGAAGCCGTTGCCAGCTCCGGAGTGCGGGCGCTCCCTCCACACCCCCCATGAGCCGCACGTCGAACAAACCGGTCAGGCCGTAGGAGTGGAGCACGGGGATCCCTTCCAGCATGGCCTCGTAGAGTCCCGGGTCGCCGGGCTCGTGAGTCGCCGCCTTGATCAGGTTCGGCGCCAGCTCCCGCAGGATGCCCGTGGGCCGGCCCGAGGCGTCGCGGGCGATGACGCCCTCCGGGGGGTCGGGTGTGTTCTCGTCGATGCCCGCCTTTTCCAATGCCAGGGAGTTGACCGCGGCCAGGTGCAGGTCGCAACGCCAGAGGGCCACGGGATGGTTTGGAGCGGCATGGTCCAGATCATACCGCGTGGGCATCCGTTCGTCTTCCCAGTCGGATTCATTCCAGCCCTGCCCCAGTATCCATGACCCCTCAGGGAGACGCCGAGCCGACTCGGCCACCCGGTCCATGCACTCCTGGAACGACGTCACATCGGCCAGGGCCATCTGTTTACGCCCCATGGCCCAGTCCAGATAATGGAAGTGGCTGTCCATGAAGCCGGGAAGGACCAGCCGGCCCCCCAGATCCATGATCCGGGTGCCGGGACCGGAGAGGGGGGTCATGTCATGGTCTTCTCCCACGGCCAGAATACGACCGCCTTGAATGGCCGCGGCATGGGCCAGGGGACGGACCGGGTCCTGGGTCCGAATGAGCGCGTTTTTGAGGATGAGATCGGATGTCACAGCAGGAAGCCTCCGGGAAACGGGTCCTCGGGATCCAGGAAAAAGGTGTGCATCCCCGTGATATGGGCACTCCCCCGGATCTCGACAACCACCGCGGGAACCGGTCCCACCCGGGTCTCTCGGACGATGGAGGCCTCGAAGGTCGTTCCCACGGGACTCGTGTTCACGTAGACCTCTCCGGGTTGAATCCGGCCTCTATGGTGGAGAAGGGTGAGCTTGGCGGTGGTGCCCGTGCCGCACGGAGATCGGTCCATGTGCCGTTCGCCGTAAATCACCACGCTGCGTCCGGTGTGGGTCCCATCGGCCCCTTCTTCGTAGAACTCGGTCACATCCACGGTGGTCACCTCGGGTCGCGTGGGATGACGCACCCGAATCTGCCGGTTGGCGCAGTCGATGATGTCCATGCCCAGGTCCACGAGCCGGCTCCAGTGTTCCGGGACAAGCGGTATCCCCGTCTCTTCGGCCCGGACCATGGCGAAAAAACCGCCCACGCAGACCGTGTCCACGTGAAGCGGACCGAGGCCGGGTATGTCGAGGACCTGGTCGCGATCCTGGACAAAGGACGGGACGGCCTGAAAGGCGACGGATTCCACACGCCCGTTCCGTATGAAGGCCCGAGTCTCCATGGAGCCCGAGGGCGTGTCCACCGTGACCACGGTCTCGGCGCCGTGGGCCTCGATCCGGCCCGCCTCGATCAGGGTGGTCACCGCGCCGATGGTGGCATGGCCGCAGAGGTAGGGGTACCGCCGCGGATCCATGTAGATCAGGCCGAAGGCGGCGCCCGGTGTCACGGGATCGGTCACCGCGGCCGCGAACATGCCCCGGTGGCCACGGGGCTCCCGGGTGAGCCGGAGGCGAACCTCGTCCAGGTTCTCCATGAAGTAGCGGCGTTTCTCCTCCATGGTCGCTCCGGGCACGGATCCCACTCCGTCCACGAGCAAGCGGGTCGGCTCTCCGGCCGTGTGGGAGTCGATGGTCACCAGGGCCGGCCCGTTTTGTCGAGCCAGTAGGTCTCTCATGTGGTTCCAGTTCATCTCAAAACCAATAAAAAAGTCACTTTCTCGCGCCAAGCCGCAAAGAAGGCGAAGGTAAACAATTGATGTTAAACACGTTTTTTCTTTGCGTTCTTGGCGCCTCTGCGCGAAAAACAGTTTTTACGGGTTCGTCACTTCTTCAATAATTTGCAGTGCCGGGGCGGCGCGTGGAGCAAGACGGTTTCCCCACGGCGAAACGGCTTGGATCGGATCAGGTTGATGGCGTGCAGCAGGGTCCCGTTCTCCAGTTCCACGAAGTAGCTGACCTCGCCCCCCATGTAGCTGCGGTCTTTGACGGTTCCCTTGAACATGTTGACATCGGAGGTCGAGGCCTCATCGGCGTCGGGAAGGATGTCCAGTTTCTGGGCGCGCACCACCAGTTCCACGGGTTGACCCGAGTCCCATTCCCCCGGTTGAAGGGAGAGGATCTCGTTTCCGTCCTCCATGCGGATTCGGACAAAGTCGTTGTCACGGCCCAAGACTTCTCCATTGAGGAAGTTGGAGTGGCCCAGGAAGTCAGCCACAAAGTGATTGGTGGGGTCGTTGTAGACCTCTTCGGGCCCCCCTTCCTGCTGCTTGCGGCCGTCCTTCATCACCACGATCTTGTCGGACATGGACAGGGCCTCGCGCTGGTCGTGCGTGACGAAGATGGTGGTCACCCCGATCATCTGCTGCAGGTTGTCCACCTCCCGCCGCATCTCTTCCCGAAGGTTCTCATCCAGGGCCGAGAGCGGTTCGTCCATGAGCAGGACGTCCGGTTCGATCACGATGGCCCGGGCCAGGGCGATCCGCTGCTTCTGGCCGCCCGAGAGCTGGGCGGGCATGCGGTTTTCCACGCCCGGAAGACGGACCATCTCCAGGGCCCGCATCACTCGCTCGCGGGTCTCCTTCTTTCCCACACTCCGGTACTTCAGGCCGAAGGCCACGTTGTCGAAGATGGTCTTGTGTGGGAACAGGGCGTAGTCTTGGAAGATCATGCCCAGGTTTCGTTTGTGTATGGGCGTGTCATTGACCCGTTTGCCCTTGATGTAGATGTCCCCTCCGGTGGGGGTCTCCAGTCCTGCGATCATGCGAAGGATGGTGGTCTTGCCGCACCCCGAGGGGCCGAGAAGGGTGACCAAGGTACCTTCTTCGATGTCCAGGTCGGTTTTCTGGACAGCCACCACCTTGTCGAAACGCTTGTGCACGCCGCGGAGCTGAACGGCCTTGGGCTTTTCTTGAGTTTCCACCGTCCTGGTTTCTCCCGCCTGGGTCAATGATTCCCGGCGGTCCTGTAAGGCCGAACCCCGCAGGACCGCCGGTTGCAGGTGTCAGGGCCGGGAAAGAGACTGTTCGCCCGATCCCGGGTTTTCGTCCTTACGCTCCCGCCCGAATGCGGTCCCATTTTTCCGTCCATGCCACCTGGTTGCTGTTCCACACCTCGGGAACGGCAAAGAGGTACCCTTCCAGCTTCCCCGTGGGGTCGAACGCGGGAAGCTTCTGCACGGACTCGGGCATCTTCACCTTGGAAGGATCGAGGCTGGGCGGGTAGCTCTGCCCCTCGGCCACGGCGATGGCCGCAGCGGGCTCCAGCATGAAGTTGAGGACCCGCTGCGCCATGTCCAGGTCCGTCCCCTTGAGCACGAAAATGTGTTCCATCCAGGAGTAGGTCCCCTTGGGCGCCAGGTACCCGATGGGATGGCCTTCCTGCTGAAGGGCCGCCACCCGTCCGGACCAGGCCACGGTGGCATAGATCTCTTCGCTCGCCAGGAGGCTCATGAGTTCGGATCCGGATTCCCAGTACTTCTTCATCAGGCCCCGCTGTTCCTTCAATGCTTCCCATACGGCATTCAGATCGTTGATCTCATTGGGGCTCTGGCCCGTTTGAAGGGCCGCATACCACATGTTGGTCCGGTAGTCGGCGCCCCAACTCCCCAGCTTGCCCTTGAGGTCCTTGTCCCAGAGGAGGGCTACGCCCAGTTTTTCGGCCTTTTCCTTGGAAATGTGCTTGGTGTTGTATGCGATCCCGGTCTGCCCCAGGTCGTAGGGAACGGCCGAGAGCTTGCCGTCCGTGACCTTGCGGAGCGGGTCGATCATGGGCTGCATGACGTTTTTGAGGTTGGGGATCTTACTCTCGTCGAGGACGACGCCGAAACCCAGGTCGATGTAGCGTGCATAGTCGAAAACACCGCTGAGGTGGGCCAGGTTGAACTCCCCTCCCGGCGGATAGGAGGCCTTGACCTGGGTCAGGTAGGCATCCATGCCGGTGAAGGCCGCATCCACCACCTCGATGCCGGTCTCCTTGGTGAAGGGCTCAAAGGCATATTTGCGTAAGGCCTCGGAGGTGGTGCCGCCCCAGGAATCGAAACGGATGGACTTGGCGGCGGCGGCGTTGCGGGACAGAAGGCCGAAAGGCCCTCCCACCAAGCCGGCTGCGGCCCCTGCAATGCCGAGGTACTTGATGAAATCCCTGCGGGTGATTCGGCCCTTCTGGTAGAGGTCCACAACGGCGTCCAATTGTCCATTCAGATCTTTCTTCATGACGTTCCTTCCTTTCGATTCAAGGGTTATCGATGACCAGGCCCGACCGCGCCTGTTTCCTTCACGTACCAAAGGCCGACTCTCAGCCTTTCCCGCTTCCCAGCTCCCACGCTCCCCAGCCCCCAGCTCTTAAGGGCCGTGATTCGTGTTCGTGAATCGTGGATCAATACATGGGAGCATCCCTTCCCTGCTTTTTGCCGATTGGCGCCACCCCCACCCTGTCCCTCCCCCGTCAAGGGGGAGGGGACCCGGAATCGAGGTCCGTGCAAAAAATACGCCCCCCTCACCAGCTTAACGGCTCACCGGCTTACCAGCTCACCAGCTCACGCAAGGGTTCACCTCCCCCTGGCGAAACGACGGGAGAGGTATCCCGCCAGCAAGGGGATGGAGATGGTCAGCACGATCATGACGGTCCCCAGGGCATTGATCTCGGGGCTGATGGAGTTTCGCAGCATGCCGAAGATTCTCACCGGCACCGTCTGGCTCGTGGCAGTGGCCCAGAAGAGTGTAGCCGTCACGTCGTCGAACGAGATGGTGAAGGAGAAGAGCATCCCCGCCAGGATCGCTGGCGCCAAAAGGGGAAGCGTCACCTCCTTGAATGTCTGGAGCGGGTTCGCCCCCAGGCTCAAGGCCGCCTCTTCATAGACGCGCTTGATGCCGACGAGGCGCGCCTGAACCACCAGGAGCACGTAAGGGAGGGTCAGGACCACGTGACCCATGAGCAGGAGGGCGAAGCTCTTGGGCTGCTGGAGCCACCGAATGAAGAGGAGCAGGGCCACGCCGAGGACCACTTCGGGGATCATGATGGGGGAGAGGAGCAGGGTGTTCAGGGTGTTTTTTCCCCGAAACTCGTAACGCACAAAGGCCATGGCCGCCGGGATGCCGATGGCCGTGGTCACCACCGCCGTGAGAGACCCCAGAATGAGGGAGTTCTTGAAGGCGTTGAGAATGACCTCGTTTTGGGCCAGCCTTCCGTACCAGCGGAGGCTGAACCCCTCCATGGGGAAAGAACCGAACTGCTGGGGATTGAACGAGAGGATGACCACCGCCACGATGGGCGCGAACATCCACACGTAGACCAGGATCGTGTAGAAGCGGATCAATGACCAGCCGGATATCTTCAGCATGGCAACGCGCTCACTGCAGGCTCTTGAAGATCTGGTTGATCCCCAGGTAGCGGTTGTAGGTGTACACGATGATGCCCAGAAGACCCAGGAGTATGGTGCTGATGGCCGAACCGAAAGGCCAGTCCAGGGTCCCCACCACCCGTTTGAAAATGAGATTGGCGATCATGTCGTTTCCCGGTCCCCCGAGAATCATGGGGGGCAGGTAAGTCCCGGAGGTCAGGACGAAGACCAGCAGGCACCCGGCGCTCACCCCTGGAAGGCTCAGCGGGAGCGTGACCTCCCGGAAGGCCTGCCACTCCGTCGCCCCGAGGCTGCGGGCTGCTTCGAGAAGGTTTTTGTCGATCCCCTCCAGGCTGACGTAGATGTTCAGGATCATGAAAGGCAGCAGGTACTGGATTAGGCCCATGAGTACCGCGCCCTCGTTGTAGAGCATGCTCAGGGGCCTTTCCAGGAGTCCGATCTTCATGAGAACGTGGTTGATCAGGCCCGTGTCGCCGAGGATGTTGATCCAGCTCAGGGTTCGAATGATGAAGCTGATCCAGAAGGGGAGCATGATCAGGATCAGGAGGAACGGCTTGACCCGGCTTTCCGTGCGGTAGAAAAAATAGGCGGGGATGTACCCCATGATCAGGCAGAGGACCGCGGTCTCCAGGGAGACGCGAATGGTGCGAATGAGTATGGAGGGATAGAAGAAATCAACGAAGAACTTGGAGTAATTGCCGAACTGGAATGCGGGGATGTCGGCCCCGCTCGGTGCACGCAGCCAGAAGCTGTACACCACGATGAAGCAGACCGGAATGACGAGCAGAAAAAAAACAGCGCTCAGGGCGGGCGCCAGCAGCGCCAGCGGTTTATAGGGTTTGCTTTCCATGGGTCCGCCGAGGGGAAGAACAGGTTCAGGGACGAGGTTCACCGCCGAAGAAGAGAAGCGACCTCGAATCCAGTCCAACGTCTGCAAGTATTCCTGTTCGGTGCGGCCTGAGGTCGGGTTCGTTCATGCAGCGGACGGCTTTTTGTGCTACCGTGTCCCTATCTTTAGTGGATATCCTATCGAGAGTCAAGGAGAATTCCGAAAAGGGCCGCTGGAGCCGCCCTTGACAGGCGTTCGAGGACTTTGATATGGCCGAACCCATGCCAGATCCGTTGTCCCCGGCCGGGCCCGGTCCGACCCGGGTCCGGCCATGGGCGCGGAGGGCGGTAAGGAAGGCCATTGATAGCAAACGAGGATGACGTCATCCCCGGGATCCGGAGTAAACGAATGATGCCTGAATTGAGACTGGATTCGTCCCTGGTTCGAAGGGCACGGGAAGCGGCCCGCAGCATAGCGGCCCACGCCCTCGAGGAGATCGAACCGAACACCACGGTGGGGGTGGAGAGGGCCGTGCTTCGACTGTTGGGGGTGGAAGGACTTACCGAAGACGGGGTGCCGTGGGTCAATGTGATCGTGGACGACCTGCTCGGCCGGGGGCTTCTGGGAAGAGGGGCGGCAAGCTGGATCGTGAACGTCCACCTGTCCGAGGGCCTGTCCCTGGAGGCCGTGGCGGAGCGGATCGCGACAGGCGCGCTGGACCCGGAGGCCGTCCCCCGGGTCGCTCCGGACCTTCTTCGAGAGTCCATGTATTCCATGGCCGGCCGGGCCCTGGAGACCATGGACCGTGAAAGGGCGAGGCGGAATGAGTCCCACTCCCGCCTCGGGCAGGGCTCTTATCCCCTCCGCTACCTCATCGTGGCCACGGGCGACATAGAAGAGGATGTGGTGCAGGCCCGGGCCGCGGCGCGCCAGGGGGCGGACATCATCGCCGTGATCCGCCACACGGCCCAGAGTCTGCTGGACTATGTGCCCGAAGACGGGACCATGGAGGGGGTCGGGGGGACCATCGCCAACCGCGACAACTTCCGCATCATGCGCCGGGCCCTGGACGAGGTCTCCGAGGAACTGGGCCGGTACATCTTTCTGACCAACTACTGCTCGGGACTCTGTATGCCCGAGATGGCGGTCCTGGGGGCCCAGGAAGGCCTCGACGTGATGCTCAACGACTCCATGTACGGCGTGATCTTTCGGGACATCAACATGGTCCGGACCTTTATCGACCAGCACTTCTCGCGGGCCGTGCTGGCCCGGGCCGGCATGATGATCAACACGGGGGAAGACAATTACCTGACCACGGCCGATGCCTTTCTTAAGGCCCACACGGTCCTGGCCAGTCAGTTCATCAATGAACAGTTCGCCCTCATGAGCGGCCTTCAACCCGGTCAGATCGGACTGGGACACGCCTTTGAGATCTCCCCCCGTATCGAGGACAGCTTTCTTCACGAACTCGCCCAGGCCCAGCTCGTGCGACAGGTCTTTCCCGATTGCCCCGTCAAGTATATGCCTCCCACCAAGCACATGACCGGGAACATCTTCCAGGGAAACGTCCAGGACGCCCTCTTCAATGCCGTGTCGGTGATCACCGGCCAGAGCGTGCACCTCCTGGGTATGCCTACGGAGGCCATACACACCCCGCACGTCCATGACCGGTACCTGAGCCTCGAAAACGTGGACTACGTGTTCCGGGCCATGAGACACCTGGGCGAGGAGGTGACATTCCGTCCCGGGGGGCGCGTGGAAGAACGCGCCGCCAAGGTCCTTGGCGATGCCGCCGAGATGCTCGACCGGGTCGCGGACCTGGGCCTGATGGAGGCGATTTCCAGGGCCATGTTCGCGGACATCCCCCGATCGCGCAAAGGCGGCAAGGGCCTCGACGGCGTGGTGCCGAAGTGGGACGACTACTGCAATCCCGTTGCAGATCTGCTGGAAAAGGGGAGGACGACATCATGAGCCGAGGGGAGAACAGGGTCACACCCTACGGTGATACCCGGGGGGACGGCGCCATCCAGCTCTCTTTCACCCTCCCCATGGCCGCGGGGGAAAAGGCCCGCCGGGCGGCCGTGATCCTTCTGACCAAGATGGGATTCACCGAGGCGAGAGTGGTCCTGATGGAGGCCATGGATCCGGAGTTCACCTACTTCATCGTGTACGCCCGGACCACCGAGTCGGTGGACGTCTCCTCCATCGTGGTCCATGAGGCCGAATACGAGGTCATGGAGCCCGAAGAAATCAACCGGACCATTCAAGAGACCTTCGGCCGGAAGATCGTGGTGATCGGGGCCTGCATCGGAAGCGACGCCCACACCGTGGGAATCGATGCCATCATGAACATGAAGGGCTACGACATGCACAAGGGCCTGGAGAGCTATGCCGGGATTCGGGCCGTCAACCTGGGGGCGCAGGTCCCCTGCGAGACCCTGGTGGCGCAGGCCGTGGAGGAAGGAGCGGATGCCCTGCTGGTTTCCCAGGTGGTGACGCAGAAGAACGCCCACCTGAAGAACCTGACCCGACTGATCGAGATCCTGGAGGCGGAGGGCCTGGCGGAGACCATGGTCCTGATCGTAGGGGGTCCCCAGGTGACCCCCGAACTGGCCAAGGAACTCGGATACGACGCGGGTTTCGGCCGGGGCACCTTTCCGGAGCACGTGGCCTCCTTTCTGGTCCAGGAGATGGCGCGGAGGGAAAACCGGGGCGAGAACAGGGGCTGAGGTGTTCGCCGCAACGTCCCCTCCCCCTCGACAGGTGAAGGGACATGGTTGACGGGCAGGAGCCCTGGTAGCAAAGTCCCCTCCCCCTTGACGGGGGAGGGACAGGGTGGGGGTGGCGAGAAGGCACTCCCTGACCACCCCCTTCCCGACCTTCCCCCGTCGAGGGGGAAGGGGAAACCCGTGCCGGGGTTATCCAAATCGCTATCGGGATCGGTATCGAAATCGGCTTTCATGGAATCGGAAAACCAGTGAGGTGCAGCGCACGGTTTCTCCGCAAGCAATGGGAAAGGTGGAATTGTTGTGGATGCCCTACGATTTCGATCCCGATCCCGATTTCGATAGCGATAGAACCAGGACCCGCGGGGACGATTTTACCCAGCACAGCCTGGGTTGAAGGTCCCCTCCCCCTTGACGACCTTCCCCCATCGAGGGGGAAGGAGAAAACCCGTGCCGGGGTTATCCAAATCGCTATCGGGATCGGTATCGAAATCGGCTTTCATGGAATCGGAAAACCAGTGAGGTGCAGCGCACGGTTTCTCCGCAAGCAATGGGAAAGGTGGAATTGTTG
>Ga0209163_1003770_pt1 | contig 10732 bp, 9 predicted proteins | sample MTBAKSrepl2MetaG_FD_187457 | JGI IMG/M metagenome (GOLD analysis project Ga0209163, IMG submission 187457) | Enrichment culture microbial communities om Arthur Kill intertidal strait, New Jersey, USA, that are MTBE-degrading - MTBE-AKS2 (Arthur... | ecosystem: Environmental > Aquatic > Marine >...
TGTTTACTCCATTTGCTCGGTTGTGGGGACAACTCTGCAAATGTTGTAACAATGAGTCGTTCATAGGGCAAAGCCTATGAACTCTGACCTTGCCCTGAGGGCAAGGGTTTCTACGTTGGACTAAAAACTTGCTTCCGTTTGGCAAAATTCCCGGTATTTGGACGCACCTCTCCTGTCGTTTCGGGTATTCCCGGCCGAAGTGTTCAGGTCCGGGCCAGTTGTATCCGGGCCATGGTCAGCAAATTGGCTGACACGATTGAGGCCCGGACATAACTCCCGAATGACTCCACACCTTTCCAGAGACAACGCCTCAGGCCAAATGCCCTTTTCAGCCAGGAGATGCCGGATTCAATGCCGGCGCGGAATTTTCGCAGCGCTTTATAAACAAACGAACTGCGACACATATCCTCCTCGGCGAGGCCCCGGCCCTTGGCAAAACAGACATCCTTGATCCCCATCTCCTTGGCAGCCTTCAGATTTTCCCTGGAAGCGAAACCGCCATCCAGGGCAACCTTCAGCGGCGGCCGGCCAAAAATTTCCTCCTGCCGCTCAAGCATGGTCCGGGTGAGCGTTGCATCGGCCGGGTTGCCTGACAGGATCTGACAGTCAAGAATCAGATTCGAGGCGCCACCGGTAAGGCAGATCTTATGTCCATAGTAGGTGTCGCGCCGGTCTTTCTTGATAATGTCGGTATGCGGTTCAAAGAGTGACACCAGCTTTTCCCCCGCCGGTACCGATTCACCGTGGATCACCCGCCTTGTTGTCTGGCAGAGAACCTGGCGGACAAGGGGAAGATAGTGCTCCAGTTCCTGTTTGATTGCCACGCTCAATAGCCTTTGCTCCAAGGCCGACGGGATATAACCGGCCAAGGCCTGCGCCGCGGACTCGGCATAGCCCACGGTGTTTTCGGTCATCTTGATCAGGTCCTTATATCCCTTCTTCCGCTCCTCGGCATTCCTGGCATTATGGATGGCAAGACGACGCCTCTTGCTGCGGCGAGTATGATCCATAAAGGGAAACCGGATACCCTCAAGCTCGTTCCTGGCCCGGCTCAGTATCCTCGTCAAAACCCGGACCCCGTCCCAGAGCAGCTCGGAATCGGTGGGGGCGTGGATGTTGGTTTCGACCACCGTGCAGTCTATTCGGGACTTCCGGCCATCTTCCATGCCTTCGTCGCCGGCATACCCGATCAGCACCCGGTTGATGGCTTCCCAGGTGCCAGCGCTGATTGCCTTGATATTGCCGTTCAAGGTGGACTTGGCATAGGTCTTGCCGAACCCGAGCCGGCAGAAGTTCCGGTATGACTCGGAGTCTGCCAGGTGAAAGGCCAGCTCTTCGTAGCTGTACTCACCGGTCTGCTTGATGATCGCTGCCCGGATAATCTGTTCGGCGCTCATGCCTTCAGCGCCGGTAGGTTTGTTGGCGGAACCCAGGTCTTGTGCGACCAGGCCGTATATGCTACTGTTCTGGTCCAGTATCGCACTGATCTTTTCCAGTTCCTGCACCTTGGGGTGGACCGGGGCTGCTTCCGGGAGCGGAAGCTGTTTTTTACAGATTTTGCGCATCGGCAGCGACCTCTTCGTGTTACTTGTTATGTAATATCAGCTGGTTACTGTATTATATAGACCAGAAATCACGAAAAAAGTCCATCCCTTTTTTCTCAATTTTTTTACAACATTCCAGCGAGATAGAGTGCGCTGGATGGACACTCGTGTAGTTCCGCCTTCGCCTGCTGATATTTTGCCACATGGCCGGGCTCGATCGTCTCGTTCAGCACGAGCGCGCCGAACTCCCTGCGCTTCCGGTTCAGCAGGTTCATTGTTTTGCGCACCTCGCCATCTATTTCCCGGTATTGAGGGTTGACGACCCTGGTGGTCTCGGAAACTTCCTCGGTTGCATAGTCGATCAGGCGGTCAAGATTATAATGTTGGCGCATATAACCGAAAAAGTTTTCCTGAGACCATCTGGCAAACATGGCCGCGGCAACAAGCTCGCATTCATTGATATAATCGGTGGCGAGGATCGAGGTCTGCCGGCCGCTTTTCCGCAGCTTGCGAATCTCCCGAACCCACAACTCCCGGGCCAGGAGCACCCCCCGCTCGGCAAGCATCATGTCCACGACATTGCCGTCGGCAAGCCGCACCCGATGGCGCCGGAATTCCTCCTCGGGCCAATCCGCACCCGGATGTTTGTTATACGTCAGACAGGCAATCCTTTTTTTCCGCATCCGCCCCATAAATGACGGGCTGTAGCCTTCCCGGTCAAACACCAGCGTAAAACTGTGCGGCAAGGAGGATGACGCCACCAGCTCAAGAAGAGCCGGCCGGCCGGGAACCTCCCGTTCCAGGCGCGGGACGATCTCCTCTTCCAGAACCCGCAGCAGGCCGGGATCAACGGCCTTGCTCACCACAAAAAAAGGGCGGCCATCCATGGCATTGATCCAGTAATCCACCGTTGCCCGCAGGCACAACTTTTCCCGGCTGACATAATGGCGCGGCAACTCCGTCTGGCTGCCGTGATAAACCCGAACATGGCCGTCCACATAGAAAACCCCCGCCGCTTCCGGCTCCTGCTCCATCCATTCCCGGCACAACTCCCCGGACCACGATTCCGGTTCGCCTTCATACGACAACACCCCGATTTTCTCCCGCAGGGTCTTGACCTCCGGGATGCGATCAATGCCAAGAAGCTTGCCCCATTCGCCGGGAGAGCAATAGCGCAACGATTCCACCGTCTTCAGCCGGGCCAAAGCCATGAATGCCAGAAGCATGAAGATCGTGTCCATTCGGTAAAATCCACCGGGAAGGCGGAAATACCGCTCTGTATGCGTGAGGAGGCCAACCGCAAGAAGCGCCGGCAGGGCGAACAGGACCCCGGCGTTCGAGACATCGTGACAGCTCGAAAAAATCGGGGGCAACGCCTCGCACCGAAAAATGCTGGTGGCCAGCCGCCCCATGATGTCCGTGGCCCCCATGCCGATAACCGCCGATGCGTCTATGGCGTTTCGCTCGCTTTTGCTGCTCGCCGGCGCGACCCCTCCGCCTTCCTCTCCGTTTTTTTTTGCGGCTTATAGAGCTTGCCGGCCTGCAGCGCCTTGCGCAGCGTGTCCGCCAGCAAATCAAGCCGGACCGCGATCTCCCTTATCTCCAGGCCTTCATCAAGAAGACCCTGGACCTCACGGAGCACTGCCGGGGTCAAAACTGCCGCCCCGCGTCGTCGCGACGGCTCGAAAAAACCGGCAATGCCTTTCTGCCGGTACAGCTTCACGTAGCGCTTGACACTTATCGGGCTGACCCCGAACGCCCGGCAGATCTCTGACTGCTTGGCACTGCCGTTGATATAAAACTGGCTGGTTATCATCCGGAAGGAACGAACATCATCCACGTCGTGGGTAAAGACCGGCAAATTACCGTAAAAATAAGTGAGGCTGTTTTGGTCACGCACAAAGCCGAGGTTGGCGTTGATCAGGGTCATGCCCGGAGCAAAAATTGGAAGCTGAAGTTGCGGCATAAGGGCACCTCGTTCAAATGGCGGAATGAAACCTGAAGCTGATTCCCGGTACCGTATCAAAATCCGGGCTCAGCAGCAAGGCAACCCGTGATAATCAGAGAAAAGTTGATGATTTCAATGGCAAATCAATATATTGACAACCTTAGGTCCTTGTAAAGGGTAATCCCGAGATCAGGATGTCTGAAGTTAAAGGTCACTGCATTACAGCCCTAATAAGGCTTGTATATTTTTTTGAAATAACTTCTAAATCAAATTTCTCAATACATTTTTTTCGTCCCTGTTCCGCTAGTTCCTCCACTTTATTAGGGTTTCGCAAGGCGAAAATTATTTTTTCGGCAATTGCCCGGCTGTTTTTTTCCGGCACCAGGAACCCTGTTTTGTTGTCTTCAATAACATCCCCTATCCCCCCGACATCGGAGCCTATGATCAGGCAGCCGGACATGGCGGCCTCGACAAAGGTCAGACCCAACCCTTCCGTATCTCCTCCTTGAGCTTGCACGGACGGCCCGACAAACACATCACTGCCGCAATAATAAGCCGGAAGTTCGCGGTTCGACACTCCCCCGACAAAAATGACATGATCCCCCAGCCCTTTACTTCCGGCAATTTTCTGCAGCTCGGACTCCAACTCCCCGGTCCCAATAACCAGTAATGCGGCGTCAGGAAACTCGCCAAGAACGACAGGCATAGCATCAATCAGGTATCGCACCCCTTTTTTTTCCGATAAGCGTCCGACATACAGAATGGCTTTACCGCTAATACGATGTTTTTTCTTTATATCCGCAGCCTGTTTGCCGGGAGCAAAAGTTTCGGAACAAACCCCCATGGGAATAATATGCACCGGTACGGAACAAATATCATGTACGATCTTTTCCCTTAAAGCCGAACTCACAACCGTTACCTTGTCTGCTCGCCTGAGTACGAATCGTTTGGCAGCTTTGAACAGAGAGTGCTGAAGGCCGAACACATCGGCACCGTGAGCCGTTACGATAACAGGAATGCCAAAGAAGATCTTCATCATGACCGCAAAGAAACCCTGCGGGAGTATCCAATGAGCGTGGATAATCGCCGGGCGGGTTTTTCTCACCAGCAGGAACAGGGAAAAAAATTGCGCTGTAAGGAAAAAAGGCAGCAAACCAATATAAAACTTATTCTGCCTGAGTGTTGGCAGAATACCGGTCGAACCGGCCAACTTTTCAAAAGGTTCAAGAAAATAACGGAAACGGTGAACCTTTATCTGCTCCATCTCCTCATCAGTTTCAGCTCCCGGATAATGAGGGGTGTGTAGGGTCACGGCAAAGTTGGGGGTCAGCCTTCTGGTCAGTTCATAAACAAAGGGGGGGTCTGGATCATCCTTCCAGCGCGGGAATGTCGAGGTGAGAACAAGGAGCCTCGGTTTCATTGACCCTCATTCATCGAAAAAACTGCCTCTACTCGGTTCTGTCGTATCGCATTTGTGAAATCTGCTCCGAGACGAGTCCCAGCATGAAAATCATGATGGATGTGGAAAAAAGGAGAGCGGACATATTAGTGAAGCGATTGGCTGTGATATATGTGTACATGTAATAAAAAAGGCCGGTGAGAAAAAAAAATGCGCTAACAGGCAGGAAAACACGCATTGGGGAATACAGGGTGGCGATCTTGGCAATTATCAGGAGAAACCGGGAGCCGTCCTCAACCAGTTTTATTTTGCTCTTTCCCTTTCTCATCTCAGTCCGGATAGGAACATACTTCACACTGTGGCCGCTTCTCAGATAAGCCATCGTCAAGGTCGTGGGATATGAAAACGTATTCGGCAGCAGGTAGATGTATTTACTGACCGTGTCTTTCCTAACAAGCCGGAAGCCCGAAGTCAGGTCCTTGATGTCAAACTTGGTTACATACGAAGCAAGCTTGTTGTAGATCCAGTTGGCGCAAAAACGATGCAAGGAGGAATTCCCTCCTATCGACCGGGCCCCGACAACCATTTCATATTTTTCCTTATGCTCCAGGAGAAGAGCGATATCCTCAGGGCGATGCTGCCCGTCCGCATCCATCATGACTATCCAATTTCCGGCCGCGCACCGCAATCCGGTTTTTACTGCGGCCCCGTTGCCGACATTATAGGAATGCGGCCAGACATTCGCGCCGGCCGAAACCGCTTCTTGAACAGTGTTGTCGGTTGATCCGTCGTCGATTACCAGGATCTCGAAATCCGGATACAGTTTTCTAATGGCCCTGATAGTCTCGCCGATGCTCTCCTCTTCGTTAAAAGCCGGCAGGAGCACGGTAACTTGTAGCGCTGGGCCTGTATTCATAGTCATTAAAAATGCTGAAATTTACAACGCTCTTATGCTGGGGAATTATTCAATGTTAGCATATAACGTATTGATTGGAAAGAGATATGTCAGCGCCTGACATAACGAGTGTGCCCTTGCGGCCAACCGGAATCCTTTCAATGAGCACAACGATTAATAAATATTCTCAAGCCGATTGCTAATGTTCGCAACTTATTGAGTTTATAAATATTTGCAATTTGGGCAAAGGAAAAAAATTCATTGTAGACACATACGTTAGAAATTACTTGTACATTAAGCTCAGAGGACAACACAAATAATCAACGTGAACTGAAAATCTGCTGTATTTACAATATCTCTCGTTGAAGATATTTTATTTCCCAACAGGACTTCACTTTATCCTAACCTTCATTTTGATGTATTTCAGTCTTCATGAAGGGTTGTTTGTGTGTTATCCTTACCTAGATTAGCTTTTATCAATTTACTTATTTTGAGGGCATAAGCATTATAGAGTTCTTTTTCGTAGGGAGATATGTCAGGAGAAATTATTTGCAAATTTTTGTTGTCACTTAAGTTATCGATTAATCTCTCAATACTTATTTGGCGAGTTGATAACAAATTTACGATTTTTGATATTAAATCATCCTTTTCAGGTTCAACAGCAACTACCAATCTATATAACCAGTATAGCAGGTCATCGTCTTTCGCATCCATTACGTATAATACAGATCTACCCTTTTTAAATTCTCCAAGTGCTAAATAGCTGGCAACACAATTTAAATAAAGTACTCTTTCTTTTTCTAATTCCAAGCCATTATCAAAGGCTTTTACTGCCAGGTCGTATTTGCCCCCTGCGTACAAAATACGACCTAGGAGATTATAAATCGGAGCTTCTCCGCCGTTGAGCCGAGCAGTATTAAGAATCGCTGTTTCGGCATTGCTCAAGTCTCCCAGTTTGAAATAGGCGATCGCCAGATGGTAATGTACCATAAAATTAGAGGGGAACAACTCAGCACTTTTCAGAAGGAGTTGAGTGGCTTTTTCAATTTCTCCTTTCGCATGCAGATAAATAATCCCAGCATTACAATAAACATCGGCGACGGAGTTTTTCTGAAAATTGTCTGGATATTTTTTATAAATTTTTTCAGCTTGTTTTAAATATTCAAGCGCTTTTTCATTCTGGCCGAGCCTCATATATTCAGCAGCCAAATTATTATAAACCCGTATATTGAGCGGAGCTTTATCTAAATTGTCAGAATATAAAGTTACATCATCTTTCCAATCTTCATTTCTTAAATAAGTTGCATTTCCCTCAGATATAACTATAAAAAAGATAAGACACACAAACAGGTAGTACATAAAAATTTTTCCTTGCTTTTTATAATGCCAACAAATAGACAAAAAAAAGTAAGAAACAACTAAGTAAATAAACACTGACGGTAAATAATTTCTGTGCTCAAAATATAATTCAAGCCCGATAATCGTTGATTCAACCAGATGATTGATAAAATAAAAAATGATAGCAAAACAAATAAGGGGATATTTCCGGCTAAAATAAATCGACAAAATTATCAAAATAAAAATAAAAAGATTAGCAACAATAGTTATTGGCGGGGAAAACAAACTCTTTGAAGCAAATATATTGGAATCAAGATTCAAAAAATCTGCCACGGGAATAAGCAGCAAAAAAATATAACGGGTAAGAATTATTGGCTGAGTAATAATTCTTTCCCACATTGTATAAGGCCTGGCTGAATAAGTTTTGTCAAGATAACTGATTATGTCCCCTGACATAAAAAAAAGTGAAAAAACAATCAAGCTAACTAAACTTCCAAGAAAGAAAAGTTTGAATCGCAGGTTGTCTTTCCATGATGTTCGAAATATTATAATTTCATATGCTATTATGGACAATGGCAGCAAGGCTGCATTTTCTTTGCTTAATATTCCTGCACCCCAAAACAGAATACACAGCACTAAAAGCACTACTTTGTATTTTGCTTCTTTTTGCAGACGAAATTTTAGGTAAAAATACAGAGAAATCATGTAAAACATGGCGGCCATTGAGGCCATGCGTTGAACTATATACGTCACCGCCTGAGTCTGGATAGGGTGTATGGCCCAAAATACAGCACCAAGAAGGGCAATATCCTTAAGAAGATTCTCCGGAATAGAATTCTTGTTTTTTTGACGATATATATCTAAAGTAGTGACAAAGACAAGGTAGATAAAAAAAGAAGAGATAATATGAATAAATATATTTACAACATGGTATCCTGTTGTATCTAAGCCAGAAAACAAATAATTCACTGCAAAACTTAACACCGCTAATGGCCTGTCTCGTATATCTCCATTCTCACTGTATATTGGTTTTTTTACCTGTTCCCATGATAGACTTTCTATTCGAATGCTTTTATCCCAAACTATGTTGTTATAATCATCAAAATGCCATGAATTGCTAAGTGTTCCGAAATAGCAGGTTGCTATTATCAGTGTAAGCAGAAAAAAATGAAATATTTTTTGATACAAATCAGACATAATTATGTATTGATATATATCAATATACGAGACTTATTGTATAATCAAAAAAAGGAAGGGAAAGAAGGAAGGGGGCAAAATTTTTTTAATTACCATCCTGCTCCGGGAGGACCTTTATCCCCGTTTGAATCAAGCCAGATAGTTATATCACCTTCAACAATACCTCGTTGAGGAACAGCCAGAATCGTATATGAAGGTGACGGAGAGGCAAAAGTTTTAATTTGATATTCGTACTGGATATTATTGCCTAATTGAGTAATGTTTGCAAGATCGCTCAAGTCACCGCCGAAAGATCCTCCAAAATATGTATAGGTGTTCACAGCGCCGTAATCATTGTTTTCGGCCATATAACCTTCCAGAGCTAAACTTAATGCCTGCAGGTTACTTTTGGCCTCTGAGCGAGCAGCTCTTTTTTGAATGCCCAAATAACTTGGGATAGCGATAGCAGCAAGAATGGCAAGGACTGCCACGACAATCATTAATTCTACCAGGCTAAAACCTTCCTGCCTTTTTGTTAATTTCATCCTGAGCAACCTAAACAAAATTAAAAGCGCCACCAATATTATATTATTGGTGGCGCTTTGAAAACCAAAACTGACTCTGCTAAAATAATTATTACTCCTTACTGTCTCAGTCAATTGAGACGGAATCCCTGTATACTAATCCACCTGTCTTGTCATATCCCTTTATGACAAGACCACGACTATTATTAACCCTACTCAAGTCTACAACTCCTTCAACTACTGCTCCATCTATCACGAACAAAGATTGACCATTAAACCAAGGTGAAAATACCGATTGACCCTTTTTTTCATGGAAAGCTAAAATCCACTGAGGTGCAACATCGGTGAGGGTAATAGCACCTGCCGTAATATCTGGATCTGATGGTTCATCGCTATCAACTACACCACTACCATCCCAGTCGATAACCCCGGCCTCTCCTTTATTAACTGCATTCAGCCAGCTATGCAACTCTGCCTTTGCCGACGTAGCTGCTTCCTCGATCGAGCGCCTCTTCGCCTTTTCCTGCATACCGAGGAAGTTCGGGATGGCGATGGCAGCAAGGATGCCGATGATGGCCACGACGATCATCAACTCGATAAGGGTGAAGCCTTTTTCATTCGCCCTCATTCTCAACTGATTCAGTTTCATTTTTTTACCTCTCCTTCTGTTTTGTTTATTTACGAACAACTTTGGCCAATTACTTATCGGCCCCCCTAATGACTCAATCCGAGAAAAGATGAAGTTAGCCAATATTAAGCAAGGTTTATGCCAGGGTTATTTTGCCTTTCCGAAAGCTTTCTATTTCATTGAAAATGATACAAAAAAGGATATGACCGGTTTAGGATTGAACTGGCTGAGTCGAACTTGGCAGATTTTATTTAATGACAAATTGTGGCATCTGTTGTGACAAAAAATGTCACTTTGTTGGATACGATGAGTTCTTTGCTTTGATGAGAGAATCCTGTATTTCTAAGGGATAGAGGGTGTTCTGTTCTTGGCGCAACCCCCTCATCCGCCCCTTCGGGCACCTTCTCCCAGTGGGAGAAGGGTGTTTGCTTTGGATAACTCATTAAATTTATAAATTTTTTTATGAAAACTGCCGGGCTCAAAGCAGACTTTATCATCACCCTGGTTCTCCTGCTGAGCATCTCCGCCCTGCTTGCTGACCTGGTCATCACCATGTTCTGGCAGCAGAATATGGTGCGCATGGAGATGGACAAGGCACGATCAATCCTTGAACTGGAGGCCCGGCGCCTGGCTGCGCAATCAGGCCCGCTGCAGGAGGAATACCTTGCCGAGTTGTCACGGATACATGGAGAGGCAGGTGGCGAATGCCTGACCATTGCAACTGGAAATGGGGAGATATTCCAGGCGGACGCCTCCTGTGCACACCGAAATGTTTTGCTCCCGGTTTTGCGGAAAAGCCTGGAGCAGCAGCAACCGGTGACGGAAACATTCGGTTCGACCCGGGGAATTTTCCTGCCCCGGCCGGAGTTTCTCCTGACCGCCGTGCCGGTTGATCTGGGGGACACCCGCGGCAGCATCGGTTCGGTTACTTCGCTCAAGCCCCTGTACGCCACTCAGCGTTCCAAGCAGAAAGCCATTTTCGCTTACCTGCTGGTCAATGTCCTGGTTTTGGCAACAGTGGGGTTTTTCCGCCTGGTCCGATCTACGGTCAAGCCGATGGAGCAGCTTGTCCGGTTGACGGAAAATTATGACGAGCAGGATGATATTGTCCCCTTCTACGATCAGGGGGGCAGCGAATTCGGCCGGCTCTCCATGGCCCTCAACCGCATGACCAGGCGCATCGATGCCGACCGGCAGAGACTGCGGGAAACCGTGGAATGCCTTGAGGAGGCCAATACTCAGTTGCAGAAGACCCAGCAGGACATGATCCGGGCGGAAAA
>Ga0209163_1003778_pt1 | contig 10713 bp, 6 predicted proteins | sample MTBAKSrepl2MetaG_FD_187457 | JGI IMG/M metagenome (GOLD analysis project Ga0209163, IMG submission 187457) | Enrichment culture microbial communities om Arthur Kill intertidal strait, New Jersey, USA, that are MTBE-degrading - MTBE-AKS2 (Arthur... | ecosystem: Environmental > Aquatic > Marine >...
CCACGAAATCAGTCTCGAAGCGGAACTCGACATCCGATATCCCCAACACATCCTCAAAGTCGTGTCCGATGGCACCGAGGAAGACCAAATCCACATCGCTTTCCGGTACGATGATTGGATACGTCTTGTCGGCCAGAACCTTGCGAAACTCGCTCTGCTGGTCGGGCAGAACGACCCGACTTACCCCGTGCAGCTCGTGCTTCTCACCATTCGCTTTCCGTGTCAGCGATGATGTAGGGATGATTCCCAACAGGTCGTTCAGACTCGCTTCATATCCCGCTGGATACTGTCTCGAATAAACGCGAAACGGGAGAATTCGAAGTAGGTCGGCAAACCAGATCGGGCGAGTCCCCTCATACTTCGCTCGCTCCCTCAGCAGACCGTATCGCAGTTCGTGCCCATGATGGTCCAAGAGATCTCGGAAGGTCTCCGCATTCTTCTGCGCCAACTCAACCATATAGCGGCGCAGACACTCCCGAAGGGCAATCTGCAGATCGCTGTAGCCTCTGTCGAGCTGGTCCAAGCCTGTCCGGTCGATCCTGGGAGTCAGTGACGGTGAGACGATCACGCCTCGGAAGAACTGTGCCCACTCCGGCAGAATGTCCAGATCGTTGTCACACACCCACATACGTTTTACGAATATCTCCAGGCTCTCTCGAGCCGGTTTGCTCGCCTCGCGACGGCCGTGCGTGGGGACATACAGGACACCTGTGGCCTCAATCTTATGCACATCGGCTTTGAGGTCAACGAGCAGGTAGTCGATCGGCTCATTGAGTCCCTCGCCAAAGCGACGTTTGAAATAGGCGAGCATGTCCGGTCTGCTTGGCTTCGTGCCTCGCTCCCACGGGGCCAACTTGGCATTGACGGGCTTGAGATTCTGCGAATCAGGGCCCAACATCACATCGAACTGCAGCAAGTCACAATACTTCACCAGTATCTTCTCGGCGATCTCCAGATTCAGTAGATTGCCGCCTTTGAGGTTCCAGATCAACTCATCTTTGATCTCCGTCTTCTGTGGATCTACGTGGAGCACAATTCGCGTTCCCAGAGCCGGGGTCTTTCCCGCCACGTTCTTCGTATCATATGTCCCTTCTCTTTGGCCTTCGTCGAACGTGCAGTACACAGGGTTGCATCCATCCTTGTGCGAATAGACCTCCACCTTGCTGCTGATCATCATCGAGGCAATGAAACCAAAACCGAAATGGCCAACCACATTTCGCAGCATTTCCGGATTACTCACGTTCCCCATTAGCAGCTTCATGCTGTCATCGTCTTTCCCGACGCCCAGGCACGTTAGGGACTCAACGATATCCTGCTCACTCATTCCTATGCCAGCGTCCACGATTGTGATCTGGTGCTGCGGTTCGTCCACAATGACATGGACCGCCCAGTCGCCGACTTGGTTCTTGCCTGTGCACGCCGCTCTCATCAGAGTCGCGTCATGCGCGTTTTGCACCAGTTCCCGCAATACCACGCTGGGCGAGTCGCCGAACAAGTGGTGCGCCAGAAGCTTCAGAAATCGTACGCTGACCGTAAATGGAGCCTTTGCTGCCATAGACACACCTCCTGAAGTAATCAGTTGTCCCAACTCCTACGTACGTTGGCCACTGCAAAGTCGCTGTTCGCAAACCCACGTCAGCAAGTCCTCCGTCTGGCTGAGAAACCGGCCTGTTGCATCCTGATTTGCCAGTCCAAATTTCACCGTCGTCTCCCGATACAACACTTCGCACACTCTTGTCATCGCGGGATCGTTCTGATCCCTGCGGTGTATCTCGATCAATGCCTCCACGAGCGGGTGCCCGTCGTTGAGAACCACCTGCCAACTCTCAGTCCGCATCTTATCGGGCAGTTCTTTCAGATTGCTGAAGTCCATCCGCCGAACCAAATCCTCAAAGTCCGCTCGCGTCGAGTCTGCTCCCTTTCTCCGGAGAACCACTGGTGAGCCCGCGTAGCTCAGACGCTCGATCGTTACCGTCATGCCCTGGCAGACACTCTCAAACAGCTTGCAGAATGCACGCTGTTCCGATTCGTCCTGCCCCTGCTGCGACTCGGTCGGCCTAGGAACCGGTTCGAAATCGATTCGTCGAAATTCCGCGAGTTCCGGTAGCTGCCGACGAACACGCTCCAGCAATAATAGATCGAGATCACCGGTGAAATACACCACTTCTCTGTTGCGTGACTGAAAACCATCGAGATAGCCTTGCTGCCGAACCGGATCCGTTGCGTAGTATATCACCTTATCATGCTGGGAGCTTCGTTCCAGGTACTCTGTAATCGTTGTGTGGTCGCGCCGAGAACTGGGAAAAAGGAAATGTGGGAAGAGCACGCGTAACCACCTATCGTCTTCGATTGCTCCCATCTTCAAGTGTTCTTCATAGGCCGTCCACAATGCCGTAAAGTCTTCTCTTCGCTCAGTCGCGATGCGTGCGAACTCATCCGCTAGCTTGCGCACGATGAACGAGCGTATTTCTGTGATGGTTACATCGTTACACAGCTTGTCCCGCGGCAAACTCAGGAATGTGTCCGCGCCATCGACGTCTATAACACCCCGCAAGAAGCCCAAATACCGTGTTGTAACCTCGCTGAACTCACCATCAACAAAGACCCGTTTGCAGAATAGGCTGATTCGCCCTCGCTCCTCGGGAGTAGAAGGAATGTACACGATCCCTCTCATGCACATGCCTCGGCGGAACTCGGCCTCCAAGTGCGTCCAGAACCGAGGTTGGTTGGCCTTCGGAAATAGCCGCTGGTAGAGATCGTGATATGTTCGCGCGGTCAATGTCCCCCGTGATTGGTGCCAAGGGGCTACCACAGCATTCGCGACCTTTCCATTCACGTAGATGGGATATGGCAGAAAGTCGCAATACCTGCGAATTGCGGCCTCGAATCTATCAGGATCTAGGAACTCCGCTGCATCCGTTTGACCTCCCATGGAGAGTGTCACGGTTGTACCCCGTTCTCGGCGGTCGATGTGCTCCATCTTCCATCGGGCGTCAGGTGTTCCGACCCATCGACAGCCAGCTTCCCTGTCCATCCATGACCTTGTCTCGATACTCACAACCTGCGCCACCAGAAAGGCGGAATAGAATCCCACCCCAAATGACCCGATCATGCCTTGACCGGTATTAAAACGCTTCGCGAAATCCGTCACCCCCGAGACAGCCATCTGGTTGATGTACTTTTTCACATCTTCATATGTCATGCCAATGCCGTTGTCGGTGATGGTGATCTCCCTCGCCCCTCGGTCTAGCCGTACGTCAATACGAAGCTCACCTGCATTCTCATCTCCCGCAGTGTCTTTCAAGGCAATCAAACGCATTTTCTCTAGGGCGTCTGCGGCATTCGCCATGAGTTCACGCACGAAGACCTCCCTTGTGGCATACAAATAGTCTCGCAGTAGCGGCCAGACATGTTGTGTCTCGGCGGTTATGATCCCTTCTTCCATCGCGCTACCCTCAAACGGAATGTTCGGGGCATAGGAGATACAGAGATACTGGGGACAGGCGACATACTTTCTGCTTCCCCTATCTTCTTTGCCCTACCTTTCGCAATCCGGCGGCCATGGAATCTCCGGCCTCAAACCAATTTGTCGCACTTCAATCCCGGATGCTCATCAAAGAAGGTGATGACATTATGGGCGAGGTCCGCGGAGGAGACAAGGAAAAAGTCACTCTGGGATGACTTTTTTCTGTGCCCCGTGGCCTGTGGCTCGTGACCCGTGCGGCCGGAGGCCGCGTTGAACGTGGAAGGATCGCGGCCCGGGGCCGCGTGGAAGCGTGGAACCGTAGAAGCGTGGAAGCGTTGCGCGGGATGCGGAGCGGAAAACTACGTATAAATACGTATGGTTCTACGGCGAGACGCCGCATCCCATGTCGCTCGTCTCTCGGCTCTCGTCGCTCGGAATGACGGAGGTGGCGAGCGGGGACGCTCGCCCTACGAAGCCCGCGATCCTCGGTCCCCCCTCTTGCGGGGCACGGGCCACGAGTCACGGGTCACCGCCTGCCGGCCTTGCCGCCGCTTCCGGACTGCTTTTCCCCCGAGCGACGAGCGACCAGCGACGAGTGACGGCCCCGGCTCCCGGCGTTCGCCGGATGGTCGGGCCATTCCTCTGGGAAATTCAGGCAGGCGTACTCGCCCCAGAGCTCCCACGCGGCCTTGTCGTGGGCTCTGGCGGCGTCTGTTTCTACGTCGAAGAGGCCGAGGTTGCGGCCTTTGCCTTTGTGCTTGATTTGGGCGACCCATTTCTTGCGGCGGGGACACCAGGAGACGCCGAGGTATTGCGATGTGGTGGTTCGGGAGCCGGGGCTCGTGGCCCGCTTGCGGCGGTTGGCGTTGTTCTGCTCTATCGTGCAGTTGCGACAATTCCGCTTTCTGTCGTCCAAGCCGTCGTGATTGGCGTGGTCGCAGATCATGTCGTCCGGCGTGTTCATGATCTGGCGGTGCATGAAGATCCGCTTCGTCCGGCCGTGCTCCTGGATGTGGCGGACCGCGTAGCAGCGGTCGCGACCCACCTTGCAACACCAGCGGAACTGCGCGAGCCAGAGGTAGTCCTCCGGATCGACCTTGGCGAAACGGTTCTGCGTCAGCGGGATCTTGCAGTAGGGGCCGAATTCGTCTTCGTAGATCGGCAAGCCGGACTGCAATCTACTATTTACGATTGACGATTTACTATTTGAAGAGGCGGAGCCAGCATCTGCGATTGACGATATATCATTCGAGGACTGCGATTCACGAGCGACGAGCGACGATTCACGATTCTGCCCCTTGTGGCAGAATTGGCCGCAGTAGTCGGTCGGGTGGACGAGCGGCCAGCGGGCTTGGCCGGTGATCGGGTCCGGCGTCGGCGCGTGGCGCACGCAGTGCAGCGCACCACCGACCTGGCGGCAGAAGTCGCAGACGCGACATTGTCTCCTGGACCCGTCCTGTGTCATTTTTTACAGCCTTTCGAGAGGCCCAAACGACTGACGCGCCTCTCTACCCTTGCCCGATGTTGCACGAATTTGTCGAAGAATCCGGAGTGCGGGAGAGGGCGAAATCGCTGTAAGTCTCGCGGGACACTGGAATAAAAAATACTTCACAGGAAGGGTGTTTTGGGGTTCCGAGATGTTGCACGAATTTTGCTATTCCCACCGTGTTAGTGGGAGTTTTGGGGCGGTTTGGCTTGCCCGAAATTGCGGTTCTTCATGCGTTTTGCGCAGGTTCGTAGGGGCGAGTCTGAGACTCGCCCTAAATGCTTTGAAGATAACGCCTTATGGCGTCACTACGAAGGAGGGCCGCGGGGCGAGAGGCTGCGAAACTGGCTTAATGGACCTGAGAATATTACAGACTCTTGTGTCTGTGCTGGTACCGGAAGCGGTGCGAGGCTTTTTGCGCCGGCCGGATGGGCTGTGGGCACCCGCGAGGCTTCTGGGCGTCGGGCGCGATGGCGACTACTGCTGGACGCGGGGGCAGCCGTAGGTTTGGCACTTCTCGCGGAAGCAGCCAAACATGTGCACGATCAACTCGCAGCGATCCTCGACGCCGAAACGGGAAAAGAGGCGACACAGATGCGTTCGCACCGTGGGGACCGACATGTTGAGCACGCTCGCGATTTGCTTGTCGGAGTGGCCCATGAGAAGTTGCTCGACGACGTCCGCCTGTCGCGGCGGCAGCAGGAGTTCCCGCTTCAATTCCATCCACTCCTGCGGCGAGAACAAGCGTCTTTCTACCATGGACTCCATGTTTCTGCCCTCCATGACCGTTGTCGGTTCCATCACGCCATATAACCGTCTCGGGAAGACACGCCGAACCGGGATTGGAGGTCCTCAATGCCCGCTTCAACAGGGCTCTTCTGCCTGCCCCAAAACCGCCCGGCGCACAGCCGAGACGCCCTTCCATATAGTGCTTTCCGTGGACAGCGCCAATTAGGGAAAATGCTCAATTGTGGACAATTCGAGGGCCCTGTGGTATGGGCGGACGATGTCGCGATCATGGGGCCCGTCGGAAGGCCGGGGCGGCGGGCTGGAGCCGGCCCTTCCTCATGGCGGATGTGCCGGGATTTCCCGATATCAACCCGATCCTGTTTCTGGATGCGCAGAGTCGGCGTGGGCTGATGTGGTGCACGGTGCTCGCGAATCAGTGGGAGACCTCGCTGCTCAAGTATCGGATCAGGGAGAAGGAGTAGCGGAGGAGCTGGGGAACCGAAGCTGGCTGCCCGACAGCGGTTCTTCGTGCGACGCGACTGTCATGGCGGCCAGGGCGAAAAGCAGGACGGGGACAAGACAAAGCACGATCCGGAATGCCCACCCGAGGCGCCACGAATTCGTGGAGACCGGCCGGGGATCAGCAGGCTCGCCGGTTGGCTGTCCTCTCGCTGCAAGCACGATCAGAGAGCACAGGCCGGCGGTGATCCAGAAGCTCACGTGCACCAGGAACACCCCCCTGCTCGACATGTTCGGCAGCGCCTGCATGGATGCCCCGATCGTGGCAATCCATAGGATCAGCAGGAACAGCCACTGCGCTCGGCCGAAGTCGTTCGCTGGAACCAGGGCCAGGCGGCCGCGATCGTGTCGGATGATGGCGACCAGGAAGGCCGCGAACAGGAGACCGCCGACAATGAGGAGCCACCACGTCGAGGCGATACCCAGGAGGTCGTCGGGAATGTGGTTATTCTTCAGCCAGTTCGCCGCATTCTTGGACAAGTTGAGCCACATCATCACCGGTAGGAGGAGCACGAGCGACATCATGCGGAGTCGCCGGGCCGGCGCGTCGTCCGACGGACGTGCAATCTTGGGACCGATGTGTAGCAGGAACACGGCTCCCACTCCCAGCCCCATAATCAGTCCGAACGATTGTTCCATCCACTTCCAGTAGTCCAGACCGTGCAGGATCTCGTAGCGGCCGATGGGACCCCATTGGGCTCGCCCGAGCATGTTCACGAAGTCGCCGAACACGAATCCAATGCCGCCGATCAGAACACCCCAGCCGGCCGCAACAACCGCCGCGCGGTCGTGTCGCTTGAGCAGATACAGAATCAGAGCGACAAACAGGCCGACCGAACCGGCCCAGTTGTCACTTCGCGGCGGGGTCATGTGCAGGTCCAGAAGCCCGGTCAAAAGAAGGTACCCCGCCCACCAGCCGAGGGCCAGAACGGCGATCAGACCGCACGCACTACGGTCTGAGCGAAACAGCAAAGCGCATGTGCCGGCGACGAACAGGGCGGACAGAGCTCCCACCCAGTCCGTGTCGTTGAGACTCCAACGGTCTGTCAGCCGGCCCGCCAGGCCGCTCAGGGCCAGGATGGCCCAGATGATCCCCAGAACCACGAGCGGACGAGTGAATCGCTCAAGATACGACGTTGGCTGCGTGACACCCATCGCCAGGATGGCGGAGCCGACACCCGCCCACAATCCACCGATGGCGAAGAGACAGGCGTAGCCGTAGGACACATCGAGCAGCGAGGACGACGCGGTGTAGCCAATGATCCGACCGTAGCTCATCTGGCCGCCGAAGGCCCACCCGATGGCCCCGCACAAGCCCAGGATGCTCGCACGGCGCCACCAATCCTCGCGTCCCGACGCCAGGCAGATGGCCAGACCCAACAATGCCCCGGGGATCATGGCCCCGGCCTCGTGGCCGTAGTCGCCCCGGATGCCCCAGCCCACGGACATCGCCAGACCCGCCAACAGGATACCGGCTGTCGTGTGAAACCTCTGTCGCACGGAATGAGCACCCTACCGAAGAGAGAACGTCAGCTTCTGTCCGGGAGCCATTTCCACGATGAGGTCGCGACCTTCCCTCTTCGCCTCGCGTGGCTGAGCACCCTTCACCTCGTAGCCATCTTCGCCAAATGGGTTCTCAAGACGCAAGAGCCCCCCTGCTTCGGCGCCGATCCCAACCGATTGGATGCGCCCGTTCTTGCGTTCCGCGGAGACGACGAAGGCCCCTTCCGCACGCAGGCCCTGGAAAGACACGTCGCGCCAGTTCGCCGGGATCGCGGGGAAGACGCGGATCGTGCCGCTGTAGCTCTGCAGGAGCATCTCCTGCAAGCCGGCGGCGGCGGCGAAGTTGCCCTCCAGGGTGAAAGGCCGATAGCGGAAGTCCGAGTAGCCTTTGCCGGACTGGTCGCCATTGCAGTGGAAGCCGTTGCGGAGGCAGAAAGCCTGCGAGAAGACCTCCAGGGCTCGCTCGGCTTTTTCGCCATCCCGCGCCCGGGCAGCCAGATTCGCCAGCCAGGAGAAGCTATAGCCACACCATTGCTTCGTGCCCTTCTCATCGAGTTCGGCCAGCGACGCCTGGATCATCTCGCGGTCGCGGTCGCCGTTCTCCCAACAGATCATGCCCAGCGGATGAATGGCCATCAGATGCGAGAAATGCCGGTGCGAAGCCGGGAGCGGATAGTCCTTTGCCACGAGCAGCTTGTGAGTGCTCGGATCGATCGCCAGATCCGGCATCTCCGCCAAGGCGGTCCGCCAGCGATCCGCCTCCTGTCGCTCGCCGAGCGCATCCGCCAGTTCCGCGGTCTTCTCGAACGTCCATCGGATCAGAGCAAGGTCGTAGTTCGTGATCGACGGGAACCACGCCTCCAAACGGTTGTCATTGATCTCCGGAGAGGAACTCAACGGCAATGTCCGCTTGCCGTCGGGGCCCTTCTCCGTCACCGCCACCAGAAACGTCGCGGCGTCCCGGAACCAGGGGTAGGCCCGTCCCTGGAGGAACTCGCGGTCCATGCTGTACCGCCAGTGGAGCCAGAAATGGTGGGCCAGCCAGGCGGCGGTCGTCGCGGAGTGCGTGTACTGATGCCAGCCGCCGATCTGGTTCTGTTCGAGATCGGCGGTCATCGGGACGTTCAGGCCGGGCAAATCGAAGAACCGTTGCGTCCAGGCCTGCGCGGTTTCTCGCGTCTCCCAGAGCCACCGGACGTAGCCCGAGGCGCCTTCGAGCCGATTGCCGCTGTAGGCGGGCCAGTAGCTCAGTTGCGTGTTCAGGTCGTGGTGGTAGTCGCCTTTCCACGGCGGGATCTTCATGTTGTCCGCCGTCCAGGGCCCCTGCAGCGTGATCGGCGGCGTGTCCGGCCGGGTGGCCGAGCCGAACTTGTACGTTTCCAGGTACCACTGCCGCTCGATCACCGGGTTCGGCACGGAGATCGACGCGCGGTCCCAGTACGAAGCCCACCACCGCCTATGGTCTCGCGACAAGGCATCGAATCCCTTTCTCAGCGCCGCTTCGCAACGCTCGCGCGCCGTGGTCAGCGGATCGTCCGACTCCTTCGAGGTCGCAACGGACCACGCGGCCAGCCAACCGGACTCGGACTGCCGCCAGGCGAGAACGACCGCGAAGCGGAAGCCGCCCCAGCCTTTCTGCAAGTACCCAGTCCAGTGATCGCCGCGCTGTTCGGCCGGCGCTTCGTAGCGCAGGGTGGCGAGATCGCCGGCGCTGATCTTGTTCGCGCCGGCCTCCTCGGTAACCGTGCCGGCGAAAGGCGGCGCAACCAAAACGACGGACGCCGGCCGCGCCGATGTGATTTGGATCACACCCAGGGGCTGCTCGGCGTGCACGAACACGCGCACGACCGCATCATCTCCCAGTCGCATCTGCGAAACCGCCTGGGCGAGATCCAGCGACGCATCTTTGAAGACACAGTCGTCAGGAAACGTCAACTCGATGCGTCCGGCGGGAATCTTCGTCGGGCCGGGATGGCCATAGGGATCGTCGTACAACCGATGCAGGTCCTGAATCCGACGCTCTTTCACCCACTGGCGCATCGTCCTGTAGGAGTATTCAGCCGTATGGAACTCCGGCACCGGGCGCAGGTCCCAGAGGTCCGTGCGATCCAGCGAGATTCGTAGGGGTTTGCCGTCGCCCCAGACCAGCGCCCCGAGCAGGCCGTTGCCCAGGGGCAGGGCTTCATCCCAGACGGTCGCAGGCTCGGTGTAGCGGAGTCCGTGCTCGGGTCGAGGTCCGGCATTAACCGTCCGACACAACACCATTCCACTGACACAGGAGAAGAGAATCGAAGACCACAGAGTCACTCGCGCCATAATCCTTCGTCCTCCAATACATCCTCGTGGCATGGGCATCCTGCCCGTGTTTCCCACGACCGTCCCGCTCGTGAGAGCAGGGCCATCCCGGCCCTGCGACGCATGGGCAGGATGCCCATGCCACAGCGAGGCCATGTCTCATACACCCAGGCAAGATGTCATTGCGAGGAGCGCAGCGACGAAGCAATCTCAATCCCAGGGCGGGAGATTGCTTCGTTACCCTCGCAATGACATGGCTATGCTCATTCGGCTGGAAGCCCCTATCCTGTGCTGCTATGCGTGCGTGCAGGGGCAATAGTCGTGCGGGTGGCCAAGAGGGTGCGGTCTCTGCAACGGCAATCCGAGGGCGACCCGCTCCTCATCCTTCTTGAAGACCGAGCCGCAGCCGGTGCCCATCTGGCGCAGCTTGGCAACCTCTGCCTCAGTGATCGGCCGATACGCACGTCCGGCGATGATGGATTTCTCGACCAGGTCCAGGTACGAGGGCGGAATGGCCGCGACCACGCCCAACTGCGAGAGCGAGAAGCGCACCGCCAAGTCGATGTCCTCCTGGGTTTCGACGGTCTTGTACCACCACTTGCGGGTCCGCGTCGCGCCTTCCGGCCAGGCGCCGGCGCACAGGGCCTTCATAGCAAAGACCGAGGTGCCGCGCTGGCAGGCGCATTCGATCACCGCCTGGCCGAAACCCCACTGC
>Ga0209163_1003783_pt1 | contig 10698 bp, 6 predicted proteins | sample MTBAKSrepl2MetaG_FD_187457 | JGI IMG/M metagenome (GOLD analysis project Ga0209163, IMG submission 187457) | Enrichment culture microbial communities om Arthur Kill intertidal strait, New Jersey, USA, that are MTBE-degrading - MTBE-AKS2 (Arthur... | ecosystem: Environmental > Aquatic > Marine >...
CCTTTTCCATGGTGGGCGAGGCAATCTCGGTGTCGGCGGAATCGGTAGGATTTTCGGTGGAATAATCCGTGCTGCCTTCCACACCGGCGTAATTGACCAGTACATCCGTGTTAGTTAACACCTGTTCGGGCGTTACGCCGCTGTCCACCAGCAAGTCAAAAGTGATGATCGCAATATTGCTGCCGTCGGTGACCTGGACATCCTCACTGTCGTAAGCGGAAGCCAGAGCGCCGCCGGAAGGGTCGATCAGTTCGATGCCGCTGGAGAAGAGACCGCCGCCCAAGTCAGTATAGCTCAGGGCAGTGCCGCTGCCATCGGTAACACACAGGTTCAACCCGCCGCCGGGTGTGGTAAATCCGGACGGTAAAGTATCCTGAATTTGTACGTCATAAGCGGCGCTGTGGCCGCTGTTTTCCAGCACCAGGGCGAAGGTAACCAGATCACCGGAATCCACGCCGCTGATATCGCTGACAATGGGAGTGGTGTCCAGGCCGGCGGAATCGATAGTACCGCTGAAGCGCGGGCAGGCGCCGCCCGGATCTGTAAAAGTCAGCGGGGCAATGCTGTCCGGATCATAGACCGCATCCGTGCGATCGCTGGCTACGACGCCTTTGGTGATGACCAGTTCTGGTTCATACAACACAAAGCGAATAATGGAAGTACTGCTGGAAACGGAATAATTGGTCGAACCTTCGTAGGCATAGATCTCATTGGTCAGGTAAAGTTCGTCCGCGAAGGGATCGTTGGAAACCGTCACGGTGAAGAAAACATCAATCAAAGTCGGGGTATTATCCGTACTGTCGAAATCGCCGTAGGTCAGGGTGAAACTGTTGTCGGCGGAATTCACACTGACACTGGGCACAATTCCGGAATAATTGCGGAAGGTGTCATCAGGGCCGAACTTGATATGCCCGGCGGCGGGGATGGTGCTGTCCAGGACATCATCAAAAGTGGTGATCTCATCAGAATCCAACACCGGCAGCGGCAGGAAATCCGTGAACTCCAGGTCTTCCACATCAGAGGTAGGCAGTTCGTACCGGAAGCGGAAGGTGATGGTGTCCTGCGGCGACAGCGAAACCGGGTTGGTGAGGGTAGTGCTGCCGTTGACCGCGTAAATGCTCTTGGTGAGCGTGCCGTGGCCCAGGGTGAGGGTCACGCCGCTGTCCTCCGTGGGGATGCTGGCGGTGGCGCTCAGGTCGGCGTTGTTCAAAACCGTGCCGTCGGCGGTGACATCGTTGGTGAGCTGGTCGCCCTGGTCCACACTGGGGTCGCCGGAGGGATAATCGTCACTGAATTCTTCCTGCACGGTGGTGCGGAAAGTAATGATGCCCAGGGTAGCGCCGTCGTTGTAAGCGGTGCAATCCGGGTCGGCCCCGCCGGTGCCGCCGGTGGGCACGCAGCCGCCGATCAGGTAGCCGTTGGCTTCCCCGCGCGTGACCAACTCATCGGAGATATTGAAGACCACGGTGGTGAGGCCCGTATTTGGAACGGTGCTAATGGGCGTGTAATCGCTGTCGATGGTGTAATTGGCGGCATCGAAATCGGCCGCTGCCAGTGAATAGCCATTGCCTTCAAAGGATAGGGTGGGTGTGAAGGTGTCCAACAGGCGCTGGCCGTCCGAGATGACATCCGTAACGCTGAAATTGTCATAGGCGAAATAATCCGACACCTGGAATTCCAGGCGGTATTCGATCACATCGCCGGGGCTGAGTTCGGCAGGGCTGGCATCCACGGCAATCTCGGAGAATTTCTGAATGGTGTGCGAGCAATCCTCCAGCGTGTGGGCCGGGTCCTGGCTGGCCGTGGTGGGTTGGTTCTCGTCACGCGGGTCGTACGGGTCCCACATGGCCGAAGCGCTGACCGGGTTTTCCGAATACACACAGCCGCCGCTTGCCGCAGCGATGACGCGCTCGTCCGCCAGGTCGTCCAGTGGAATGTAGAATGAGAACGTCACGGTAGCATCCGCGGCCGAAGAGGTGCCGGTGACCGTATCAAACAGACAGGAGAGCGTGCCATTGGGGTCAGTCGCAGCGGGCGTGGTGCAAACCGCTCCAACCGGGTCGGTGCTGAGGACTTCCACAAATTGCATATTATCGGGAATGTCGTCAACCACTTCCAGGTCGGTGAGGATCTGGTCGGCGGGAATGTCAACCGAGATGGTGTACTGGCGCAGGTAATTAGGACCGGTGGAGGTTTCGCTCTCGCGCCAGTTGTACTCCTTTCTCAGGATCAGTAATGAAGGGGTTACGGAAGAGCTGACCTGCGCACCAATAATGGGCGGGTCGGTGGATGGATTGTCTAAAGCGTCCGCGCCAAAGCGGAAACCGGACTGGGCCAGGATGGGCAGGTCAACATCGGTATCGGCGTAATCGCTGAGGGCTGCCCCAATATTCACCACCACGTTGGGCTGGCCGTTGACAAAACTGCCGAAGGGCAGCTCGATCACCAGCAGCTGCCAGGTAAAGGGGGACTGGGTGCCGGCGGGCGCGGCCGGGCAGCTTACGCTCAGGCCGGTCAGCGGGTGGGTAATGCTGCCGCCTTCCACACAGCTATACTCCCAGGTGCGAATCTCGTTGCCCAGATAATCCACGCTGGTATAGGTAATGCCGTCCTCTTTCTCGCCGTCGTTGCTGTCATCCGCGCCGCTCTGCGGTAGGTACAGGTCAATGTAAGGGCCATAACCAATATCGGTGGAACTGTTATCGAAGGTGACCGTAAAGCTGAAATCCTCACCGATCAAGACCTGGTTAGCGACGTCCAAACTAACAGTGGGAGTAGGGGCATACAGCGGCTGCGCATTGACCGCCGCGGTGGAAAAGTTCATAAACGGCTGTGCGAAAAACGCGACCATTGCCGTGAATGTTACAAATATCTTAAAATTCTTTCTAATGTTGCGCGAAGTGGTTTTTGAAAAATGCATCATAGGTTACCTTGAAGTTACTTTAGTGTTCATTTATGGATCCAATTATTATGAAAGTACCAAATATTATTTTATAGGAAAAAGGGACTTTTAGTAAAAATAATAAAAAGAGCAGAGAAATTCTCTGCTCTCAGGTGCCGAAGGTGGGAATCGAACCCACATTCCCGAAGGAACACGATTTTGAGTCGTGCGCGTCTGCCAATTCCGCCACTCCGGCTGATGTGCAGCAAGTATATCCAACTTTAAATAGGGGGTCAAGATAGCCAAGCCACACATTCCGCATATAATTGAAGAAAAACATCAGGAAATATTATGCGACTAGGAATTATCGGCTTACCCCAATCCGGAAAAACAACCATCTTCAACGCGCTCACGCGCGGCACCCAGCCAGTTGGCGTGGGTATTGGCCGTATGGAAATCCACACGGCAGTGGTGGATGTACCCGATGAGCGCGTGGAGCTTCTGACGGAGATGTTTCACCCGCGCAAGACTGTTTACGCCAAGGTGAATTATTCCGATATCGCCGGCTTGGGCAGCGCTTCGGACAAAGGTGAGGTTAGCGGCCAGCTGCTCAACCAGTTGGCGCAAATGGACGGCTACATCCACGTGGTGCGCTGCTTTGAGGATGCTGCCGTGGCGCACGTGCGCGAGACGGTCGACCCGCAGCGCGATATTTGCCTGATGGACGAAGAGCTGATGCTGAACGACCAGATCATGGTCGAGCGCAAACGTGAAAAACTTACCGAAGAGCACAAAAAAGGCGCCGGGCGCGATAAAGCCGTGATCGAACGGGAGATGGCACTATTCGAAACGCTGGATCAATGCCTGGCTGAAGGCAAACCGCTGCGCGACCTGGAATTAAGCGATGACGATGAGAAGATCATGAGCGGATTCGGCTTCCTCAGCCGCAAACCCATGATGCTGCTGCTCAACCTGGGCGACAGCCAAAGCGCGCCGGCCATTACCTATGAACACCAGCGCAGCAGCGTGGCCAACCTGCAGGGCAAACTGGAGATGGATATTGTGCAGCTGCCCGAAGAGGACGCGCAGATGTTCATGAGCGAATACGGCATCGAGGAGCTCGGCTTGAGCCGCGTGATCAGCGATTCTTACGATTTGCTGGGATTACAATCCTTCTTTACGGTAGGTGAAGATGAAGTACGCGCCTGGACTGTCAAGCGCGGCGCGACGGCGCCCGAAGCAGCCGGCGAGATCCACACCGACATGCTCAAGGGGTTCATCCGCGCAGAAGTGATAGCCTATCAAGATCTGATTGACCTGGGCAGCATGGCGGAAGCCCGCACGAAAGGCAAGCTGCGTCTGGAAGGCAAGACCTACATTGTGCAGGACGGCGATATCCTCAACATCCGCTTCAATAATTAAGCATTGAATTCTTAAAACGCAGGCGGCTTTCGAAAGCCGCCTTTTTTAATCATAGGTGGACATTAATTGAGATATTGAGATCTCAGCTCCTATTTTAGGAAGTCTGCATTATCTATCAGTGAACGAAAACACCCTCATGCTTTTAGCATGAGGGTGTTTTTAATTTAATGCAAAGATCAGGCTTTGACTGGCACGTAGATATACATCACGGAATCTGACGCAAAGTCCTTGAATTCCTCCGTGTAGACTTCCAAATCCAGTCCTGCTTTCAACGGTTCCAACTCGGCCTGCGGCAGCCATTCCTGGTAAATACGAGTATAGGTATCACCCAAGCCTTCATGTGAACCGCAGTGGGCAAACACGGCCACGCGCATCGGCTCCAGGTCCATGGACACCATGCCTTCCGGAATTGCGCCATACTCCGCCACCGGAAATGCACACAGGTATTCAAACTCACCTTCCGGCAGGCCATCCGGAATACTGCAAACACCATAGGCGGCTTCACCGGTAAAATGTTTAATTTGGCCAGAGAGACGATTGAAAGCCATCCATGTCTCAACAATCTCATTTTGTTCATTGCGCCCCTGATAACGCAGCCCAACCAGTTTCAGAGCAGGGATATTCTTGATCTCAATTTCCATAGGTTCCTTCATTTTTTCCTCAATTTTTGGATTCATCCGGTGTGACAGGCTGCTTTCAAGTCTTTGCCGGCCTCCCCGTAATGCGTCATTTAGGGAAGATTCAACAGCATCCAGTTTTATCTGCTCACGCTCAATCTGGCTGACCAGCGCACTCTTGCGATTCTGCAGAAGACTGACCAAATCCGTATCCGTCAGTTGTTCTTCCAACAGCTTGCCAATCTGCGCCAGCGGAAAGCCCATTCGTTTATACGCCAGAATGAGTTCCAGCCTGACTTTTTGTTCGGGAGCATAGTAGCGGTAGCCGTTGTAGCGATTGATCCAGGCAGGTCGCAGCAAATTTAAATGTTCATAGTGGCGCAGCGCCTTTACGGTCACGCCGCTTTCCCTGGCAAAATCTCCAATTTTGATCAGCATCCTGTCATTCCCGGTTTATATTCTGAAGGCCTTCAGTGCATTCAGTATACTGTCTCCTCCAACAGGAGAGTCAAGGGAACAATATTTTCACAAACTTGGATAAATAGAGGTAAGTTGGGTGAGGTGGTATCTCGGCAAACCAGTAACCCCTCACCCCTGGCCCTCTTCCCCGAGGGAATGCTTCGCGATCCCATTGGGAGAGGGAGTTTTCGCCTATGTTAATCTGGGATTAAGTTCTAATCCGGCCGAGATCCATTCGGTCGCTGTTCTTCGCTGCGCTCAGGACAGACGCTCCCTCAGGATGACAACGGTTGGTACGCATCCAAATTTGCCAATCCTGTCATCCTGAGCGAAGTGAAGGATCTCGGTTCGTCTTCCTATTCTTGTGCGCAAGCGAATTCCACCATAACCCAACATTGTGAAGTCGGGGTTACCTAACATAATGAGTACAAGTAGAAACCCGACCTTCATAAGCTCCTAGAGGTAGAAAAAACTCCTTCTTGAAGAAGGAGTTTTTTATCTATTTTCGCAGCATCTTTTCGAGCGAGTCGGGGGCTACCCGTGAGGTGAGGTCCAGACTGAGCGGAACGACCGCCACCATTCTCTCAACTCGCACGGTGTACATATCGCTATCGGGAGGAATCTCGTCCAATTCCAGCGCATGCGAATGGATCTTGGCCTCCTCATCCAGCTTACCTTCGCGGATCACGTAGGGTTTGTAATAGCGTTTGCGGGCCAGTTTGGTCACCTTCCAGGGCGTGTCTTTCGTTGCGCCTTCCGGCACGACCACATTGAGCACATCGACATCTTCAGGCAAGCTGTTTTTCAGCAATATCTCAGCGAAGAATTTTGTGAAATACGCCGATATAGAAAAATCGACATTGTCCGGAAATCCGTCCCATTCTTCACTGGTCAAGCGCTGCGAGACGGCCAGGGCAGGAATGCCCATGGCAGCCGCTTCCAAAGCCGCGCCGACCGTGCCGGAGTAAGTCACATCGGTGCCGAAGTTTTCACCATAATTGATGCCGGTCACAACCAAATCGGGTTTACGCGGCGCTAATTCCATCACACCATGAGTTACGGATTGAGAAGGAGATCCGCCAACAGCATAGATATCCCAATCCTGGTCTTTGACATTCAGTTTCTTGGCGGTGATGCGCCCGTCGGAATTTTTCTGATAACCGCGTCCGGTTGCGGACATATGGTCACGCGGGGCAGACACAGTCACATAACCCAATTCGGATAATGCCCTGGCCGCAGCCCACAATCCGGGAGAATCGACACCATCGTCATTGGATAATAAAATTTGTTTGATTTGTGAATTCATGATCATCCTATCCGGTCATTCTGATAAATAAATGAGGAGCGGTTAAATACCGCTCCCATGAAAAGTGCCCCCGGCAGAATTCGAATCTGCAGCCTTTTGCTCCGCAAGCAAACGCTCTATCCAATTGAGCTACGAGGGCAGGACACATTGTGTGCGGATAATATACCGCAGCGTACCTGAACCGTCAAGGCAAGCAGTTTCAACTCGTTTTAAATATCCGCGTCTTTAGGCAGCGTGATATTTTGAATGGCTTTATAGAAAGGCTGCAAGCGGTCGTACATGTGCAAATAAACCTCATTGTAAAGCTGGTTATATACTTGCTGGGCTTGCGGGTTGGGTATAAAAGTTTCTCCCAGGCGGGTCATGTCTTTGATCGCGGCCGTATAATCCGAATGCAGTCCCACACCGACAGCAGCGTTAATAGCCGCGCCCAATCCGGAAGTTTCGTACAGATGCGGGCGGGAAACCGGCAAACCGAAGATATCGGCGGTCAACTGGCAGGCCGCTGCACTCTGGCTGCCGCCGCCGGCCACACGAATCTGCGTGATGGATACCTTCGAGCGCTTTTCGGTTCGTTCTTTACCTTCCCTCAGGGCATAAGCCAGACCTTCCAGAATAGCCCGGTAGAAATGAGCGCGGGTGTGCACGTCGCTGAAGCCGATCACCGCACCGCGCGCTTCCGGCCCGGGATTGCGCAGACCGGGAGACCAATAAGGCTGCAGCACCAGACCCTGTGAACCGGGCGGCACACTGCGCACCAGATCGTCCAGCAGGTTTTCCGGTTCGATGCCCTGCTCGTCGGCGAACAATTCCTCTTTCAAGCCAAATTCGCTCTTGAACCAGCTCACCATCCAATAGCCGCGGTAGATCTGCAATTCCATATTGAAATAATGGGGAACAGCGGCCGGATAGGGCGGGATGAGCGGAATGATCTCGATATATTTATCGTGGGTGGTGTTGATGGTAGCCGTAGTGCCGTAACTCAGGCAAGCCACGTGCGGTTCCAGACTGCCGGCTCCCAGGACCTCGGTGGCTTTATCGGCAGCCGAAGCGATCAGAGGCAGCCCGGCCGGGATGCCCGTGGCCTGTGCGGCTGACGCAGAAATTTCAGCCAAAGGTTGGCCGACAGGGACCAGGTCGGGTAATTTTTCACGCTGAATGGCCAGTGCCTGCCAATACCAGTGACTCTTGCTTGCCCAGGACTGTTTCTTGTAGTCAAAGGGCATATAGCCCACCTGGCTGCCGACTGAATCAATAAATTCGCCGGTTAACAAATATGTCAGATATCCGGAAAGGTAGAGAAATTTATGCGTCTTCTGCCAGATTTCCGGTTGATTCTCGACAATCCAGTTGGCTTCACATTCCCGCTGGAGATACTCGACGGTAGGTTGAGCACCGGCTAATTTAAAAGCCGCTCCCCACAAGCCCTTTACAGGCGGGATCTGGCTGGCCCGGCGCTGATCCAGCCAAACAATGGCAGGGCGCAAAGGCTGGCCGTCTTTATCGACATTGACCACAGTCGAACGTTGCGTGGTGAGGGCTACCGCCGCGATGCTGTCCTTGGCAATACTGCCGGATTCCCACACACCCTGACAGGCTTGACACAATGCGTTCCAAAATACCGCAGGGTCTTGTTCGGCCAGGCCGGGGCCGGTGGAATAGTATGCTTCAATCAGAACCCGGCTCTTATAGAGCAGATTTCCCTGCGGATCGAACACCAAAGCACGAATGGATTGGGTGCCGCAATCAATTGCCAGTAAATTCTCCGCCATTTATATCCTTGTCTCGCTTGCTTTATTCATTCCCTAAAAACAACGTTGCCGTCTCATCCAATCTTCATTTCCAGACCCAGTGTTCCTCCGGGGTTCATAACAATATGTGGATCGAAATGTATTTTCAACGTCCTGATTATATCCTTACAGGCACAGACATACATCAATGCTTTTAAGCTTTATCATGAATGTAATTTAAAGGTTAGTCCCTTACAAGCCGGCATGGGAAATATGAATCATTGGGATGGCATCCGGGTGTACTCCGGCAAACCACAGAATTTTTATCTTTATCCCCCGGCTCTTCAAGCACTATGTGCATAATTCATAATACGCGCCAATGATATTGGCGCGTATTCATAGTTCGGATTGTATGGGAATAATTACTCTTCCTCGGTCACATTCGCCAGTAAAGCGGCGGTGCGCTGAGTGTTATCCTCAATCGCGATTAGCAGGATTAGCAATTCACCAAAGCCATACATCATCAGGGCTGAGAGCAGCCCGCCAACCAAGCCAAAGAGGGAAAAGACAAAACCGACAAAAGGTGCTGTGCTTTCATCAAAGCCCATGGAAACAAACACATCCGCATTGCTAAAAGACATAACCAGGATGATCAGGCCGCCGAGCAATGCCGCTACGCCCATGATGATTCCAACTACTTTGAAAACTGCCGCTAAAACCCGTAATACCCCGAAGCTCTTCTTCATAATTACCTCCGACATTTCCTTTTTGCCCAATATGTTGCAAGAAGTGTACTAAAACTATAAAGCAAGTTGGGGGAGAAATCAAGCACTTAAAGCCAAACGCCTGGGTGAGGGGGGCACCCAAGCGTTTGGTATTTATTTTATATCACAAGAAAAAGATTCATGCAAGCAAGAATTTAAATATTTACAAATTTCTTACAAACGTGAGGAATGCAAACGCTTGCGTTCCTCTGCGCTCTGCAAAGCTTCCCTGGCAGCTAGCCGGTTAGCCTCGTTATCTCCACCTAACATGGCGGCCAATTCACCCATACGCCGTTCATCCCTGAGTTCCTCTACTTGCGTAGTGGTGCGGCCATCCGCCACCTGCTTATAGACATGAAAATGCTGATTGCCGTAAGCTGCCAGCTGCGGCAAGTGCGTAACACACAGTACCTGGTGGCTGCCGCCCAATTGCCAGAGCTTTTCGCCCACCATGGCGCCAATGCGCCCGCCGATGCCCTGGTCGATCTCGTCAAAGATCAGGGTGGGAATAGTATCAGCTTTGGCCAATACGTTTTTCAATGCCAGCATAAGGCGTGAGGTTTCACCGCCGGAAGCAATCTTGACCAACGGTTTCAGGCCTTCGCCGGGGTTGGGAGCGATCAGGAACTCGACCTGATCAATACCGCGCTCGTCGAACTTGACCACCTGCCCATCTTCCAGCGGCAAGCCCGGATCGGCCGGTTTGGTGCGAATATCAGCGGCGAAACGCGCGCCGGCCATTTGCAGATCGGCCAGCTCCCGTTCCACCAACTCGCCCAGGGTCAGCGCGGCAGTTTGGCGCGCGGCCGAAAGCGCCCCGGCTTTTTGAGCCAACTCCGCCAATTGTCCGCTTTCCAATCCTTCCAATTCGGCAATACGTTCCTCCGCATTGGTGATCTTGTCTAACTGCCCCCTGGCTTTTTCTGCAAAAGCCAGAATTGCTTCTTCATCCTGGCCATATTTCTTTTTCAGTGTGTTGATCAGCGCCAGCCGGTTTTCTGTTTGTTCCAGCCGCTTGGGATTGTATTCGATGCCTTCAATATAGCCCTGCAATTCACGGCTGACATCCGCGCTTAGACTGGTAATACTCTCGCATTGGTCGGCCAGATCGGCCAGGCTTTTATCGATAGCTGCCAGCCCGCGCACAGCGCCGACTACCTCGCCCAACATAGCCGTGATAGAAGGCGCGTCCGGGTTGTCTTCTTCCAACAGGTTATATGCCTGCTGCGCCAAAGTGGATAACTTCTCCGCGTTAGCCAGGCGGCTCAGTTCATCCCGCAGCTCAGCTTCTTCGCCCTCTTTTAACTTGGCAGCTTCGATTTCCTGGATTTGATAATTTAGCAAATCGCTCATGCGCGCGGCGTCCTGTTCAGCTTTGCGCAAGTCAGCCAGTTCCTGCTGCGTTGCCTTCAATTGTGCATAGGAATGGTGATAATCGTCCAACAGCTCGCGGTCATCCGCGTAGCGGTCCAGAAGTTGTAGATGGTGGCGGACTGACAACAATGAGAGGTGCTCGGAT
>Ga0209163_1003784_pt1 | contig 10694 bp, 8 predicted proteins | sample MTBAKSrepl2MetaG_FD_187457 | JGI IMG/M metagenome (GOLD analysis project Ga0209163, IMG submission 187457) | Enrichment culture microbial communities om Arthur Kill intertidal strait, New Jersey, USA, that are MTBE-degrading - MTBE-AKS2 (Arthur... | ecosystem: Environmental > Aquatic > Marine >...
CGCTCTTTCTGGAAGACCCGGCCATCGCCGCCTGGGAATGGGACTTCGGCGACGGGACGACCAGCGGCGAGCAGAACCCGCTGCACACCTACGCCGAGCCGGGGCTCTATACGGTCAGCCTGACGATCACGGACGAGGGTGGGGCCCAGTCAACGGAGACCAGGGAAGAGTTCATCGCCGTTGACACTCCGCCCGCCCTGCAGGCCGAGTTCATGGCGGACACCCTTTACGGTTCCACCCAGACCCTGGTCCGGTTCCAGGATCAGAGTTCGGGCGAAATCGCCTCCTGGCACTGGGACTTCGGCGACGGGGTGACCAGCGCGGAGCGGAATCCGCAGCATGTCTTCAGGTCGACCGGAACCTTCACGGTCACCCTGACCGTGACCGGGCCGTCGGGCAGCGACACCCGGGTCAAGGAGGACTACATCTATAATATGACCCCCTGGCTCATTGTCGACAACACCTTCGAGTACAAGCCGCACTATTACTCGACCTACCGGGGCCGGGATATCGGCGTGGTGATCATGGACGCCTCCGGGATCAACCTCAATTCCGAGGAGTTGAAATACTCCCGGTTCTTCTACAACTCCTGCTTCACCGGCAAATACTTCCTGAATACGTTCAACCGGGGGGTGGTGTTCTTCACCCATGCCAATTCAAGGGAGCCGCGGCCGGAAGGGGTGTACATCCGGCGGTACCTGGAAGGGTACTCGGACGAGGAAATCAAGGAGTTTCTGAACGCCTTGAACTACGAGGAGGACGAGAATAGCGTCCAGTTCGGCCTTTATGATTACTATGACTTTACCAAGCCGCCGCCATCCATGAGATAGCACAAATCTCGTCAGCGCATATCAACCCGGCAAGGCAATGCTCAACCGCATGCCTTGCCGGGTTATTTATCAGATTACCACTGATCTTCAGTAAATCTATTGCAGCGCAAGAACAATGATGTCATTTTGAACGGATGTGAGAAATTTCGTGCCACAGCGCGCGGAGATTTCTCCCTGCGGTCGAAATGACGGAAGGGGCGGTCGAAACGGAAGGGCGGTCGAAACAACGAAAACACCTGTTTGAGCATGTTACGAAGCGTTACAAATTCCCTGCTGAGGATTGGTGTTGATCACATTATCATTTGGAAAGACGATCAGCTTTCAAACTGCCGCGGATTTCAAACGACAGCATATTGAGCAGATACTGGCCGTACCCGCTTTTTAATTGTATTTCCGCCAATTCTCTCACCTGCTTTTCGTCTATAAAACCCATTCTATAGGCAACCTCCTCGATGCAGGCTATTTTCAGGCCCTGGCGCTTTTCGATGGTCGCCACGTAATTGCAGGCATCGAGGTATGATTCGGTTGTGCCGGTGTCCAGCCAGGCAAATCCTCTGCCCAGCAGTTTGATGGTCAGAGATCCCCTTCGCAGATACTCTTTATTCACATCCGTTATTTCCAGTTCGCCCCGGTCGGATGGTTTAAGATTCTCGGCTATGGAAATGACGTCATTGTCATAAAAATACAGTCCCGGCACGGCGTAATTCGATTTCGGACGCATAGGTTTTTCCGTAATGTTCAAGATCTTGCATGATTTGTCTATTTCTACGATACCGTACCGTTCAGGATCCTTGACCCAGTAACCGAAAATAACGCCTCCATGCTGCAGGGAAGCGGCCTCCAGGAGCAAAGGCTGAAATCCCTGGCCGAAAAAAATATTGTCGCCGAGAATCAAACACACGCTGTCTTCGCCGATGAAGTCCCTGCCCAGCAGAAAGGCCTGGGCGAGTCCCGCGGGTCTGTCCTGTTCGATAAATGTAAACTCCACACCCCATTGCGACCCGTCCCGGAGAAGGCTTCGAAAATGAGGCAGGTCCCTCGGTGTGGAAATAATCATTATTTCACGCAAGCCTGCCAGCATCAGGACCGACAGAGGATAATATATCATCGGCTTGTCGTAAACGGGCAGCATTTGTTTGCTGATGGACAATGTGCTGGGAAACAGGCGGGTGCCGGAGCCTCCTGCCAGGATTATGCCTTTCACTGTTCTATCTCCTGGTTTTTATCGTGTATTTCTGGATTTGGCTGAAGAGAGAAAATGCGGCAGGGTACATGCAGCAACGAAGAAGAGGGCTAAGCCGGCAATGACAAAAGAGAGCGCCATTCGTTTTTTAAAAGCGTAATGGAAATGAATCGACTGCATTCCGTCGGCCGGCAGTGTAATATTAATCAATGATGCATTGTTGTTGACCGGAATTTTTTCCCCGCCGGCCATGGCGATATAATTGGGATGGTATGCCATGGCAACGTGAACATCATCCCCTTTCTTTCCCTCAACACCTATTTCGAAACGGGTTGCGGAATGTCTCGTCATCTGCGCGGGAATGCCGGTGTCCACGTTATAGGCCCATGCCGGCTGCATGTCCTTGTTCTCAAAGAGATGGAAAATGCCGAAGGCCGCCGTTTTCTCCAGAAAAGGGACTTTTTCCAGGCGTGTTGTCAATGCGTCTGAATTGGCAACAATATATCGGGTGTTCAACGCTTTCATTGTCTCGGCAATGAAAGCGTCCGTAAATCCTGGATCACCAACCGCTTTTCCGAAGGCCGTTCCCTGTTCGTAACGTTGGGCAAACCTGGTGGTAAACCCGCACCAACCGCCAATCTGGCGTGCATCGGTATATATGCTGGTCAGGGCAAACAGGTGCGATTTGGAACTTTCAGGGTTCGAAGCGTCGTTCCAGGTGAATTTACCATATGTGTCTTCAAAGTAAATCCGTTCCGCTTCCACCTGAATATTTTCATCGATCCAGCTCCACAGAGCATCGGCCTGCGGCGAGATTGTCGATGTTTCAAGTGTCCCTAACTGTCCGCTATGGTCGATAAAAATTTTCTTCGGTGTTCTGAGCGCTATTCCTACAAGGCTGACAAGCAGAATAATTGCCAGGGATTGTATGAAGATATTTTTTTTCCCCTTTTCTGCTGGCCGGCGGGCCAGAAAATACATTCCCGACCCCGCGAACAGAAGAAGAAAAATCTGGGAAAGGAGTTGGAACCTGTCATAAAAAACGCTCAGGCTCCGTAAGGCAGATGAATCGATCTCGAAATAATTATAGACCCTGGAAATGAGAAGAGCGGTGACCATGAAGAGGGATACGAGTGGCAGGAGTTTTTGAAAATCCCTTTTTGATGACAGGGAATAGAAACCGAAGAGACACAGAGCAAGGACGGATATTATATTCGAAGCCATGAGTGCGGACGGCTCGGCAGCTCCCCATACCCTGACAAAAAGCAGTCTTCGCATTGTCTCCACAATGTTAGTCACGGGATATTCATGAATTGTTGCCTCCCTGATCAAGCTCGTTGATGTTGCATCGATTCCAAGGATGGTTTGCAACTGGGGAAATGAGAGAAACATACTGATACAGGGTATGAAGAGGGCGATAGAGAACAGTTTCCATTTCTCAGAATCCGCCGAGGCCAGGATAAGAAACAGATAGGCCAGGAATACAGCAATACAAAGCATGACGCCAACGGGATGGGAATAGACGGCGAGGGTAAAAAAGATAACAGCACTGATGAAATACCTTGTGCGTTTTTCCCGGACAAAATTGTTGCATGATGCCCAGAATATCAACCCGCAGCCCAGGGCAAAATAGTTGTACCACATGCCTGAGACGATATTGTCGAACATAGGCGTCAGGATTGCCAGTGAGACAATAAAGGCCAAAAGATCAGACATATACATGCGCGCCACATGAAAAAAGGCGATGATGAAGAAGAGGGTGCTGAATAACATTGCCAGTTTGACTGACGTTGCAGCAGAGACCAAAAATGAAAAGAGCCAGGGGAGAATAATGCTCATGGAATATATGCTCCCCATTTTTTGCCCTGCTCCGGTTCGGTCTACAAGAACTCCCCAGAACCATTTTTGTTCCGGGAAGATTTCATTTTTCATGAGGTGGGAGACTGCCGTCCAAAGAGGCTGGTCTGTTTGAAGCAAAGGGCCTTGATGTAAAAAAATAGGGAAAAATAGCAGGGTGATATAAGAAAGAATTAATAGCTGGTATGTTGCGATATTAATTCTACACATTACAGAAAAAATTAGTATTCAAAATTATTTACTAAAATTATATTTCTGATTTAATCAGCCTAATTTTACCTGATTTTTCGCGTTGAATCATATCTATATAATTAAAATTTATTAATACATTTTCATATAAAACATTATTTATACGATAAATTAGATATTTTTCAGATTTATCTTTATCATATGTATTGTCCACGACTAAATTAACAGAATAATTTCGTTTTGAATGTTGCACAAATTGGAATTGAATCAGGCCTTTAAATTTTTCCTTAAATTCTTCAAAAATATACATTATAATTTCTGGGTGAGTTTTATTTCCATTGGGAAGAGTTATTATATCATAAGCTCGCCCATATATTTTTTCTAATATTGGAAAAGTGCATCCACATCTACAACTTTTATGCGATAATTTTCCGAAATCATTTAGCCGATATCGAATAAGTGGCATTGCATAATTATGTAGATCAGTAACGATGATTTCATCGTTTTGATCAGATTCTAAAATTAAATTATCTGCCATTATGTGCATAGAACCATGCGAACATTCATGAGCAATAGATCCAACTTCGCCGCAACCATATTCATTAAAAACAGGTAGTCCAGTATATGATTCAATTCTTTTTCTTATTGAATCAGTTAATAACTCGGAAGTAGTAATAATAGAAATTACACTATTAGGTAATTTCAAACCTTCTTTGTGAAGGTGTTCGCAAAAAATATCAATCATTGAAACATAACCATATAGGTATGCTGGTTGGAATTTTACTATTTTATAATAATATTTATTTAATGAGTGAGAATTTATATCAAAAGCTGATAATTTAATACGATTTGCAATGATATCAACAATTGTGTTTTTAAACCTGTTAGTCTTAGTGATTGAAACGCCCCAGAAGCGAGCTTGAGGGTCTGATACCTGAATCCCGGCCCAGGAATAACCGCGCCAAGTTGCTGCTCGTTCTCTAGCTAGCGCAGTGATATTTTTTAGGATTGTGACGGGGTGTCCTGACGAACCACCGGTTGTTTTTTTTGAAATTCTAATAGGAGACAGATTGGCAGATAATGAGTTTTGGTTATTGATAATTTCTTGTTTGTTTATAGTTGGAAGTTGGTTAAGTTCTTTTGTTGATTTAATTTCATAGATAAACTTCAAAAAGTTTTTGTATTTATGTCTATAAAATTCACAATTTGAGTAAGCATGGTCTAATAACTTTTTAAGATGGAAAAACTGCAAATCTTCTAAATATTTGTCATCTGCGTATTGATTTCTCAAATATATTTTCAAAAAATATGAAACCATCTCACCTTTTATAAATGTAGATGGATAATAAAAAAAATATCTAGATATTTTTGAATTCATTGTAATAACTTACAATTTTTTTATATTGATGAGATAATCTTTTTTAAGTTGTGAAAATTATTGTTCCACTCAAAAATAAGATGATTTTTAAATTTAATAGTTGAGTTTTCATAGTATTTCATATTGTTATATACAGTTGAAATTCCATTTAAAATTGAATTAGGATCATTTTCAACAAAAAAAGCATTTTTGAAATAATTTTTTAAAGCATTAGTATTTGATGTAATTAAAGGCTTTTCTGCGGCAATTGCTTCATAGCATCCACACAGTAGAGTGTAGTCCATTTTTGTCAGTACTATTACAATGTCAACTTGGAAAAGCAAGTCAATGTAATCATTATCTGGTAGGTAACCTGTCAAAATAATATTTTCCGGGATGTTTTGAATTGTATCATTGCCTAATTTTGAGTAGTTGCCAGTAATGTAAGCAGTTAAGTCCTTTATTTTAGAATGTCTAATGGCGTCAATAATTTCTAGTGTGGGTTCGTCTTCGGCAAATGAAGAAATAAACAATATTTTTTTCTTTCCCTCAAATTTTTTGTTAAATGTAGGAGTTAGTGTTGGAACTTTGTCAGGAAGTATATATGCATTTCCCCCAAGTATTTTGATAAAGTGTAATAAATATTCGTTTGTAACAATTGTAAGGTTTGTATATTTAATAGATGTATAACTTAGAAATTGAAATAAATATTCAAATAATAAATTTCTTTTTTTCTTTGTTAATAGAAAATTCGAATGTCTGTCAACAATGAGTTTAAATGAAAATATGTTTTTTAAAAAACTAGCGCAAAGGAAAGCAAGAATTATTGATGGGTTTTGGGCAAATACCTTTTGAGGCTTCTCTTTATAAATAGTTATGATTGTTTTTATTATTGATTTAAAATATCTAAATGAACCGTTGTAATCAAATATATATAATTCACATCCAAAAGCATTTGCTAACTCAATGGACCTACGTTGTTTTTCCCATGTTATCCATATTTGTTTTTTCATATTTTATTATAGTTTCTGCAGAAAATTAAATTTAATATTTCATAATATGAACTAATGAACGTTTTCGTTTATTGTTATAGAAATTTTACTGAAAGCCGAGATAAAAGCCGTAAAATACCAGAAATGCGGATAGTATAAGACGGATAGGAATGTTGCTGAGGCAAAAAAACCTGCTAAACTTGTGTATAACGCAGTCGATAGGTTTATATAAAATTTCTGATTCAAATCTTTTTTGGTTATATTGAATTTCTTTATTAAACTAATATCTCTTAAATTCTGAAATATTATTGAAAAATATATAAATGTACCGATAATTCCGAGTTCTGGCAACAAAGTGAACCAGAGAGAATGAGACACTCTCCCCCACATTCCCCGTTGCAATTCTTCCGGTTGATATTGAGGAAATCTTACCGGAAAATTCCCTGCCCCAACTCCTAATGGGTTGTCAAGAAACATTCTCCAACTAGCTTGCCATGAAAGTATTCTTTCCCGTGCTGTGCTTTCTTTCGTGTCGGTTATAGTGGACATCTCCTGCTTATAAGTTTCTCCTCCAAAAATATATATAATTCCTGCCATTAAGATTATTATGATCATGAAAACAATCTTTTTTGAGCTATACAACCAGGCAACACAGGCAGAGGCAATTAAGCCAACGAAACCTCCCCGGGAAGAAGCAGTTACAATCGCCAGTAATGAAATTATGATTCCGCACGATAAAAAGAAACGAAAAAAATTACTTTTGGCTTTAAGGAGCAATACAAAAGTAAAAGGAAGGATTGTTACAATTAACAATGTAATATCATTTTCATCAGAGACAATTCCACCTGGACCCCGGCCGTCGTGGAATAAGCTGTAAATGCTTAAAAATATCATGATGCCAATTAACCAATTTAATAAGGTTATTAGGCGTTCTTTTGTGTTAATTAAAATTAGACAGGAAAAAATGAATGGCAGGTACAACCACATTGATCTAGCAGATAAATAGGCATAATAATTATTTACTGCTAAAGGAATATAGGCTGTTACCAGCAAAACAAAATAAATGATCCATTTTACCTGACTTCCATGAATAACTTGCTCCTTCTTTTTTGTCAGCAGGCAAAAAATGAGTATCAGGCTCAAAAGGAAACCCGGTCTAAGAAAACCAATAGATAATATATTCTGGGGTCTTGTATACTCGAGAACCATATATAAAATAGTTGCGCAGAACCAGAAGGTATCTTTTGAGTTCTTACTGCCTATAAAATCTGGATTATTTCGGTTCATTCGTAAAAAAGTTGAAAATCACCTATATCAACAAAGCGGTCTATCCGGCCATTACTCTCAACGAACATTTTCTCGAAATCTATTGTCGCTGCGCCACTTCCCTGCAAGCGTTCCCGGACCGGACTCAGGAAATGGATAGCAACTGTGCTCAGGTTCGGCATCATTCCTTTAAAGAACTGGCCAAAAAGTACTTCCGTAAACGGCATGTTAACCTGAACTACTTCAAAAAGCAGAGTACCTTGGCCTTCTCGAAAGGGGTTCATCAACAAAATCAAACGACTCAAACATATGATCTGTGGATACAAGGAAGTCAACTATTTCCTGGTGAAAATTTATCAACACTTCGGACTCCTCAACCCTCGACTTCAACTAAAATACGAATGATCCATTTTTTGTTAGGTTTCAATTCCCAACTATTTTGCTATAAAATTTTACAGTGTTTTGGATGTACGCATCTTCAGAGAAGTCTTTCTTTGCACGTTGAGCAGCGGCGGTCCCGATTTTTTGTCTCAAGTTTTTATCTCCCATGAGCAAAGCCATTTTTGATGCCAATTCATCCACGTTTTCCGGTTCGACCAAGTACCCATCCACCCCATGTTCAATAACCGTTGGAATGCCGTCAACATTTGAGCCGATTCTTGGTTTTCCTGCCGCTGCAGCTTCTACCAAGACCCTTCCCATCGCTTCTGTTCGCGAAGGAAGAACTAATATTCCACACTCGCCGATATGGTTAGGCATCTCCGAATAATAGACCGGTGGATGATGATAAATCTGAGGATGGGAATCAATGGCTGCATACAGTTCAGTCGTGTCAGGAAACCAACCAAGAATTTTCAACGTCCAGTCAGGGTATTGAGGAGCAATTTTTTTAAACGAACTGATTAGTATATCAACACCTTTAATTTTATATGGAAAACCTACAAATAGTATTTCTTTCTTTTCCATTTTATTATGAAAAGATTCTATCGGAACCCAAGCAGGAAAGGAGACGATAGGCTTCTTATGCAGGGCATTTTTGAATTGATCGATTTGTGTTGGAAAAAGTATTTTTATCCCATCAGCCATCTTGAAAACAAACCACATTATGAATGGTGTGAAAAATTTTTTTATGCTATTCCTGAAACATTTTTTACCGTCAATCCATACTACTTGTGAAGTGTAAACACCATTGACCTCGACAACCAGTTTGGCGCTTAGTAAAAATTTAATAATGGACCCGATTAGTCCAGTTTTTAGGGGATCATATGTGATGATGCAATCTATCTTCTCTTTGACCATACGTAAAGATACGGATTTTTGAATACAAAAGGCGAGAAACCGCAAATTAAAAAAAAATTTGTTTCGCGGGCAAGATAAATATTCAAACTCTCCAATTTTTATATTTTCAGAAAGAGAAGATGTAGTAAAGATGTATCCACGCAATTGTTTTGAGAGGGTAATAAATTGTTTCTGATAAAGAGAGCTCTTTGCACCGGAAATTGGTCCAGGATTTATATACAGTACTCTTAATTTATTCATTTTTTGGCTAAAGAATTAATTGGGAAAAAATAAAAAGAGGGAATGCTATCAATAGCAAGATTTTTTTATTGAAAAAGAACAAGGCTATTATTTTGAAAAAATAAATCCCTCAGGTGTTGAGGGTTTTGTTTCAGGTATGTCAGGAGGAAGTATTCCATTTGAGAAAACACCCACTCTTGAAATGTCAGCGCCCATATTTAGTCCATTTCTTCCTGATCCAATACATGGTGAATTGTTTGCTAAGGCAAAGTCGCTTAATTGGCTATAGTTTCTTGAAGTATTGATAAATAATGGATTCGATGCAATTGAACCCAAGCCAGGGTTTGTGCCACCTACTAATGCGCGGGATGATTGCCAAGCAGATAATCCTGTATATGATATAGCATTGCTGTCATATTGATGCAATATTATACTACTAAAGTTTCCGAGATTATTATGATCGCACTCCTTAATTGAGGTATAATTGCGTTGAGTTATTATTGGTGTTAAAAACCCGTAGAAGATATTATTGAATAAAATAGCTGCTTCACCAACAACGTCATTTCCAACAAGTTCAATCGCGGCATAAGATGAGGAAGATGTTCTTAAAAAAGTATTATTAATAAACGTCACACCATCCATATCTACAGACTCGCTATCGCCAACTATATAAACCTGCCGAGTTATATTCTTTGCAAATACATTATTTACATGCTGAATAACATGACTGCTGACCCCATTTCCTGATGTGTATTCTCCAATATAATTATCATGGACATAGTTGTTCTCAAAAATAGTTATATCATTATCACGTTTTACATAAATACCAGCTGTATTATTGTAAATTTCATTATTTCTAAATGTAACATTAGTAGACCAATATTGCTTAGTTCCTGAAGTGTTATGGTTATTGCTTGTTTCTATATATCCGTGAATTAGATTTCTTTCTACAAGAATATAGTTGGACCATTCTATTCGAACCCCTTCATAATTTGTTGCCCCACCAGTGCTATGAGGTGCCCCGCGGAGATCGCAGTTTTTCACTGTTATATAATTGCTGCCATATATATAGGCAGTACCCATATTTGGAACACCTCCAGTGTCAACCGCACTGACAATAAAACCATCCCAAACTATATAGTTTTTCTGATATGCGCCAATTACAGGAACCCGTGGTGTTCCCCATGTATTATAACCTATTAAATGGGCACCATGTTTGTTCAGTGATTTAAAGGTAATAGGGTTTCCGCTTGTTCCACTGTTTGCTGGATTGAAAGAAGGGATTTCGTCTTGCGCGTCATTATATGTAAGCCCAGAATAAGTGCCGTCGAGAAAATAAACAGTATCTCCCGCAGAAGCGTTGAGAAAAGACTTATTGGAATTTGAAGCACGACATGGGTTTGATATTGTGGTGCAACTTGGCCATGCAGCTGAACCGTTAGGTGACACATAATATGTTGCAGCCCATGCAGAATTTAAATTGGAAAAAATTATGAATGAAA
>Ga0209163_1003785_pt1 | contig 10692 bp, 3 predicted proteins | sample MTBAKSrepl2MetaG_FD_187457 | JGI IMG/M metagenome (GOLD analysis project Ga0209163, IMG submission 187457) | Enrichment culture microbial communities om Arthur Kill intertidal strait, New Jersey, USA, that are MTBE-degrading - MTBE-AKS2 (Arthur... | ecosystem: Environmental > Aquatic > Marine >...
GTCGACCTGGCCAGCATCGAAGCGAAGTTCGTCCGGCTCGTGATCCAGAGCAACTGGGGCGGCTTCATCCCCCAGGCGGGCTTGAGCGAGGTGCGTTTCCAGTACGTCCCGGTCAAAGCCCGCGCCTTCGCGCCGGCGATCGGCGCCGAGGAGCAGCCCCTCGACACGACCCTGGTCTGGCGGCCCGGACGGAAGGCCGTCTCGCACGAAGTACTCTTCAGCGATGACGTGCAGGCCGTGGCCGACGGGACCGCAGCGGTCGAGAGTGTGAACACCAACGAGTACCAGCCCGATGGCCTCGAATATGGCAAGACCTACTACTGGAAGGTCAATGAGGTAGGCGACGACGCCTCCTGGGACGGCGACGTCTGGAGCTTCTCCACCACGGAGTTCGCCGCGGTCGACGACATGGAGAGCTACAACGACGACGACAACCGCATCTACGACGCCTGGATCGATGGCTGGGTCAACAACACGGGCTCCCAGGTCGGATACGACGCGGCGCCGTTTGCCGAGATGATGATCGTCCACACCGGACGGCAATCCATGCCGTTGCAGTATGACAACAGTACCTCCCCGTTCCTCTCGGAAGCGGACCATACCTTCGCTTCCGCTCAGGACTGGACCGCCAACGGGGCCGACACCCTGTCGCTGTTCTTCCACGGCGCCGCACCGGTGGAAGGCGACCCCATCGAGCGTCTGTACATCACAGTGAAGGACAGCTCCGGCAAACTCAAGACGGTCATGCATCCGGATACCACGGCCACGGCTGGCACGAACTGGCAGGAGTGGCAGATCCCGCTGAGTGAATTCAGCTCGGCCGGTGTGAAGGTCACCGCGGTCAAGGCCGTCACGATCGGCGTCGGCAACAAGACCAGTCCCGCCAAGGGCGGCGCCGGCATCCTGTACATCGACGACGTCCGCATCGGGCGTCACGGCTCGAGCAATCCGGGGACAGGCGTGGCATACTATGCTCTGGAGAACGACGTGCTCGACGGCTCGGGCAACGGTCACGACGGCGCCGCGTTCGGCAACCCGGTCTACATCGACGGCCCTGCCGGACTCGGCAAAGCCCTGCAGTTCAGCGGCCTCGCCGGCTCATACGTCGACATCGGCACCTGGAATCCGTCCGCCGCGACGGGCCAGCTCAGCGTCTCCCTCTGGGCCAAGTGGGCCGGTCTGACCGCCTCCTGGCAGGGTCTCATCGGCAAGAGAGACTCCTGGGCGGTCAACGACATGATGTGGCAGATCGAGGCCAATCAAACCACCGGCGTTGTGTACTTCCAGCGTGCGAACAACGACATCATGGCAACGACTCTGCCGGTGGGCGAGTGGACTCACGTCGTGGGGACCTTCGACGGCGCCACGGCCAGGCTCCTCTTCAACAGCGTGGTGGTCGGCCAGGGCGCGTTCTCGCTCGCCACCGATACGGAGGCGGCCTTCCAGTTTGGCGCCTCGGTGGCCCAGGGCGGCAATCCGTTCCATGGCGCGATGGACGAGGTCCGCATCTATGACAGACCGCTGTCCGCGTTCGAGATCAGCTTCCTGGGCGGCCATTGAGTCCGCCGCAAGTCTCGATCGAAATCGATCAATGAATCTCCGGGGCCTGTGTCCGCACGATGCGGGCCCCGGCAGCCATCTCGTACAGGACAACAAGGGATACTGTGGATTGTAGTGTTGCCGACAAGTCCGGGACGAGGCGCGGCGTGTGGCCGAGGTGCTCTCGGTGGTCGGTTCATCTTTGAGAGAAGGAGCAGCGCTCATGAGAGATCGAGCAGTCTGGGTAACGATGGCCTTGCTGATCGGATTCCTGGGATCCGGGCCGGGCCGGGCGCAGGAAGTCACGAACCTGTTGCAGAATGCCGGCTTCGAGACCGGCGCCTTGGCGCCGTGGGGCAGCTACGGCAGCGCCGTCGCCACCGTCACTTCGACCGTGGTCAAGGATTGCGTCGACGCGGCGGTTCCGGAGGGTCCCATCGAGGGATCCTACTGCCTCAACGTGAAGGTTTCGGGCCCAGGCACGAACTACTGGGACGGCGCCGTGTCGCCGGTTCTGGTGGCCGGACAGGGCCGGTTCGAACAAGGCAAGAAGTACACCCTCTCCCTCTTCTTCAAGTGCAAGAACGGCACCGCGACGATCCATCTCAAACCGCAACTGGCCCAGGACCCGTGGACCGGATATGGAAATGCTCAGGTGACCGCCACGGAGAAATGGACGGAGTTTCACATCACGACGCCCGTGATGGCCGCGACTGTCTCGCCGGCCAACATCACGTTCCATGTCCTGTTCAAAGCGCAGGAGTTCTGGATCGACGATGTCAAATGGTATGAAGGCGACTATGTCCCCACCGTCGTGAAGAACAAGTTCGGGGCCCAGAATCCGACCCCGGAGGCGGGGGCCGCGGATGTCCCCCGCGAGACGGCGCTGAGCTGGAAGCCGGGTCCGTTCGCCGCCACGCACGAGGTGTATTTCGGCGACAGTTTCGACGACGTCAACGAGGCCACCGCCGCCAATCCTCTGGGCACGCAGACCAGCCTGGAACGGACCGAAGCCACATTCGACCCGGCGGGCCCGCTCGAATTCGAAAAGACCTACTACTGGCGCGTGGACGAGGTGAACGCTCCCGCGGCGCCCGCGACGTACAAAGGCACGGTCTGGAGCTTCACCACCGAGCCCTATTCCTACCCGCTCACGGGCGTCCGGGCCACCGCCGGCTCGTCGAACCCCGGCATGGGGCCCGAGAAGACCGTCGACGGCTCGGGACTCAGCGCCGACGGCCGGCATTCGAGCACCGATATAGACATGTGGCTCAGCGCTCCGGGCCAGGGACTGCCGACCTGGATCCAGTATGAATTCGGCCAGGTCTACCAGCTCGACAACATGACGGTGTGGAACCAGAACCAGAAGGTCGAGACGATCGTCGGCTTCGGAGCCCGGGGCGTCACGATCGAGTACTCCCTGGACGGCGTCAACTGGAGCACGGTAGGCGACTTCGAGCTCGCCCAGGCCAGCGGCGCCGATGGTTACGCCGGTGAAACGATCGATCTGGCCGGCCTCGAGGCCAGGTTCGTCCGTCTCACCATCCAGAGCAATTGGGGCGGCTTCATCCCGCAGGCCGGCCTGAGCGAGGTCCGCTTCACGTATGTCCCGACCAAGGCCCGGCCCTTCGCCCCCGCCCTCGGGGCCGAGGAGCAGCCGCTGGATCCCGTCCTGATCTGGCGACCCGGACGGGAGGCCGTCGCGCACGACGTGTACTTCAGCGACAACGTGCAGGCGCTGACGGACGGGACGGCCCCGGTCGAGAGCGTCAGCACGAACAAGTACCAGCCCGAGGGCTTGGAGTACGGCAAGACCTACTACTGGAAGGTCGACGAGCTGGGTGAGGCCGATCTCTGGGCGGGCGATGTCTGGAGCTTCTCCACCACGGAGTTCGCCGCCGTGGACGACATGGAAAGCTACAACGACGACGACAACCGCATCTACGACGCCTGGATCGACGGTTGGGTCAACAACACCGGCTCGCAGGTCGGCTACGACGCGGCGCCGTTCGCCGAACGGAGCGTCGTTCACGCCGGCCGACAGTCGATGCCGCTGCACTATGACAACACCGCGACGCCGTTCCTCTCGGAAGCCGAGTACACCTTCGGCTCCGCCCGGGACTGGACCGCCCACGGGGCCGACACCCTGTGGTTGTACTTCCGCGGCGCCGGGCAAGCGGAAGGCAGCCCCGCCGAGAGCCTGTATGTCACGGTCAAGGACAGCGCGGGCAAGTCCAAGACGGTGACGAATCCGAGTGTGCTGACCGTCGCCGCGGCGGCGGGCTGGCAGGAATGGAAGATCCCGCTGAGCGAGTTCAACTCGGCCGGCGTGAAGGTCACTACCGTCAAGGCCGTGACGATCGGCGTCGGCAACAAGACCAGCCCCGCCAAGGGCGGGACCGGCCTCGTGTACATCGACGATATCCGCATCGGGCGTCATGGATCGAGCGATCCGGGCGCCGGCGTGGCCTACTATGCCCTGGAGAACGACGTGCTGGACGGCTCCGGCAACGGCCATGACGGCGTCGCTTTCGGCAACCCGACTTTTGTGGACGGGCCCGCAGGGTTCGGCAAGGCCCTCCAGTTCAACGGCGCCGGCGGCCAGTACGTCAGCCTCGGCAACTGGAATCCGTCCGCGGCAACGGGCCAGCTCAGCGTCTCGCTCTGGGCCCGGTGGGCCGGTCTGACCAGCTTCTACCAGGGTCTCGTCGGCAAGAGAGATACCTGGGCCGACGGACAGACGATGTGGCAGATCGAGGCCAGCCAGAGCACGGGCGCCTTGTCGTTCTCCCGCTACAATATCACCGGCGCCACCGCTCCTGTCTTGACAGTAGGTGAATGGACGCACATCGCCTTGACGTTCGATCAGTCGAAGGCACAGTTCTACATCAACGGCGTGAAGACGGGCACGACGGGCACGGCCGGTTTCACCCTCGGACCCGACACCGAAGCGGGAATGGCTTTCGGCGCCTGTGAAGGCGCCGGCGGCAACCCGTTCAACGGGGCGCTCGACGAGGTCCGCATCTACGACCGGCCACTGTCGGCGTTCGAGGTCAGCTTCCTGGCCGGCCGGTAGAATCCGCGGCAGCTTCCGATCCAGGTCTGTCAGTGAGTCTCTGGGGCCCGCGTCGGTGCGACGCGGGCCCCGGCATTTCCCGGAGTCCGCGGAGGTCCGCATGGACGCCCCTGGCGAACCGCGGGCGATTTGGACTTGACAAGGCCGGCGGAGCGGCCTATTATAGGACATAATGGCATCTGCAACGCAGGAGGCCTCGGGTGCGGGGTCCTGGCACGGCGAGCGGAAACGGCGACAGGCGGCGGGAGAGTGACGAGGTTGGCGCTATGGAGCCGAGCAGCCGGGGATTACGAGACGGGGGGGAGTTCCACGGGCATGGTCTGGGGCGCCGCAGGTGCATGTGTAGTCCACCGGCCGGCGCGCCGATACAAAGATCCAGGTTGCGCGGCTTCGGGCAAGGCAACGCGCGCAGAGTCCGCAGGAGATTCGGGGTGTGGCCGGAAGACTCCTGCTTGTCGATCAATGGTCGCCTGAGTAACAGACAGGCGGACAGCAACTGAGTTAGGTCGCGCAGCGACTGAGGGTAAGGAGCAAACACCATGAGAACACGAGCAGTATGGTTGATGGCTGCCCTGTCAATCGGCTTGATGGGATCCGGCGCAGGGTACGCCCAGGTGGGCGAGAATCTGTGGGACAATTCCGGCTTTGAGGACGGCGTCATGGCGCCGTGGACCACCTACGGCAGCGTCACAACGGAGGTGGTCACGACCCTGACGGGTGCCGCGGTGGCCGAGGACCCGATCGAGGGCGAATACTGCCTTCATATCGTGGTCGCCGCGCCGGGTGCGAACTTCTGGGACGCCGGACTCCAGCACCGGGGTGTCACCACGTTCGAGCAGGGCAAGAAGTACACGCTTTCCGCCTTCTACAAATGCTCGAGCGGCACGATGCAGGTCAACTTCAAGCCGGAGCATGACGGGGACCCATGGACGGGCTACGGCGAGCAGGCCTTCACCATGACCGACACCTGGCAGGAATTCAGCATCACGACCCCGGTTTTCGCGCAGACTGTGACTCCGGCAGACGTGACGTTCCACATTCAGTACGCGGCCGGCGACTTCTGGGTGGACGGCGTGCGGTTCTACGAAGGCGACTATGTCCCGCCGGCCTTCGAGAAGAACTACGGGGCCAAAGAGCCGAGTCCCGCCGATGAGGCCGTGGACGTGCCGCGTGAGACCGCACTGAAATGGGTGGCCGGGCCGTTCGCTGCCACGCACGACGTCTATCTCGGCGATACCTTCGACGATGTCAACAACGCCAGTGTGCCCAACCCCGGGAATGCGCAGGTCAATCCGGGCCTGACCGCAGCCGAGTTCGACCCAGACGCGCTCGAGTTCGGAAGGACTTATTACTGGCGCGTGGATGAGGTCAACGCGGCGCCCGATTCCACGATCTACAAGGGCGGCGTCTGGAGCTTCACGGTCGAGCCCTACGGCTACCCGATCACAAGTGTGACGGCCACCGCCAGCTCGGCCGCCGCGAACATGGGCCCGGAGAAGACAGTGGACGGTTCGGGACTCAGCGCCGACGGCCTGCATTCGAGCCGGGACGTGGACATGTGGCTCAGCGCCCCGGGGACGGCGCTGCCGGCCTGGATCCAGTACGAGTTCGACCGCGTGTACAAGCTCTATAACATGACCGTGTGGAACTCGAACCAGAAGGTGGAATCGTTCATCGGCTTCGGCGCCAAGGGCGTCACGATCGAATACTCGCTCGACGGCGCCACGTGGAACACGCTGAACGACGTCGAGTTGACCCGGGCGGCCGGCAGCGATGCCTACGCGGGCGAAACGGTCGATCTGGCCGGCGTCGAGGCGAAATTCGTCCGTCTCGTGATCCAGAGCAACTGGGGCGGCTTCATCCCGCAGACAGGCATCAGCGAGGTCCGCTTCATGTACATCCCCGTCCAGGCCCGGCCCTTCGCGCCCGCCGTCGGAGCCGCGGAGCAACCGCTGGACACAACCCTCGTCTGGCGACCCGGACGCGAGGCGGTCTCGCACAACGTGCTCTTCAGCGATGACGTGCAGGCCGTGACGGACGGAACGGCGCCGGTCCAAAATGTGAACACCAATGAATACCAGCCCGACGGCCTCGAGTACGGCAAGGCCTACTACTGGAAAGTCAACGAGGTGGGCGACGCCGGCTCGTGGGAAGGCGACGTCTGGAGCTTCACCACAACCGAGTTCGCGGTCGTGGACGACATGGAAAGCTACAACGACGAAGACAATCGCATCTACGATGCCTGGATCGACGGCTGGGTGAACAACACCGGCTCCCAGGTGGGATATGATGCCTCGCCGTTCGCCGAGCAGACCATCGTTCACACCGGTGGGCAGTCGATGCCTCTCCAATATAGTAACAGTGACGCGCCGTTCCTCTCCGAGGCAGAATATGGCTTCGCTTCGGCTCAGGACTGGACCGCCGGCGGGGCCGACACGCTCACCGTGTACTTCCAGGGCGCCGCGCCCGGCTTCGTGGAGACGGCCTCCGGCAGCATTCTCATGAACGCCATCGGCACGGACGTCTGGGACGTGGCCGACCAGTTCCGCTTCGCCTACAAGACGCTCAACGGCAACGGTGCGATGGTAGCCCGCGTGGACAGCATTTTCAACAGCAACGCTTGGGCCAAAGGTGGCGTGATGATCCGCCAGAACATCGAGCCGGGCTCGACGCATGCCTTTATGCCCATCACACCCGGCGGCAGCGGCGCCGGCAACGGCGCCAGCTTCCAGCACCGGCTCACGGCCAACGGCGCCTCAACCAACAACGATAACACCGGCGCTGTCGTAGCCGCTCCCTACTGGGTGAAAATCGAGCGCAACGGCAACAACTTCACCGGGTCGATCTCGCCCGACGGCACGACCTGGACGCCATTGGGCACACCCCAGACGATTGCCATGACCGGTCCGGTCCTGATCGGCCTGGCCTTGTGCAGCCACGACGCCAACATCTCCACCGGCGCGGAGTTCTCCAATATCTCCACGACCGGGAATGTGACCGGCGCCTGGCAGGTGGCCGAGATCGGCGCCGAGCAGCCGGAAGGCAATTCCGTCGAAGGCCTGTACGTCACAGTCAAGGACAGCGCCGGCAAATCGAAGACGGTCACGAATCCGGACGCCGCAGCCACGGCCCGAACGGGCTGGCAGGAGTGGCGGATCCCGCTGAGCGAGTTCAGCTCCGCCGGCGTGAAAGTCAACGCCGTCAAGTCGATGACCATCGGCGTCGGCAACAAGACCAGTCCCACCAAGGGCGGCGCCGGCATCGTGTACGTGGACGATGTCCGCATCGGACGTTACCTCTCGGGCAACTGAGTCACGCCCCCCGTCCTGACCAGGACCAGTTCGTCAGCTTCCGGGGCCCGCGCCGCTATGACGCGGGCCCCGGTTCTTTTGCCACGCGCACATTGTTGTCGCGTGTCCCGCAGCCAACTCTCCGTCGTCCGAATGCTCCCGCTTGCTCCTTGACGGCCGCCCGTCCGCAACCGACAATGCGGACAACTCATCGAAGCACTGTCCTGATTGAGAGGGCCGGAGTATGGCACGAGTGATTCTGGTGACTGTCCTTACGTGGGGGTCGGTGGCGGCAAGCCGGGGCGCGGACTATCTCAACACCGCCAACGGGGAACTGCTGCCGGGATCGACCGAGCAGGTTGCGCTATGGTGGACGTCGTCCGGGTGGAAGGTTGGACGGGAATGCCCCTTGCCGCAGACGAAGGGCCGGACACTGGTCATCCGGGCGGCGAAGAACGAGGTCGAGGCGGCGCAACTGGTGGTCCGGCCGAAAACCGCCATTGAGGGACTGGCTGTCACGCCGGGGTCTCTGAGCGGTCCTGACGGCGCGGTGCTGCCTGCGACATGTGTTGAAGTCTTCGAAGTGCGGTATGTCAACGTTACACGACCGACGGATAAGAGCGCCGTCGCCGGGTACTGGCCCGATCCGCTGCCGCCGCTGGAAGGACCGCTCGATCTGGAAGCGGGAAAGAACCAGCCGTTCTGGGTCCGCGTTCATGTCCCGCGTGATGCGCGACCCGGCGTCTACGAGGGCCTGATCGACATCACCATGAAGGGGGCGAATTCCACCGTCCCCCTGCGGGTGGAAGTCTATGACTTCGAGCTGCCCAAGCGCATGACGTGCACGACCGCCTTCGGCTTCAGTCATCCGACGGTCTTCCGCTACCAGGGAATCAGCAATCCACAGCAGAGGCGGGAGGTCCTGGACAAGTACTGGGCCAACCTCAGCGCGCACCATATTTCCCCCTACGACCTGGCGCCGTTGGACCCGATCTCCGTGACATGGCCCGACGTCCGGCCGCCCAAACCCAAGTGGCAAGGCGGACGGGAAGTTACGAACGAAAAGCACGGCGGCGAACGCGCCCTGCTCGTCTTCGACGATCGCGCCGACGAGAACGTCGGAGCGTTCTACGAGCCGCTCGTCGCAATCCCCGAGGGCGGCCTGCGTCTGCGGTTCTGGTATCGCACCGCCATGCCCAACCATGCCTTCCTCGTCACGCTGACTCATTATGACGGTTCGGGCAAGTGGATCTCGGGCGCCAACAACGACCTCGGCCTCGAAGGCAACGGCCTCTGGCAGTCGTTCGACCGCACGATCCGCTCGTTCCCACCCGACGCGAAATCGGTCCAGCTTCACCTGCGGGCGACCACCTGGACCGAAACCGGCGAGCACACGGGCCTCATCTGGTTCGACGATGTGTCCCTGGCAAACGCGGCCACCGGTGGAGAATTGCTCGAAACCGGGGGCTTCGAGCCGCCCGAGTTGCCCCCAATCGAGCGGGAGAAGCTCCACGTGAAGCTCGACTTTACCGCGTGGGACAAGGCCATGGCGCGAGCGGTCGATCATTACGGCTTCAACTCCTTCCGCCTGGGCATTCCCGGCATGGGCGGCGGGACCTTCCACTCGCGTAACGAACCCGAACTCCTGGGCTTCGGCGAGAACACGCCGCACTACCAGGCCCTCTTCAACAGCTACTGCACCCAGATCCAGGAGCATCTGCGCGCCAAAGGCTGGCTTGATGAGGCGTTCGTTTACTGGTTCGATGAGCCGGACCCGAAAGACTATGCCTTCGTCAACAACGGCTTCGCCAAGCTCAAGGCCGCGGCCCCCGACATCAACCGCATGCTCACCGAGCAGGTGGAACCCGCGCTGCTGGGCGGCCCAAACATCTGGTGTCCGGTCTCTAACCACTATCGACACGACCTCGCGGAGCAGCGGCGCGCGCACGGGGAGAAGTTCTGGTGGTATGTCTGCACCGGTCCGAAGGCCCCCTACTGCACGCTGTTCATCGACCATCCCGGCACGGAGATGCGCGTCTGGCTCTGGCAGACCTGGCAACGCATGATCGACGGCCTCCTCGTCTGGCAGAGCAACTACTGGACGAGTTCCGCCGCCTACCCCGAGCGGGATCGCCCGCAGAACCCGTACAAGGACCCGATGGGCTGGACGAGCGGCTACAGCACGCCGGCCGGCCAGAAACGTCCTTGGGGCAATGGCGACGGTCGCTTCATCTACCCGCCGGTCCGAGCGGCCGACGGCAACCCCGCCGGACCGGTGCTCGACGGACCGGTCGACAGCATCCGCTGGGAAATGCTCCGCGATGGGATCGAAGACTATGAGTACTTCGCAATCCTGAAACGACTGCTCGCGGACAAAGGCAGCAGGCTCAGCACAGCCGACCGGAACCGCTACACAGCTCTGCTGGAAGTGCCGGCCGAGGTGACGAAGGAGATGACGGTCTTCACGACCGACCCCGGCCCGCTCGAACGCCACCGCGACCGGCTCGCGCGGGCCATCGCGGCGCTGGCGAAGCTCCCATGAGACCGCCGGCAGCGGTCTCTTCTGCCAATTCCGTGATGAAATGTGCGTGTCATGCGTCTGTGTAAGGGCAGGTTGGTAGTGTGCCCATAAGGGCATATCGTCTCACAAGGGCGTGGAAAACAACGCCTGGCGGCGTCACTATGGATGGTTCGTCGGCTTTGTGGAAGGACAGCAGATGGAACAGCAGGTCCCGTACGTCAGTGTGGTCGATCCCATCGGCCCGGCCATCGAGCGGGTCAAGACGG
>Ga0209163_1003789_pt1 | contig 10683 bp, 8 predicted proteins | sample MTBAKSrepl2MetaG_FD_187457 | JGI IMG/M metagenome (GOLD analysis project Ga0209163, IMG submission 187457) | Enrichment culture microbial communities om Arthur Kill intertidal strait, New Jersey, USA, that are MTBE-degrading - MTBE-AKS2 (Arthur... | ecosystem: Environmental > Aquatic > Marine >...
GCCGCCATCCCCCGGCATCAGACCCCACTTGATCTCCTGGTGCCCGAAAACGGCGTGTTCGGCCGCGATTCTAATGTCGCAGAATTCGGCCAACTCATGCCCGCCGGCGATACAGTAGCCGTTGATGGCCGCGATAAGCGGCGTGTAGAGCTTGTACCCTCCGGAGATGCCGCCCCAACCCGGCCCCTGGTAAGCCCGGATGCGGTTGTCCTCGTCCGAAGCCTCCGCGATATAGGGGATCAGCTTTTTCAGGTCCGCTCCGCTGCAAAAGGCTTCATCGCCGGCGCCGGTGAGGATGCAGACCAGGACGTCCCTGTCCTTTTTAACCTCCTCCCAGACGGCTATGAGCTCTTCCGAGGTTTCCACATCGATACAGTTGTGGACTTCGGGACGATTGAGAGTGACCCAGCCTATCTTGCCCCTTTTTTCATACAAAACCTTGTCGCCCATGCTTGATCTCCTTGATGTGTTTTAGGCCTGAAAGTTCTGTCAGCAATCTCGGTTCAGAGGGCCGTTGAGCTTTGTGCCGGCATATTTATATTGAACGATCAATATAACTAAAAGAAGACTTTACCCTCCAGCCTCTCCGGAAGGGCTAGGTAATATAACCGCCGATCAATTCCCTGAAACTCCGGCCCATCCGCTCGAGGTCAAAAAGGCCGGGTTCAATGGTCCACATGATGCCCAAGCCCAGGCCCAGGGCCACGATCATCTCCGGGAGGTGGTCGGCCTTGTCCCGGGCGAAAACATCCTCGGCCACGCCCAGGGCGACCAGGTCTTCCACATAAGAGGCCACATTGCGGATGAAACCTCGAACTATCTCCTGGACAGGCTCGTGACTCTTGGCTTGGCCCAGGTAGTTGAGCAGCAGGACAAAGAAGTCAGGGTTGTCCCGGGGCACTTGGTTCAAATTCTCTATATATTTGAACAGTTTTTCTCCCGGCGGCTTGATCGGCTCCACCGTGGCCATGACCTGATCGTAAGACTTGCGAAACGATTCGCGCAGGACGCGGAGAAGCACATCCTCCTTGTTTTTAAAGTAGTGATAGATGATACCCGTGCTCACTCCGGCCGCCAAGGCGATGTCCTTAACCGACAAATTGGCCACGCCCTTGTCCACGATACATTTTCTGGCCGCTTCGATCACCTGTTCCCGCCGGACAGCCTCCATACCGAGTTTGGGCACACCCTTTCCCCCTTTTTTTATTTATATTGATTGTTCATTATAAATATTGCCCCATAAAAGTCAAAGGAAATAATCCAATGGCTATGCCGATTTTTTATTTCGACCTGATGAAGCGAGGAAATAACGCGCGGGTTGGCGATGCGATGAGCTCGATTTCTAAGCCATGGTTGGGAATTGTTTAAAAATGGACATGAAGCCTCTGGGCATTACCCCAAATCAGTGCCTGGAACAGAGCGATGTTAGATTGTAACCGATATGAGACGGGAGTAGGCTTAGTCTTCAATGATCCCTTCTTTCAGGCTTTCGTATGTTGAAACAGGTATGGGATGAGTACTTCCGGTGCCGGGGTCTAGCATGTGACGATAGGAGACATAACGATGATAGTTGTTCCACATCCAGTCCCAGCCGTTAACAAAATAGGGACATTTATCATTAAAACATATATACAGGAATTCACTGCACCAAGTGGTGCTGCCGCCGAAGGGCGTTTGTGGAACATGCCATTTTCTCATTGGCCTGCCGCAATGAGGACATGCTGGCGCGTGGAGATTCTCGGACATCTTTTACTCCACTCCATCAAGCCGGAAACCATCAAGCACGTAAGGACCTCCGACGGCGGGTCAGGCCGCCGGGGGTCCTTACGGTGCGGTTACATGCCGACAACTTTTTCAATCTTCACAAAACGGATAACGGGTCGTTTGATCATCTCCCATTTATCTTTTTCCGCGTCGTACTTGGAATTAACGAATATGCTGCCCCATTTGTTCTCGTCGATTTTCGGGAAATCAGCCCGATAGTAATAGCCGGGCCATCTGGTTTCTTCACGATAGAGTTTGTGTCTCACATGTGCTTCGGCAACGTTAAGGCGGTGAACATTTTCCCAATACCTCATCAGTTCATGGATATCCCGGGCCGCCACCTTGTCCAGGTCCTCTTTGCAATAGGTAAGCAATTGCAGGGCGATGTTCAAGGTCGTGGCGCTGCATTGATACTGGGACCCCCAACCCGCCGCATATTCATCCATTATTTTCTGAATGCGGAACATGAACTGTTTGGGGTCTATATATTTTGGGTTGATCTCCTCGGAGTAAGTGTAGCCGACGTGCTCGTCTCTCACGGAGTAGTTCCTGTTGTCCTCATAAACCTTAAGCGGCGCATAGGTCTTAGCCTTAAGGTCATTGACTTTCGCTTGGTCCACCTCAGGCATTTTCTGGTTTTCCACACAGAACTTTATGGCGGCCTTGGCCGCAATTCTTCCTTCAGTGAATGAGCCCGAGGTAAACTTGTGGCTCGAGTCGCCCACGCCGTCTCCGGCCGCGAAGAGACCCTTGATGGTGCTCATACGATTATAGCCCCAGAAATACTCCTTTTTCGAATCACCCGTCTGAAGGTCTTCCGGCCCGCTGCACCAGGCCCCCGAGGCCCCGGAGTGGGAACCAATGAAGTAGGGCTCGGAAGGTGCGATTTCCGAGGGACCTTTTTCAGGATAGATATTTTTAGAAGCCCAGAGCATGGCCTGGCTGATGGTCATATCCAGGAAGTCTTCCCAGGCCTCGGCTTCGAGTTCCTTCAATTTGCTCTTCTTCGTTTTTTCATCCGGGGCTGACGAAGCTATTTTTTCAATAGCTTCATGAGTCTGCATCAAGATGGGACCATCGCCCTTCACGTACATCTCCCGCATCATCAAGTGGTTTCTGAGGCAGGTGGGTATAGGTTTTACCGCCCCGTAGGGTAGCCAGTTGTGAAGTTCGCCTCCCTCCTTGAATCCTTCGCCCATATAATCGGTGCCGCTGGCGGAGGTAGCCCTCGACTTGAATAACAGGAACCATGCCCCGACCGGGCCGTAGGCGTCTTTGAACCGGGTGGGAATAAAGATAACCTCTTGCGAACTCATTTCCGCTCCGGCCATCTGCATCAAGGCGGAACTCGACCCGGATTGCCAAGGCGGGTACCAGGCTCGGCCCAAGCCTTCGCCCGAAGACCTGGGTCTGAAGACATGCACAGCGCCTCCGGCGGCCACCATGGCCGCTTTGCATTTGAAGACATAAAATTCATAGGGCTCTCTGATGTTTATTCCCACAGCGCCGGCTACACGGGTCTTATCATTCTTGTCAAGCAGGAGATGAGTGACAAACACCCTCTCTACGATTTCCCCATCCGCGCCCAAGGTCGCCATGGCGTTTTTGGCCGCTTCGGCGAGGATCACCTTATAGGACTCGCCGTTGATCATGAGCTGCCATCGGCCTTCATGAACGTATTTCCCTTCGGCATCCTTCCATATCGGCAGTCCGAACCCTTGAAACATATTCACTGAGCCGTTTACATGACGGGCGATGTCCATGACCAGGTCCTGACGGCACAGACCCATGAGGTCCTGCTGGACATAGCTCAGATAGTCTATGGGCGTATTGTCCCCCACGTACTGGTTAATGGCGGAAAGACCCATGGCCACAGCTCCGCTGCGGTCAAGGGCGGCTTTATCGACCAACATTACTTTTTGACCATGCTTTTTGGCCCAATAAGCAGCTTCCACGGCCGCACCCGTCGCCGCCATGCCGCCACCTATAATCAAGAGGTCTGTACTCACTTCCTTAACTGAAAATTCTTGCATGATGACGAGCCTCCCTTTCTTATAGTTGGAGCGTCCACAGCTTATCGGTCTTCAGCGATGCCGGTTCGGTGGCCAGTAATTGATCGTCCAGGGTGCCCGGACCAAAACCGAATCCGCCATCCGGAGGGGCGGTGCCTTCAGGCGTGGTTCGGATGGGAAACTTGAACCTTTTTACAGTCCCGTCCCGGAATTTAACCGTCCACATAATGTCTTCGGAACCTCTAAGGGGGACCACGCTCGCGCCCAGGGGCATGAAATCCGCGTAACCCCTGACATCAATAGCCTGTTGAGGACAGATTTTGACACAGTTATAACACTCCCAGCACATGGCCGGTTCCCGGTTATAGGCCTTCATTCTCTCCTTATCCAAAGCCATCAAATCGTTTGGGCAAATATACAGACACGCCGTTTTGTCCTGGCCCTTGCAACCGTCACATTTCTCTGTAATGACATAGCTTGGCATTTTGAACCTCCTGGATTAATAGGCTAATGGACCTTGGAAACCAGTAATATAAATTTGTTGGTATGCTATATTCCCACCCCCTTTCTCTGTTTTCCGGACGGCCCTCAACAGATGAAAGGCCGATGGCTAAGAAACAAAAGAGACGGCAGCCACTAGTCTTTCCTTACTTCCGGTCATGGGGTGCGTCGAAAATCACCGCGCCACCGCCCGGTCGTGTCCGCTTGGAAGAGCGACTTGAGATTCAAGCACCCTGGTCGAGAAGTTATAGGTCAATGACCGCAGTCCTTTCAGGCTGAAAGGGAAAAAGGTATTTAAATACCTATATTATTAAATTAAAAGATTAAAAGTGCATTTTTTCACAATTATTTGCGCATACTTTGCTTTTATTTTTGCTATTACCTCCTCTCCTTTCTGTTGCACTTTTTAACGTCAACGGTTGTTTACATAGTCAGCAAGTTATGTGCCAGAATGAGGATGGAGAGGTTTTTGAAGATTTATTGATGTAAATTTAGTTGTTTATAAAAAGAAGGGCAAGAGGAACGGGAATGGGGATTCATACGGGAACGTTACGGTTGTTAAATAAGAGCGATCCACCCCATGAATTCTTCCCCCGGTCATTTTTGAAAAAAGGGGCTGTTTCCTACGGTCGCTCCAATGGTATATGCCATTTTTTCATATATTTCCAAATGGCGGTTCTGCTCAAGCCCGCCCGCCGCCCGACCTCAGCCTTGTTCCAGTTGCACGCATGAAGTAATTCCAAAAGGATTTCCGGAGAGAGCTTCCGGTACGGAAAGACGGGCGTTGAGGTCGTTCCAAGGTCTGGCGGTGAATTGGGCTGGTAGGCCATTTGTCGTATTTCAATAGGAAGATCAAAAACATCGATCAGGTCTCCACTGCAAAGAACAAAGGCATGCTCAATGGCGTTTTCCAGTTCCCGGACATTGCCCGGCCAGGAGTAATCCATGAGAATTCTCATGGAAGATTGGGTAATGCCCTCGATGCGCTTGCCGGTCTTTTGGTTTTGAAGCTGGATGAAATGGCTGACCAGCAGGGGGAGGTCCTCTTTTCTTAAACGCAGGGGAGGAATCGTGATGGGAAAGACCTTCAACCGGTAATAAAGGTCTTCCCGGAATTCTCCAGTTTTAAGGAGGTCAGGCAGATTTGTGTTTGTTGCAGCGATGATTCTGGCGTCGATTTTTCTTTTTTTTGATTCGCCGACCCTTTCGATTTCCCTTTCCTGCAACACACGAAGGAGTTTGATCTGAATAAAAGGGCTGACTTCGCCAATTTCATCCAGAAAAATCGTTCCGCTTTCGGCTTCTTCAAACCGGCCGAGCCGATCCCGAAAAGCCCCGGTAAAAGCGCCTTTCACGTGGCCGAAAAGTTCGCTTTCCAGCAACGATTCCGTAAGAGCGCTGCAACTCACGGCAATAAAAGGGTTTCCGATCCGATTGCTGTTGTAATGGATGGCGCGGGCCACCAGCTCCTTCCCCGTGCCGCTTTCGCCCTGGATAAGGATGGTCGCTTCACTGGCGGCCGCCGCTTTGATGGCGGAAAAGACCTGCTGCATGGCATGGCTTTTGCCAATAATGCGGTCAAATCTGGCTATTTTTCCCAGTTGGCGGTTGGCGTCCTCGCATTCCCGCTTGGCTTTGTCCAATTCCGTTAGATCGGTGACGGTTTCAACCACTCCCTTGACCAAACCGTTTTTACCCTTGAACAGTCTCGCGCTTTTTATCACCGGGACATCATGTCCTTCTTTATGGCGCAGAAAACATTCCCGTCCGTCCAGGCGGCCGTATTTATAAATGCCGCATTCCTCGATGCCCGTGGGACAACTCTTGGAAAAACAGCGGGAAAAGTTCAGCAGGGTGCACTTTTGCCCCACGGCTTCTTCAGCTTTGTAGCCTGTTATTCGTTCCATGGCTGGATTCCAGGAAGTTATCTCGCCCTTGTCATCGAGGGTAAAAACACCTTCGGCCATGGACTCGAGCAACAGATTGGAAAATTTGGGATCTTGAATTATTTTGTCTTCCACCAACGCCATCGGCCTTTCAGTTGGTTCGTCTTTTTCCAGAATAGTGGACCGAACAAATTCTTCGCCCCCTTTTTTCTTATTCTCCGCCCGGACCGAGTTTTTAAAGGGTCAGTTTATCCGTTACATGTAACGCTACAAATCGATAAAAACAAAGATAAGTAACGTTACCATGTTTTGTCAAGTGTTTTCCCTGGATTTAGTGAGCAATTATAACAAAATAAATTAATTCTAATTGTCATTTCAAATAATTATAATTTTAGACCTTCGTAAGGCGCAAAATAAAAGATACCCAGGCTGAATAAGGCATGTTTTTTGACTGCCCCATAAGAAAAGAAATCTCCGGACAATAAACAGGAAGATCTGAGTCATCTTCAAAGGCGGTGGGGTCGCCTTGGAATTCAAAGAAATAAAATCCGGCAACGACTTGAAAAGGCGGATTAAAAACGTTCTGGCCTTAATTGATTTCAGCGCCCCGTGGTGCGCCCCTTGTCGTTTACAAAACCCCATCATTCAACAACTTGCCGCTCAGTTCGAAGGAAGGGTTTTAATCGCGGGAATAAATGTGGACAACAATAGTGATTTGGCCCTAAGTCTGAGCATTCAGAGCATTCCCACTTTAATTATTTTTAAAGGTGGCAGAGAGATACAGCGTTTTGTCGGGCTCCAGTCAAAAACGTCCCTTTCAGAAGCCTTGGAGAAACTTCTCGAATAGAGCAGGGAAAAATAGCGGACGGACCTCGCCGGGCGTAATTCTGTATAATCTTTGAAATACTACAAAACCAGATGAGGGGCGGTCCGGGGCCCGCCCGGGCTCGACGATGACGGGGCGATGACGTAATCCCTTGACTTTTAATAGGATTGGCTGGGTTCTTCCGGCCCGGACCTCCAAATACGACATAGCCTCTTGATTTCGTTTTGACCTTTAACCTTAACAAAAAAGGAAAAAAAGAGGACTGAAAATAAATTATTCTTTAATTGGTCGTCGTTATAAATTTTTGTTAGGCGGTAAGCCCCGGGCGAAAATTAAGGGCGGCGCCTAAAATTAGGATTTTTTCTCCAAACGGCACAGATTATGCAAATTCCGAAAAGTTTAGGAGAGCAGCTCGGCATTGCCTCCTGTCAAATCCTTTTCAAAGGTAGGTCGATTTCTTGGTTCCTCCCCAGGAGTCGACCTACATGCTTTTGGAGGATGAGCGTAATCTGAAAAAGTCGAATCTTCTTTCCGCGCAAAAGATTACTTCCTCCCATCTTATCATGTTGATTTAGTTTCTTTTTCAAACCATCAACCGCACCAGATAACGTTTTATCGATCTGGTTTTTCCGAAGGTAAGGACGGGCCTTGGAATTGGCGCGAATTTTGCTTATTTAAATAATTAATCTTAACATAGGAAAGGAGTAGCCATGAAAAAAGATCAAGAGATCAAAAGTGAAGACTATACGTATCTTTATCGCCATTCTCCAGCCAGACCCTTGAAATATTTCAAAGATGTATCCGGGTACGGATGGCTCTGCGACCAGAAGATTGATCCCAAACGTGATTTCAGACAACAAGGCTGCTGGCGATGCGATGAGATGGCCTTCCCGGATGGTGGCAGGTAGAAAGCCATAAGCAAAGAAATCTGATGTGGTATTTTGGTGATGGGGAACTAGAAAAGCTCTTTCAGTGGATTTAAAAAATCCGGGGACCCCGAGATTTAAAGCAGCAACTGTCCGATGTCCGCAAACTGGTAAACCCGCAATCGTTTTCTCGACAAGCTGTTTGGAGTTACTACCTTATAAGTAAATTTGTTAAAAATTTCACCTGAGCGATAAGGGGGGTATTAATTCCGATAAAAACCTTTATCTAACGGGGGAAGACGAGAGTCCTCGGGCATTTCTCCTCAGCAGGTCGGTGATTTATTCGCTGACTCTTTGGGCGGGGAGGTGCTCTGTCAGAAAAAAGAGCAACCCCCAACCTACCTGGAAATGGGGGGCGGGGCGACAAGGGTGATGACCCGAGCCGAAACCTCGGGAAACAGGGCTGTGGGCGGTGTGAGGGACTCCTGCCCAGCGTGTAAAAAGCACCGGTAGAATGGAAGAAATCCTAAATGTCATGAAATGAGATCGCATCTTCAGGGAGTTGGTTTAAATGAAAAAAGGCGTCCATTCTTTTTTATTATGTGTCTTTGCGGTTTTTCTTATATTCACTGTTTCAGAGAGTTCTGAGGAATTTGAACATCCGGAAGTATTCCTCATGGACTACGAAGGGAATGAAATTCTTCCAGAAAGCAATATACCGTACAGTCCGAAAAATACTTGTGGTGAATGCCATGATTACGAGTGCATAACCAATGCCTATCACTTTCAGCAAGGTCGAACCGACGCCAAAGGGAAGATAGTGGTAAGGGATGACTTCGACCCTAAGAATCCCTGGTTTATCTCCCACGGTATGTATGGTAAATGGTGACCGCCCTCCTCAGATTCCAGCCAGTTGGCCCGGAAAGTTAATATAAGACGCAGTGACATAGACAAATCATCGTATTTATGGGTCAAGGCGTGTGGCGTGTGCCATCCTGGAGGGGGAGCCAGCGAGTACGATCGGAAAGGAAATCGATACGACGAGTTTTCAGGGGATTCCCGGAATGACATCAAATCTATGGGTGATAACTATCTTGACGGCGACTATTACCAATCAAATTGGGTGGAAAGCGGCGTTCTTGAAGCTGATTGCCTGATGTGCCACCTTAATGGGTATGATTGGAAGGCGAGATCGCTTGCTGTCACGGGAGGTCATTTTTATGAGGCCCCGACGGTGGGTGCGGGCTGGTATCGCAATCTCGATATCTCTGAGTCGGTTGTTTCCTCAGCTCCACCGAAAACCATTACTTTTGAAATTGACTACAGCCGGACCAAAATCGCCGATCCTGCCAGGCTAGGCGCCTTCATAACCAATAAGGTGCCGGACCAGAATTGCTGGAATTGTCATAAAACTACCAACGCTGCTAAAAGAGGCAGGAGTTGGGAGGCGAAAACAGATGTCCACAAAGCTAATGGTTTGTCTTGCACTTACTGCCATACAGGAGGAGAAAATCATGAAATTGCCAAAGGCGACCTGCTACTTGGTTCCGTGAGGAATGATCTCGATGGCAGCATGAAAGGGTGCATGGATTGTCATCTTAAAGGAGAAGACCCCCGTGCCCCGAAGCCTGAACATTCATTTTCAGATCTGCATATCGAAAAAATCGCTTGTGAGACATGTCATATCCCTTACAAGACGGAGCCGGCCGTCGCTGTAGTCGACAATGCGACCACAGGACAAAGCATTCGATACTCGACTCAGGAATTTATACCTGCATATCCATCAAAGCCGGCAAAGAATGACTTCGGGAACAGGTGGCTCCCTGCCTTTGTCAAATATAAAGGGAAAATCAAACCTATTAATCCCATGCAAGTGATTTGGTGGGGAGACTGGGACAGAGCTTCCCGTCGGGTCATCCCCATTGTTCTATGGAGGATCAGGGATTTCACGGGGGCTAATTCCGGAAACGGTTTTTCTATCACCAATTACATCCTCTTGGAAGCCCTCAATGGATCCAAAGAAGTAAACACTCCGGAAGAAATAGCCACTTACCTCAATGCTCTGTCGCAGGCCCAGGATAAATATGGATGTCGTATTGTGTATCACACGCCCGTTCTTGTGAAAGGGGAAACGATATATTACCTTGAACGAGACCAGTTGCATCGGGCTCCGATGCCTGTGCGCGATGGCGGATTCAGATGCTGTGAGCCTTTTGATCTCAGCCATAACGTGGTGAGCGGAAAATTTGCCTTGGGATCAGGAGGGTGTGAGGATTGCCACTCGAAGCCCTCTCCTTTTTTTAACCGGAAGATTCTCATAGCCCCCTTTGATAGCCAGGGAAAACCGATTTACAAAGAGGCCTGGGAGATACTTGGTTATTCCAAGGAGAGGATGCAAGAACTGGCTACCCCTTTCTAAGAAGAGAGGAGGCCTCAATCCTTCCAAGGCGCTTAGACTATATTACAGATGGATGCGCCTGGTCAGGGCGAATTCCGGGCCTTATGGAACTGCCCGGAAAAATCCGCCGTGACCGGCGCAAATCCAAATGACGCCGGCCTAAAGGTTCAGCGGCCGATCACCACGAATTGAGCCCGCCGGTTTTGCTGTCAGCATTGCTCATGTTTCTCGTTGCACAGGGGACGCTCTTCCCCATAAGAAACGGTGGATATTCGATTGCCAGCCACTGCTGTCCCATAAAGTAGAAAGAAAAAGGCCAGAATCCTCATGTTTTATGCTACAATGATTTCACCTAAAAATCTTGCAAAACAGGGAGGATATCTGACCTTGGCTCACCATAATACCATATTCGCCCAGATCATGAAACTGA
>Ga0209163_1003791_pt1 | contig 10678 bp, 11 predicted proteins | sample MTBAKSrepl2MetaG_FD_187457 | JGI IMG/M metagenome (GOLD analysis project Ga0209163, IMG submission 187457) | Enrichment culture microbial communities om Arthur Kill intertidal strait, New Jersey, USA, that are MTBE-degrading - MTBE-AKS2 (Arthur... | ecosystem: Environmental > Aquatic > Marine >...
CATGTACGACTTTGCCCACTGCCTTTCGGATTCAATCGAACGGATCACGCATTCTATCTGCACGCTTGAATTTGAAGATCACAGGCCGCTGTATGACTGGTTCCTTGACGAACTGAATCTCTACCATCCGCAGCAGATCGAGTTCGCCCGCCTCAATCTAAGCCGCACGGTGCTGAGTAAACGTAAGCTAATAGAGTTGGTTGATGGGGGATATGTAAGGGGATGGGATGACCCGCGAATGCCGACAATTGCAGGGTTGCAGAGACGCGGCTATACACCTGAGTCAATACGCAACTTTTGCGAACGCATAGGGGTTGCAAAACGCGACAGCATTGCTGACGTGGCTCTGCTCGAGCACTGTGTCAGGGAAGATCTGAACAGGCGGGCACCGCGTGTCATGGCTGTATTGAGACCGCTCCGTGTAGTTATTGACAATTATCCCGAAGATCTTGTTGAAGAGCTTGAGGCAATAAATAATCCGGAGGACCCGGGTATGGGAACCAGAAAGGTTCCTTTTTCACGTATACTTTATATCGAACAGGATGATTTCCGCGAAGACCCGCCTATAAAATTTTTCCGGCTGGCACCCGGCCGTGAGGTCCGGTTAAGATATGCATATTTTATAACGTGTGTTTCCGTGGTTAAGGATGAAAGGACCGGGGATGTGGTCGAGCTCCGCTGCACGTATGACCCTGAAACAAGGGGCGGCGATTCTCCGGATGGGCGCAGGGTAAAATCAACCCTCCACTGGGTATCAGCCGCCCATTCAATAAAAGCAGAAGTACGCTTATACGACCATCTCTTCCTGAAGGATGATCCAACCGATGTAGAAGAAGGCGGTGATTTTAAAAATAATCTTAATCCAAACTCCCTGGAGACGTTACAATCGTGCCGTGTAGAACCGACTTTGTCAGGTGCATTGCCGGGCAGTTTTTACCAGTTTGAGCGGCTTGGTTATTTTTGCGTTGATCCTGCCTCTTCACGTGATACACTAATTTTCAACCGGACGGCCACCTTGCGTGATACATGGGCGAAAATTGAGAAAAAGATGCAATAAAATATGGTTCGCATTATTTCATTTGTAGAGGCGAGGTTTTTTTTGGTATATTCCCAAGTAATGATGTGCTTAAGCATGTTCTACAGATAACGCGTATGACATACGGGGAAATGCATAAATAATGAGCTATATTGCAGTGATCGGTGCCGGAAGCTGGGGTACAACTCTTGCCTGCCTCCTCGCAGAAAAAGGATATGATGTTTCCCTCTGGGTCCATGAAAAGACCCTCTCCGAGAGCCTACATGTGACGAGGGTAAATGCTACCTATCTGCCGGATACCGTCATTCCGGAAAATATCAGGGTTACAAATAATATTGAGGAGGCACTGCAAAGGGCACGGTATGTCCTGAATGCTGTTCCTGCACAGTATGTGCGCGATGTATTTTCCGGAGGGTTCCCCTACATGCTCGAAGAGGCAATTATTATCAGTCTTTCCAAAGGTATCGAACGGGGGACTCACCTGACAGTCTCGTCAGTGTTGAAAGAGCTGTCGAGTCATAGGGTTGCGGTGCTCTCAGGCCCGAGTTTTGCGAAAGAGGTCATCAGGAAGTTGCCTACAGCCGTAACCCTTGCAATAGGAGACAAGAACAACGGGTATATTCTTCAGGAAGTATTCAATATGAATAATTTCAGGGTATACACCCATGACGATATCATTGGTGTGGAGATCGGAGGGGCTTTAAAAAATGTCATGGCAATAGCTTCCGGCATCTCTGACAGCCTTGGTCTCGGCAATAATGCACGGGCTTCACTGATAACGAGGGGTCTTGCTGAAATAAAAAGGCTCGGCGTTGCCATGGGAGCGCAGGAGAGAACGTTCTCAGGACTCAGCGGGATAGGAGACCTTGTTCTTACCTGTACAAGCATTTTATCAAGGAATTACACTGTAGGGGTCAAGCTCGGAGAGGGCTTGAAGATAGGGGATGTCCTTAAACAGTCGAAGAGTGTAGCAGAAGGAGTGGCAACTGCCGAGTCTGCATATGAGCTTGCAAAGAAATTCAATGTCGACATGCCGATTGTGGAGCAGGTCTACAATGTTATTTATGGGGACAAGGATCCGCTCCAGGCTGTGAGGAGTTTAATGGAGCGCTCTTTGAAGACAGAGTTTTACATATAGCCAAAAGTGAAAAATCCAAAATCCGAATAAAATTCAAAGTTCAAAATCCGGATGTCAAATAAATTAACCCGAAAAATGCAATTGATTATTGAATCGGAGGCAAAGTCGTCTTCAAAGTCTTTTAATTTCAACATGATCTTATCATATGCCCTGATGCAATTCTCAGAAGTTCCCGCATATCCTTATGCAATTCAAGAATTGCATCACAGCATAAACAAGGAGTTGCTGCAAAAGACTTTTCAGATAACATTGCCTCCGATAAATGCAGTTTTTGGGTTAAGAATAAAAAATCCCGGACAAACCGCAGGCTGTCTGTTCTGAGATGCGTTATGAATGAGGACGAAATCAGACGGGTTCTCAAGGCTGTCAATTCAGGGAAAATAAGCATTGATACCGCCTTCAAGAGATTAAAACACCTTCCGTATGAAGACCTGTTATTTGCAAGGGTTGACCACCACAGGCATATCAGACAGGGTATCCCTGAAGTGATATTTGCCCAGGGGAAAAAGGTCGGGGATGTTATTGCAATCGCGCACTCTCTCTATAAAAGGAGCAGGAAATTATTAATAACAAAGGCTACAAAAGAGATAAGCGACGGCCTGAAAATACGGCATGCAGTTTTTTATCCCTTATCCGGTACCATAGCAGTTCATGGTGCGAAAAAGAAGAAAGGTAATATTCTTATCCTTTCTGCCGGGACATCTGACATACCGATTGCAGAGGAGGCTTCTGTAACAGCATCATTTCTCGGGAGCAGGGTTGAGAGTATATATGACGTTGGAGTGGCCGGGCTTCACCGTCTTGCAGGCTCGAAAAAATCTCTTGATTCGGCACGTGTCATCATCGTTGTTGCAGGGATGGAGGGAGCGCTTCCATCTGTTGTTGGCGGCCTTGTAGATAAACCAATCATTGCTGTCCCAACGTCAATTGGTTACGGGACCAGTTTCAAGGGTCTGACAGCACTTTTCGCCATGCTCAATTCATGCGTCCCCGGGATTGCGGTGATGAATATAGACAACGGTTTCGGTGCCGGTTGCCTGGCGCACAAGATCAATACACTGTAGGAAGGACATCTTTTCCCTTTAAACGTCCTTCCTGAAGAATCTTTTGCATGCTCCGGTGAGTTACTAATGAGATCATAAGTAAAATCAAATGTAATACAAATGTTGTCATTGTCAGGCTTGCTTGCCCGCCGTACTTTTGGAGGGACCGGACAATCCAGTATTTCTTGGATTCCCCGATCAAGTCGGGGAATGACGATTATGTAACTTTACTTGTGGTCTTCTTGGTAAGTTGACATTCTCCGAAAGCCTTATCTATACTTAGAATAACCCCGGGGGAGGCCTGGAAGGTCTGAGAGTCCTGGTAAGTCGGGAGACCCCTTGAACCTGATACGGATAATGCCGGCGTAGGGATGGGAGATGCAACCGTATCCTTTCCGCCCCTGCGTACCAGAGGGGGCCGATAGTGATGCGGTTTTTGTTTTTATGCAATTTATCGTAAATGGAGAGGTATTGGAGCTATCACAAGCAGGAACAGTCAAGGAACTCCTTGATGAACTGCATATTAATAAAGAACAGGTAGCTGTTGAAGTAAACTTGTCTATTGTAAGAAAGGATGCATACGCAACTTTCAGGCTTCATGAAGGTGATAGAGTTGAGATCGTGAAATTTGTCGGGGGTGGATAAACATGGGGAAAAAAACAATACGTAAAGAGGCAGAAAAGAAAGACGAGCTGATTATTCAGGATATACGATTTACATCACGGCTCTGGGTCGGTACCGGTAAATATAAGGATTTTGAAGAAACAAAAAAGGCTGTCGAGGCCTCAGGGACAGATGTTGTGACCGTTGCAGTTCGGAGGGTAAATATCATAGACAGGGGCTCTGAAAATCTGCTCGACTATATTGATCCTAAAAAATATAAAATACTCCCGAACACAGCCGGATGTTATACGGTTGAGGATGCATTGCGGTATTCGAGGCTTGCCAGAGAAGCAGGCATCTCAGATCTCATAAAGCTGGAAGTCATCGGAGATGAAAAGACACTGTTCCCGGACACGCGGGGACTTTTAGAGGCAACAGAGATACTTGCGAAGGAAGGCTTTATTGTCCTTCCATATACAAATGACGATCCTGTCACGGCAAAGAGGCTTGAAGATGCCGGCGCTGCTGCTGTCATGCCTCTCGGAGCGCCTATCGGATCAGGTCTCGGCATAAGGAATCCTTACAATATCAAGATTATTCTCGAGTCAGTAAATGTCCCTGTTATTGTCGATGCAGGTGTAGGAACAGCATCTGATGCAACGGTAGCAATGGAGCTCGGGTGTGACGCTGTATTAATCAATACGGGCATAGCTGGGGCAAAAGACCCGGTGGCAATGGCAGCGTCGATGAAATATGCTGTTCTTGCCGGAAGACTTGCCTATAAGGCAGGGAGGATTCCAAGAAAACTCTATGCCACAGCAAGCAGTCCCCTGGAAGGAATGCTTTAAGAAGGCGATGAAGAAACAAAACTCACCCTTAAGGTTACATCTCCCTGATGAATCACATGGAGACTGGAAAATGCCAGGAAAGGAATTGATGGCACATTCGTGGATGATAGGTTACATGGGTTGAAGCTTTATCTCATAACTGACAGGACGCTTTTTAGTTCTCAATGTTCATTCTATTTTGCACTTGAGACAGCACTGCAGGCGGGTGTGAAATATATACAATTGAGGGAGAAGAGGTTACCTACAAGGATGATACTTGATACTGCATACTGGGTGATGGAATTAACACGGGAATACGGTGCAAAATTGCTGATCAATGACAGGGTCGATATCGCACTTGCTGCAGGAGCAGATGGTGTTCACCTGGGCCGGCAGAGCCTTCCGGCCAATGCGGTAAGAAAAATTACCGGAGACAACTTCCTGATCGGGGCGTCAACGCATAGTCTTCATGAGGCGGTCGAGGCAGAGAAGGATGGCGCGGATTTTATAACTCTGGGACCTATTTATAATACGCCATCGAAACTGAAATATGGCGACCCGATCGGGGTTGATGTAATCAGGGGGGTAAAAACTCATGTGTCTGTCCCGGTTCTGGCCATCGGCGGTATTAAAACGGATACAGTTCATGAGGTTATGAGTGCCGGGGCTGATGGCGTGGCAGTCATTTCAGGCATTCTTGCTGCAGAGGATATCAAAGGAACAGCAGGGGAATTTTTGAGGTTAGTACAATGACAAGAATAGAATTAGCCGGCAAAGGGACCATTACAGAGGAAATGAAGGAGTGTGCCTTTCATGAAGGCATATCTCCGGAACAACTTGCATCTGATATCGGAGAGGGGTTAACGGTTATCCCGGTAAACAGGATACGTACGATAAAACCGGTTGCTATCGGAAAGGGTCTGAGAACAAAAGTCAATGCAAATATCGGCACATCAAAGGATAAAATTTCTCTGGATGATGAGATTGAAAAACTTGATATCCTTGTGAAATACGGCGCTGATGCTGTTATGGACCTCTCAACAGGTGGACCGATAAAGGATCTGAGAAGGCTTCTCCTGGGAAAATCATCAATTCCCGTTGGAACGGTACCAATTTATGAGGCGGCGATTATGGCCGCAGAGACGCACGGCAGCATTGCAAAGATGACCCCTGATTCAATGTTCCATGTCATTGAGAAACAGGCTGAAGAAGGGGTAGATTTCATTACCGTGCACTGTGGTTTGACATTAAAGGGCATCGAAAGGCTCAGGGAAGAGGGAAGGGTTCTTGATATTGTAAGCCGTGGCGGCTCATTCCTCCTTGAGTGGATGGTCTATAACGAACGTGAGAATCCATTTTATGAATATTACGACCGGCTCCTCAAGATTGCAAAACAGTATGACCTGACATTAAGTCTCGGGGACGGATTGCGTCCCGGCTGCCTTGAGGATGCTACCGACAGGAGCCAGATTGAAGAACTCCTTACAATAGGAGAATTGAAGGATCAAGCCCTCGAAAAAGGAGTGCAGGTCATCGTCGAGGGTCCCGGACATGTGCCGTTAGACCAGATTGAAATGAATATAAAAATCCAGAAGGAGATCTGCAAAGGTGCACCGTTTTATGTCCTCGGTCCCCTTGTTACTGACATTGCCATGGGATATGACCATATAGCAGCGGCTATCGGCGGCGCTATTGCAGGAGCAGCAGGCGCTGATTTTCTCTGCTATGTGACCCCGGCAGAACATATACGATTACCGAATTTGGAGGATGTAAAGGAAGGTCTTATTGCATCCAAGATAGCAGCCCATGCGGCTGACATTGCCAAGGGGGTCAGGGGTGCGCGGGAGCGCGACAGACAGATGTCTCTCTGCAGAAAAAACCTTGACTGGAACGGTCAGATTGCATTGAGTTTTAATCCTGAAAAGGTTCGTCAGTGGCGTTCTGAGATCCCGCCGACAGAACAGCAGGTATGTAGCATGTGTGGAGAATTCTGTGCAATAAGGACGGTTGAAAAGGCATTGCGGAAAAAGAAAAAATAAGCTCTTATGACATATCATGATATATGAAAACAGCCCTTACAGTAGCCGGGTCTGATCCGACGGGAGGGGCAGGTTTACAGGCAGACCTTAAAGTATTCAGAGCCTTTGGAATACACGGTCTTTCTGTTGTGTCTGCTGTTACAGCACAGAATTCAGAAGGTGTTGATGCTGTCCTGCCTGTTGATAGAGATTTTATTGAAAGACAACTCAATATACTCCTTTCCGATATAAAACCTCATGCAGTAAAATTAGGCATGCTTTACAAAGCATCGACTGTTGAAATCACCGCTGAGGTTTTCAGGAAATATTCCCCGGATAATCTTGTCATTGATCCGGTAACTGTTTCTTCTTCAGGGATGAGCCTTGCTGAAAAAGGGACATTAGATAAGATGAGAGACGCCCTTTTCCCCCTTTCCAAGGTAATTACCCCGAATATACATGAGGCATCTGTTCTTTCAGGCATAACGATTGAAAACGAAAATGATATGAGAGATGCTGTGAAGAAGTTAAGAAAAATGGGTCCGGATGCGGTCGTTATTACCGGAGGTCATCTCGACGAAACAGCCACGGACCTCTACTACGATGGTGAAATGCATGTCCTTGAGGGGTCGAAGATTGAGGGTGAATATCACGGGACAGGGTGCGTATTTTCTTCAGTTATAACTGCGCTCCTTGCCCTTGATTACGGTCCTCTCGAAGCAGCGACACGGGCGAAAGAATTTGTCAGAAATGCGATGGAGAATGCCTGCCATCCGGGGAAGGGTATGGCTTTTCTCCATATTTAACCCAAAAATGCAATTGATTATTGAATCGGAGGCAATGTCGCCTTCAAAGTCTTTTGATTTCAATCCCGACTTTTGTCGGGACAAAAGATTTTTCAGACAATGTTGCCTCCGATAAATGCAGTTTTTGGATTAATCAGAGAGAGGAGGCTGTCATGGTTGAAGAGTGGATCGCTGATGTCAAGAAAGGTTCAGATTCCGGAGAGCTCGGGATGATCCTGGTCCATAACGGTGTTGTGAGAGCAACATCAAAAGAAGGGGCAGCTGTAAGCGGAATGTATCTCACCTATAATAAGGAGAAGTTAGCCGCCCTGATAGATGAATTCGGGAAGAGGGAAGGGATCGTGACCATCAGGGCATGGATAAATGAAGGGCGCCTCAATGTTGGTGACGACATTATGTACGTGTTGGTTGCCGGGAGATTGCGGAAATATGTCCTGCCGGTGCTCGAGGAATTTGTCTCAAGGATAAAGCAGGAGGTTGTATCAGAGGAGGAATTCTCTTAGCCCGGCGGATTCGCTGAGGAGAACCGGGGAGCTTTTTCCGCACATATGCCTTCTTTTAAAAATACTTTATCGGGGTGAACTCTATGTATCTCGGAGGACTATGCTTTATCACTGACCGGAGTATCTGTAATCTGAGCTGTGAGGAGATGAGCCTTGCGGTGCTCAAGTCAGGTGTGAAGTGGATCCAGTACAGGGAAAAAAATAAGACTAGAAAGGACATGTATGAGGATTCTGTCAAGCTGAGAGCTCTTACAAAAGACTACCATGCAATCTTCATTGTGAATGATTATCCCGACATTGCGCTCAGTGTTGATGCAGATGGTGTTCATCTCGGACAGGATGACCTCCCGCTAAAGGAAGCACGGAGGATCATGGGGAAAAAGAAAATCATAGGTATATCGACTCACAGTGTGGAACAGGCAATTTCTGCAGAGGCAGGGGGCGCTGATTATATCGGCTTCGGTCCTGTATTCCATACAACGACAAAAGATGCGGGGATCCCAAAGGGCACTGATATGGTGCGCGAAGTAAAAAGGCAAGTGCATATTCCGGTTGTTGCGGTCGGAGGAATAGATTTAGGGAACATCAGGCGGGTTCTTGAAACAGGAGTTGATGCCGTTGCCGTATCATCGGCACTCCTGCGCGGCGACATCGGGGCTAACGGGAAAAAATTTATGGAAATAACAGCATCTGTTTTCTTATTATAAATAATGGCTCATCATGAAAGTGAGTGGGTAAAAAGCGGATAAAAATGGACTTCAAAATGGCTTGTAATAAAGATAAAAGCACATAATAGAAGGTGAAAATATATGGGAAGATTAATCTCCTCTCTGTCATTATCCGGCTTGACCGGATAATCCAGATACTCAAGAGATGGGATTCACTCTTATTATTTGTATGAATAGGCAAATTCAACTTACAAGAAGAATTCTGGATTCCCTGATCAAGTCAGGGAATGACGAATTTATTATCGGTATTACCCACTCGACTACGCGAAGAGCCTAAATAATTTATACACGGTACTGAAGAAATTTGAAGTGTCAAGAAATCTGCTTGCGATAGGGCAAGTCTATTCTGAACGTAAAAGGAGCATGGTATCATGAAACCGCAATGTGCGATCCAAAAAATTCTGCTTCCTATTGACGGGAGTGAACATTCAATGCGGGCTGTCTATTGTGCGGGGTACCTGGGCAAATCCCTCGGGAAAAATCTCGAGGGATTTGGTCTGCTCAGTGTTTTAACAGGACGGTATATGCGCCGTCGCATACCGTATGTTGATTACCGGGCTGAGATACTCAAGCTGTCGGATACTTTTGCAAAATTCAAAGAACGGCATATTAAACAAGCTGTCAAACCCGCCATTGATGAAGGAGAAAAAATACTCCTCGACATCGGCATTGAAGCACCCATCGCAAAACTGGTTGCAGACGGGGACCCGGCCCAGGAAATTGTCCGCATTGCAGAGGAAGGAAATTATACGGCAATCATGCTATCGAGGAGAGGACTTTCAGGGATTATTGGCCTCCTCCTTGGCAGTGTGACGAACAAGGTTGTTCATTCGGCAATACGTCAGACTGTCTATGTTGTCGGCCAAGATATTCCGGACGATAAAGAGTGTCCTTTTTCGAAAATACTCATTCCGGTTGACGGGTCAGACTATGCCCTCAAAGGCGTAGAATATGCCGCAAACATAGTATGCGCGTTAATGAAACACATAAAAAAAGTAGAACTGCTCAGGGTCATCAACCTCGCATTTTATGAAAGACGGCTTATGGAGGGAGTAGACCTTGAAGGGGAAACAAAGACTATACTCGAAGAAGCCCGGTCAGTTTTGATCGAGACCGGCGTATCCAAAAGACTCGTCTCTACGAACGTAAGGATAGGCGACCCTGCGGAAGAAATAATTCGGGAGGCTGGGAAAGGGAACTATAACCTGATTATCATGGGTCGTAAAGGACGTACCGCCTTTAAGGATTTTATCCTGGGAGGAATAAGCTCAACGGTTTTGCAGCGGTGTCAAAATATTACTGTTGCTATTGTAAGCTGCAAGTAGTTCAGTCTCAGCGTGTATATCTGTTCTCCCTTAACCCGGAAAACTGCGTTTATCGGAGGCATGGTTGGCTGAAAAGTCTTTTGTCCCGACAAAAGTCGGGATTGAAATCAGAACACTTTGAAGGCTGCTTTGCCTCCGGTTAAACAACCAATTGCATTTTTTGGTTAAGATTATCAGCGAGAATTTATGACAGGTAACAATAAGCGTGAACGCTGGAAGACCAAAATAGGGCTTGTACTTGCAATGTCCGGAAATGCCATAGGCCTTGGCAATTTTCTCCGTTTCCCTGGCAAGGCAGCTGAAAATGGCGGCGGTGCCTTTATGATTCCCTACTTCATTGCCTTTATACTCATGGCGATTCCTATCATGTGGCTTGAGTGGACGCAGGGACGTTTTGGCGGAATGAGGGGACATGGCACAACTCCAGGCATGTTCCAGTCTATGTGGAAGAGCCGTGTTGCAAAGTACGTTGGTGTCATCGGTATCTTTATCCCGACAGTTATTGTTGTATATTACACTTATATCGGGAGCTGGACACTGGGGTATAGCATTTACAGTCTCCTGGATCTGCTCCCAAAGGTTGACCAGTCCGCGCTCCATCCCGGTATGAGTCCCCAGGAAATTTCAGTGTTCATATTGAAGCCTTTTGAT
>Ga0209163_1003799_pt1 | contig 10661 bp, 8 predicted proteins | sample MTBAKSrepl2MetaG_FD_187457 | JGI IMG/M metagenome (GOLD analysis project Ga0209163, IMG submission 187457) | Enrichment culture microbial communities om Arthur Kill intertidal strait, New Jersey, USA, that are MTBE-degrading - MTBE-AKS2 (Arthur... | ecosystem: Environmental > Aquatic > Marine >...
GAAGCGATTCCGGTAATCCTGCTGCCTTTCCAGTGACAGGGTTTCCCACTTCAAGTCCATCGGACGCACCCCTTCCCATGATTCATTGTATGCCAGGAAAGCCCCCGGATGATAGAATCTTCTGGAATCGGTTGCAAACGCAAGGGAGGCTTTCCGATGGAAACGGGTTCACGTGAGCGCAAACCTTTGATTCAGCTGGCCCTGCTCTCTGCGGGTCATTTCTTCAACGATATCCATTCGGCCTTCCTGCCGACCCTGCTTCCGGAGATCATCCGCAAGCTCTCCCTGTCGATGGCCCAGGCGGGGTTCCTGAACTCGACAACCGGCCTCGTCCAGATGATCACGATCCCCTTCATGGGAGTCCTTGCGGACCGGACGAACAGGCCCGTTTACGTCATCGCAGGCCCGGTTTTGTCCTCGCTCGGAATCGCCCTGATGCCCTTCGCGCCGAGTTACGGGATGCTCCTTCTCTGCCTTGGCATCTTCTCCTTCGGAAGCTCGACCTTCCACCCCCAGGGACAGGCCTCGTCGGGAGCCGTGGCGGGAGAGTCGCGCCACGCCCTGTTCGTCTCCCTTTTCAGCGGGGCGGGGATGCTCGGGGCGGCCTTCAGCCCCCTCTATGCCGTCTTCCTGGTGAAGACCTTCGGCTACCGGAGCCTGCCGATCGTCCTCATCCCCACCCTGGCTCTTGCTTTCTTCGTTTTCCGGATCATGCCGAGGATCGATTTCACTCCCTCCCTGCACAGCAAAACCGGGTTTTTCTCCAGCATCTGGCAGGTCGGGAAGGTCATCTGGCCCGTCTGGGCCATTTCCCTGGCCCGGGACGCTACCTTCCAGGGCATCCGCTTCTTCCTGCCCCTCTTTTTGACTCTCCGGGGAGGGTCGCTGGCCCAGGGCGGCTTTTCGATCTTCGCCATCACGCTTTTGGCCGTCGCCGCGTCCCTCGTTGGGGGGTGGCTGGCCGACCGATACGGTCCCAGGAACATCATCGCAGTCACCCTGGCCGTTTCTCCCCTGGTGATTTTCGCCGCAACCTTTGCCGAGGGCAACCTTTCGCTTGCCCTATTCATCGCCGGGACAGCCCTGCTGGACGCCAGTTCCCCCATGACCCTGGCGATGGGGCAAAAGCTGACCCCCCATGCACGGGGGGTCGCCAGTTCGCTTCTCATGGGCTTCTCCTGGGGGCTGGCGGGAATGGCCACCTACCCGGCGGGCATGGTCGCGGACGTGTTCGGCCTGACGGCCACCATGCGCGTCTTTGCCCTTCTCCCGCTGGTTTCCCTCCCGATCCTTCTGCGCCGCTTCTAGGACCTGATCGCCACGTAGACGAGGGGATGCTTGCCGTTGTTGAGAATGGAGTGGCGAACTCCCTTCTCGGTCAGGATGACGTCACCCGCGCCGACCTCGGTGCTCACGCCCTCTTCGACACAGACACCGAAACCGCCCACGATGACCTTCATCTCGGACTGTTCCTCGTGGGCGTGTTCGTTCACCGCGCTCCCCGGCTGCAGCTCGATCCACGAAACTTCCCGGAAAGGGCTATCCTCGAGAAGGTCAGCCGGCAGCAGGACCTTGGCGCAGACCCCCTCCGTAAAGTTGGGATTCAGCGTGCACGTCACGTATTCCATCTGGTCCGAACGGATGATCATCGAACATCCCCCCTGCAAAAATTAGGATCATGGCTGCGGGTTGAAAATCCGCTTGAGAAGCTCCTGCTGGATCATATCCTGCAGGTCCTGCTGGGGTGTTTCAGGCGCCTGCTCCGACGGAACCGGCGACGTGTCGCCGGGCCCGGAAGCAGGCTGTTCCTGCGCGGTACCCTCGATGCGAAGGTCGGCCAGGCCGGGGTTGTCCGTGGTTCCCACGACCCGCCCGCGGACCATGCGGATGTCCCGTGTCGACATGGCCCCGGTCGCTCCCTGGAGGAAGCCCTGCAGGATTTCCTGCACCGATTTCCCCGCCTGGAGCACTCCTCCCCGCACGCCGCCGACGAGGGCGTTCACGGCCTGGACGTTCACCCTGCCCCTGACGTTGAGCGCCAGGACCTTCTTCGGCCCGACGGTCCCGTCGAACTCCATGTACTCGTATAGCGGGTCGCCTGCCACGGCCTCCACGCGTCCGTCCGACAGCAGCAGCCGATCCCCCTGGAGCCGGTACGGGGCGTTGAGGACCTGGTAACGGACACTTGAACGGCCGTACAGGGCCGAAATGGCCTTCACGTAGCGAAAACCGGAAACCTCCCCGTTTTTCGCGCTGAACGTCCCGGATCCCTCCATCGAGTTATCTGCCCCGAGCGTCCCGCTTCCCTGGAAATCGACGTCGAAGACTCCCGTCACCCGCCCCTCCAGCTTCACCTGTTCCTTCAGGTAGGCATCCAGGTCGGCCCCTGACAGGCGGAAACGGGCCGTCCACTTCTTGCCGTCGCCGAGCCCCAGGCTGCCCTCGAGTTTCCCGCCGTAGGCGGAACCGGCCAGGGCCGGGGCTGAAACCCGGCCTTTTTCAAGGGACAGCGGGGTCCTCAGGTCGGAAATCGTGGTCCCCATGAAGCGGATGGTCCCCTTCGAAGCGAGTTCGCCGGTTGCATCGGCGCGCCCGCCGGAAAAAGTCCCCTTCATGGAAAGGTCGATCTTCCCCGAGGGAGGAGACTCCCCACCTGCCTGCATCCCGGAAGCCAGGGCCTTGAGGTCCAGGTCGGTTCCCTTCGCGCTGAACTCCAGCGACAGGGGCGCGCCGCCCTCCGAACGAACGCGGCCCTTTGCCGTGATGCGCCCTTCCCCGGCCGATGCGGTGACCGGGTCGAAGGTCATGTCGGACGGCTTGCCCGTCCCCTTGAGACGGACATCCGCCATTTTCAGGCCGGCCGCCTGCAGGACCGGGACAAAGGCCTCCACGCCCACCAGGGGATCTTTCGTCGTCCCCCCGACGGAAATCGACAGGTCCGCCTTTCCCTGGACGGGTTCTTCCAGGCCCGCCCAGCCGGAAAGGGTCTGGAGCCCGACCCCCGCCGCCGAGGCCTTGAAGTCGAGCCGAACGGGGTCCGATCCCTTCCCCGTGACCAGCCTGCCGGAACCCTTGACCTCGCCTCCGGCAAGCCGGGCGGAAAAAGCGGGGAATTCGAAACCCTCTTTCGTTCGGGCCAGGGTGCCGGCGATTCCTTCCGCGCGGGCTTTCCCGACTGCCGCCGCCTCCGACGAGAAACGGATTTCCAGGGGACCGGATTCCACCTTGTCCTGGATCCGGCCCTTCAAGTCGGCCTTTACTCCCGCGACCCGGAAATCGGCGGTCTCCAGGCGGCTCGAGCTGAACGCCACGCTGAAGGAGAGGTCCTTCGCGGAACCGGAAACCTTCCAGTCGGCAACCCCCGTCCCCGAAAGCTGCAGCGCCTCCAGGTCCTTCATCCTGGCGGCGAACCCGCCCGCCTCGAGCCCCCTGGCCGATCCGGAGAAATCGAAGACCGGGGTCTCGGACCGGATTTTGCCGATCGTCCCCGACCCGGACACCGCCGCCTGCTGCCACCGGGCCGAAAGGGAAGTCACCGTCACCGTCTCCCCGGCAAGCGTGAAGCCGGCGCTCGCCGCATCGAGGGTCTCTCCTTTGGCCACAAGGCGGTCCGACGCCACCCTGCCCGATATCTTCGGGGTTTTTGGGTTTCCCGAAAGGTTCAGTTCCGCCCTCAGGCTTCCCTTCCCGTCGAGGGCCTTCAGGCCCGAAAAGCGGGACGACATCTTTTCAAGGGAAATCGAAGAGGCTTTCACCGACAGGGCCAGGACGGGAGCCTTCTTCAGGTCCACCGTGCCGTCGAAACCGACCGGACCGGCCATCCAGGTCCCCGAACCCTTGAGGGAAAGGACACGGCTCTCCGACAGGTTCACGTCCGCCGCAACCCTCTCCAGGATATTCCCGCCGGATTCGATCGCGGCAGACTCGACCCGTCCCTGCAGGCGAACCGCCGGGAGCCTGCCGGAAAAAGACAGCCGGGGAACGTCGATCCTGCCCTTCACACCCTCCAGTTCGGGAAACCGTGCCCTGAAGCTTTCGATGGGAATTCCCTTCGCGGCAAGGTTTCCCCGGATCGTGGGCGGCCCTTTGGCCAGGACCGCCTCAAGAGCCCCGGAGAACGTCCCATCGCCGGATTTCCCCGAAAGCCCCTCCAGTTTTAGGTTCCCGGACGCGTAAACCAGGGAAGCCTCCGCGCTGTCCACGGGGAAACCGTAAAGCTGTCCTGCCGCCAAGGTGAGCTTGCCCTGGATCTTCGGGGCCTCCCACGTGCCGGCGAGGCTAACCGGGCCGGAGATCGTTCCTTCCAGGTCCCCGGCCTTCCCTGCCCCCGGCCAGAATACCGGGGCATCGACCATGTCCAGGCCTTCCACGGAACCCTTGAGGTCCAGGTTTGGGCGGATCGCCCCGGAAAAGGAAGCCTTCCCCTTGCGGATCGTCATCCCGAGGCTATCCAGTACCGTCCGTTCGCCCTCGTGCTCGAGGCGGAGCTTCCCGGAAAAGGGAACTCCGCGGGTTTCACCCTCGAAATCCGCTTCGTAGCGGGAACCCGAAATGGACGCCCGCAGCCGTGGAACCTTGACCTCCCCGAAACGGGTCCTGAGAATGCCATCCTTCACGATCAGGCTGCCGACCTCGAGCTTCGAGGCGCCGGCACCCTCGAACTGCTTCATGAAATCCGCCGCCCGCTCCAGGTCCATATCGAGACCCGAAAGGGAGAGGCTCCTGACCGCGGGGTTCGAGCCGAGGAGAGAGAGAAGCCTGAAGGAGACCGACAGGTCGAGTGCCGAGAGGACCGGCCGATCCTTGTATGCAAGGGAAATGCGGCCGAAATGGAACCCCGCGAGGGGATTTCCCGACACACCCTCAAGGGCGAGCTCGGCGCCCAGGCGCTCGCGGGCGACCTCCCGGGCCTTCTGCGCAACGAAATCAGCGGCCAGGTTCCCCCTGCCCAGAACCCAGAAAGCTCCTCCGGCCGCCACTGCCAGCGCCGCAGCCAGGACAATTGCGATTTTCCCTGTCTTTGTCATGGGACATCACTCTTTCTAGAAGATACGTCACTAGGGTAAAGTTATTTTAACACGAAAAAGGGAGGGAGAGGCTGTCCCCCTCCCTCCCCGTCATACCGGAAGCGGCTACAGCAGGGCTCCCTCGCCGAAGTGCAGGTACAGCGGGTGCTCCAGGCAGATTTCCCTGACCTGTTCGCGCAGCCCGGACAGGGCCTTCTCATCCTCCCCGGAGGAAAGAGCCTGGTCCATGAGGCCCCCGACATGCTTCATGTCGCTTTCAAGCAAGCCCCGCGTCGTGACCGCGGCAGCCCCGATGCGGATGCCGGAGGTCACGGTGGCCGGGGCGGTGTCGAAGGGGATCAGGTTCTTGTTGACCATGATGCCGATCTTCGCCAGGGTTTCCTCGGCGACGACACCCGTCAGCCCGCGGGGGCGCATGTCGACGAGCATGAGGTGGTTGTCCGTCCCGCCGGACACGATCCGGTAGCCCGCCTCGGAAAGCGTTTTCGCCAGCGTCGAGGCGTTCCGGACCACCTGGGCCTGCATGCGGGCGAACTCGCCCGTGGCCGCGATCCGGAAGGTCACGGCCTTGGCCATGACGTTCTGGAGGATGGGACCGCCCTGGGTCCCGGGGAAGATGGCCTTGTCGATCTTCTGGGCGTATTCCTTGCGGCAGAGGATGAACCCTCCGCGGGCCCCCCGGAGCGTCTTCGTCGTGGTGGAGGTGACGAAGTCCGCGTAGGGAACCGGGCTCGGGTGGACCTTCGCCGCCACGAGGCCGGCGATGTGGGCCATGTCGACCATGAAGAGGGCCCCGACCTTGTCGGCGATCTCCCTGAAGCGGGGAAAGTCGATGACCCTGGGATAGGCGCTCCCCCCGGCGATGATGATCTTCGGCTTGTGCTCGAGAGCGAGGGCTTCCACCTGGTCGGTGTCGATCCGCTCCGTTTCGGGGCTCACCCCGTAGGAGACGATGTTGAAGAAACGGCCGGTGATGGAGGCCTTGGCGCCGTGGGAAAGGTGCCCCCCGTGCCGGAGGTCCATCGAAAGGATCGTGTCGTGCGGCTGCAGGACGGCCTGGTAGACCGCCAGGTTGGCGTTGACGCCGGAGTGGGGCTGCACGTTGGCGTGGTCAGCCCCGAAAAGGCTTTTCGCCCTCTCGATGGCCAGGGCCTCGATGCCGTCGATGAACTCGCAGCCCCCGTGATAGCGGTTGCCGGGATAGCCCTCGGCGTACTTGTTCGTCAGGATGGAGCCCTGGGCTTCCAGGATCGCCGGCGGAACGAAATTTTCCGAGGCGATCATCTCCAGGGTCATGTTCTGGCGTCCGGCCTCCTTGTCGAGCAGAGCTGCAATTTCGGGATCAACCAGGCTCAGGGTGCGCATGGAAATTCTCCTTTCGGTTCGATGGATTTTCGCACGTATTCTATCCGATAGCCGGAACTCGAGTCCAATTGCCTTTCAGGCGATGGTTTTGCGGAATTTCAGGATGCTCAGCCCGAGGAAGAAAACGAGCAGGGCCAGGAGGGAAGCCACCTGCGGCCACAGGACGGCTATGCCGACGCCCTTCAGGAGGATGCCCCGGCTGATCTGGAGGAAGAACGTCACGGGCAGGATGTTGCTGATGGCCCGGAAAAAGGCCGGCATGGCCTCCCGCGGAAACATGAACCCGGAAAGGAGGATGCTCGGCATGAGCGCGAAGAAGGACATCTGCATGGCCTGCATCTGGGTCCGGGCAACGCTCGAGATCAGGATGCCCCAGGCCAGGCTCGCCAGGATGTGGAGCGAAGTCAGCCCGTAGAAAAGAAGGAGGCTCCCCTTCACGGGGATCCTGAAGATCACGATGCCGATCAAAAGTCCCAGGGTGAGCTGCACGTAGCCCACGACGACGTAAGGGAGGATCTTTCCCGCCATCAGCTCCCACGTCCGCATGGGCGTGACGATGAGCTGCTCGAGGGTGCCCCGCTCCCGCTCCCGGACGATGGCCATCGAGGTGATCATCATCATGGTCATCGACAGGACGATGGCGAGGATCCCCGGAACCATGTAATGGGACGAGATCATGTCCGGGTTGTACCAGGGCCGGATCCTGACGTCCACCGGCAGTTCGGCGGTCGCGGAGGACCCGGGGTTGAGCCGCCCCCACAGGACCTGCTGGGACTTCACCAGCCCGATCATCTGGGCCGTGCTGATCGCCGAGGCCGCCGACATGGAGTCCGAGGCGTCCACGATCACCTGTACCGGCGCCTGCCTTCCCGAACGCAGTCTTTCCTGGTAGTCGGGGGGAATCGCGATGCCCACCTTGGCCCGGCCGCCCTGGATGAGCGCGTTCATCTCGGAAAAGCTCCCGGCCCCGTACCGGATGTCGAAGTAGCCCGCCGACTGGAAGCCCCTGACCAGCTCCCGGCTCTCGGCCGAAACGGACTGGTCGTAGAGGACCGTGGGCAGGTGCTTGACCTCCGTGTTGATGGCAAAACCGAAGATGAGAAGCTGGATCACCGGCAGGAGGCCCATGATGGCCAGTGTCAGCCGGTCCCTCCCCATCTGGATGAATTCCTTGACCAGGAGCGCTCTCAGGCGTCTCATGCGGCTTTTTCTCCCCTTTCGGCCTTCACGAGGTGGACGAACACGTCCTCCAGGGAAGGGGCGATCTTCCTCGCGCCAACCCGGGCCAAAACCTTCTCTGCGCCCTCTTCCGCCAGGACGTGGAGGCTCCTCCCGTAGACCGCGACGTCAAGAAAACCCGGTTTTCCCTCCAGGTCCCGCAGCAGGTCCATGGGCTTGTCGGAAAGGATCTCCCAGACCGACCCCGGTACGAGGCTCTTCAGCTCCCGCGGCGTCCCGAGGGCGATCAGGCGGCTGTCGTACATGAAGCCGATCGAGTCGCAGTGTTCGGCCTCGTCCATGAAATGGGTCGTCACCATGATCGTGGTGCCGCGGGAAGCCAGGTCGTAGATGATATCCCAGAACCTTCGCCTCGAGCGCGGATCCACCCCGCTCGTCGGCTCGTCCAGGAAAAGGAGCCTGGGCCGGTGGAGAATGGCGCAGCCCAGGGCGAGCTTCTGGCGGATGCCGCCGGAAAGGCCGGCGACCCGGTCCTTCGTCCTGCCGGACAGGCCCGCCATCCTGACGACCTCGTCTATGCGTTCCCGCGCCAGGGCCCGGGGCAGGCTGAACAGCCCCGCGTAGAAATCGAGGTTCTCCGCCGCCGTCAGGTCGTCGTACAGGCTGAACTTCTGGGACATGTAGCCGAGGTTCGCCTTGATCGCTTCACGGCCCGAGTGCAGGTCCATGCCGAGGATCTCCGCGCTCCCCGAGGTGGGCTCCAGGATGCCGCAGAGCATGCGGATCGTGGTGGTCTTTCCCGAACCGTTGGGACCCAGGAACCCGAAGACGGATCCCGCCGGGATGCGGAAGCTGACCCGGTCCACCGCGGTAAAGTTCCCGAACCGGCGGGTGAGGTCGCGGGTGGCCACGGCGTCCATTTCAGGCGGCCTCCCGGGCCATCTCGACAAAGACGTCCTCGAGGGTGGGGGCGACCTCCCGCAGGGCCTCCACGGCGACTCCCGCCTTGTCGAGGTCTTTCCTGACGGCGTCGGCGGCCAGGTTCGCGTCGTCGACGACGAGGTGGAAAGTGTTGCCGAACGCGTTGATCTCCCGGATGGGGACCCCCGCCAGGAAAGGCCGGACGTCACGGACCGGTGCGACCAGTTCCAGGATATGCCCCGGAAAAGCCTCGCAAAGGGCCCTGGGCGTGTCGCAGGCCAGGATCTCCCCGTCGTGCAGGAACGCGGTGCGGGTGCAGAGCTCCGCCTCGTCCATGTAGGGCGTCGTGACGACGATGGTGAGCCCGCCCCGGTTCAGCTCGTAGAGGAGGCCCCATATTTCCCGCCGGGAAACGGGGTCCACTCCCGTCGTGGGCTCGTCCAGGACGAAAAGCCTCGGGCTGTGGAGAAGGCCTGCCGCCACCGCCAGCTTCCGCTTCATGCCCCCGGAAAGGGCATCGGCCAGCCGGTCCCTGAACGGGTAAAGGTTCGTGAAGGTCAGGATTTCCTCACCCTTTTTCTCCGCCGCACGGGGATCCTCCCCGTACATGGCCCCGAAAAGGCGGATGTTCTCCCAGACCGTCAGGTCCCCGTAAAGGGTGAAGGCCTGGGGGATGACACCGACCTGGTCCCGGACGGTTTCCGGGCGATCCGAACCCAGGGTGCGGATCCGCCCGGCCCCGGGCTTCAGGATTCCCGTCAGCGCCCGGACGAGGGTGGTTTTTCCCGCCCCGTCCGGTCCCACCAGGCCGAAGATCTCCCCCTCCCCCACCCGGAAGGAGAGGTTCCTCAGGACTTGTCTTGCCCCGAAAGAGTGGGAAAGGGACTCGACCTCAATCATGGAGGACCACGTCCGCGGGCATGCCGGGCTTGAGGGCGCCGTCCGGGTTTTCCACGGCAACCTCCACCGCGAAGACAAGGTTGGCCCTTTCCTCGGTGGTGAGGCTCTGCCGCGGGGTGAACTCGGCCTTGTCGGAGATCTTGCGGACTTTCCCCCGGAAAACCCTGTCAGGGAAGGAATCGACGCGGACTTCCGCCGCCTGCCCAAGCTTGAGCCGTCCCAGGACCGTGCTCGGCAGGTAAACCTTGACCCAGCAGTCCGAGAGATCCGCCACGGTGGCCAGGATCGCCCCGGAGGGAACAAACTCCCCTTCCTCGTAATTCTTCGAGAGGATGACGCCCCCAAGGGGCGCCGCCAGGACCGTGTCGGCGATCCGGGCCATCGTGACCCGGTGCAGGGCTTCGATCCGCCGCACTTCCGCCGCCTGTGCCTTCAGGGTTTCGGGCCTTGCTCCCGAACGAACCAGGGAAAGCCGCTGCCCGGCAGCCGCAAGATCGCTTTTGGCCAGGTCCCGGCGAGCCGTGACGTCGTCCATTTCCTTTTTCGCGATGACCTTCTCTTCAAAGAGGGCGGAATAACGGACGAAGTCGCCCTGCGCCAGGTCGTACCGGATCCGGGCCGCCCCGAAGGCGGCCTCGGCCTCGCGAATCTCCTGGGTGCGGGCCCCGCTTTGCAGGTCCGCCAGGACGGCCCGGGCCCGTGCCAGGGCCTCGACATCCTGCTCCCCCTGTGCCTCGAGGTCATCCCTCACCAGCCGGGCGACGATGTCGCCCTTTTCGACCCGCTCGCCCTCGCCAACCCGGAACTCTCCCAGGGTCCCGTGTTCCCTTGCGGCGACGCTCACCTCACGCACCTCGACAGTGCCTGCGGCCCTGATTTCCGTTCCCCTGCCGTTTCCGAGGAAGCGGCAGAGCGCAACGCCCCCTGCAACGGCCAGCGCGACCAGGACCAGGCTCAGCAGGATCCTATGCTTCATGGATGGACACCCCGTTTCTGAACATTTCCAGGATCAGGTCGGGCAAGCTCGCCGGAACTTTCTCCAGTCCCAGGAAAATCCTCCTGGCCAGCGGACCCACCAGGAAAACATAGTTCGACATCGAGGCCAGCAGGATGGCCGCCGCTTCCGGGTCGACCCCCTCCTTGACCTTCCCCTCCTCCTTTGCCTGGACGATCGCCTCCCTCAGGAGCCCGGCCACCTTTCGGACGCGCGGAATGAGGACCGTCTCGAAACAGGAGGTCGGGTCCGCCAGTTCCCGGTTCAGGAAACGG
>Ga0209163_1003800_pt1 | contig 10657 bp, 9 predicted proteins | sample MTBAKSrepl2MetaG_FD_187457 | JGI IMG/M metagenome (GOLD analysis project Ga0209163, IMG submission 187457) | Enrichment culture microbial communities om Arthur Kill intertidal strait, New Jersey, USA, that are MTBE-degrading - MTBE-AKS2 (Arthur... | ecosystem: Environmental > Aquatic > Marine >...
CGAGGGTCCCCTTCTGTTCGACAAGGGCGCATTCGAGCTCCATGGGATTTTTTACCAGGCATTCAGCCAACACCGTCTTGGTGAACCGGGACGACGAGCGCAGCGCGTCGAGCAAGACTGTCGGCTCCACAGGGTCCACCACCTGTACCCCCACGGAGGACCCGCCATCCTCAGGTTTCAGGATGATCGACGTCCCCAAATCCAGTGTGATCCGTGTATACAAGGTGGTGAACTGTTCCTCGTCGATGGAGGTGATGCTTCCGATCGTCTCCGTGGATATCCGGAGGGATGGCAATGCCGGTACGCCATGGTCCCGCGCAAACAGTTTCGCGGTGTATTTGTGCATACCGATCGATGAGGCGGCCGGATTGCAACCCACATAGGGCAGGTGTGCCAATTCGAGCAAACCTTGCAAGAGCCCGTCCTCACCACCGGTCCCATGCGTCACCGGAAAACAGATGTCGACGGGCAACGTGGTATGTTGCTTTGTGAGCCAAAGACCATTTCCGGGTCTGACAACAATTTCCTGATCTTCCAGAAACTCGGCGGACAAGGTGTGTCCCGCATCCTCGGGTCGGTATGTGTGCAACGACCAACGCCCATCCCTGCTTATACCGATAGGGACCACGGTATGTCCACACGTCGCAAGTTGCCCGCATATGGTCGCCGCCGACCTGCAGGAGACGACATGCTCGACAGATTGTCCTCCGAATACTACCGCTACCTTTCGTCTCTCATGCATTGGTGGGACTCCTACGTGCAAGCAATTCCTCGACGACCATGCGTTCATTCCACTGTTGCGGACCATGTGCGTATTGGATACTGCTCTCGTGACCTTTGCCCAACAGCAGCAAGACATCCTCCGGCCGGTCGCAGAGATCCAATGCCGATTGGATGGCGCATCTGCGGTCGTGGATACGGACAACGCGTGTGGACGTTTGCGCCGACTCTATTCCCACCTGCAAATCGGTGAGGATTTGCGAAGCATTTTCCTTACGAGGATCCTCGTCTGTCAGGAAAACCGCGTCGCACCAACGTCCTGCAGCCTTGCCCATGGGCAGCCGTTTGCTGGTGTCGCGCTCTCCCGCAGCCCCGAATACCGCGACCAGACGACCTTCTGGGTGACTCGAGCGTACATGCGCGAACAACCGTTCGAAGGCATCTGCCGTATGGGCGAAATCGATGATGATCGTACAGGGGTCATTGGTACGGACGACTTCGAATCTACCGGGAACACGTCCGAATGTATTTGCTGCCGCAGCGATATTCGCCAAAGGCTGTCTTGTCACCAGGTGTGCCGCCAACATGGCACCAAGTGCGTTTTCAGAAAAACATGAGGGCCCGTAGGGGAGATGGACGGTGACGGGATCGTCGGTCGGTACAGATACCGTGAGGTCCCTGTTTTCCAAAGATGAGTGCAAGGTGGCGGCTGAGAGTGCTGTCCCGTCATGGTCCTCGTCGAGAGCATGGAGATACAAGGGAACGTCGGTAGGGGAGGCCGATGCCACCCATCCCCGGTACGGAAAAGTCTTGGGTAGCACGATCCATCCTCCAGGGGCTACTTGTCGGGCGAGATTCATCTTTGCATCGATGTAATGATCCAAGTCCTTGTGGAACTCCAAGTGCTCGCTGCTGAGACTCGTAAATAGTGCACCGGCAAAGGAAATATCCGCAAGACGGGCTCCCGTATCGGATAGCCCGTGGCTGGTCGCCTCCAAGACTACCGTGGAAATGCCGTTTTCCCGGCATGTGCGGAGAAACGCATACAACTCGGGGACTTCCGGAGTGCTCTGGCGATAGGGACTGGCCCGGTGTCCCGTGCCGTCATCGAGTGAGACCGTCGACAAGAGGCCGCACCGGATTCCCAGATCGTTCAGCAGTTTCCAGAGGAATTCGCACGTGGTCGATTTGCCGTCGGTTCCAGTCACTCCGATTATGGATTGCGGCAATGGCAAGGCCAATGCGTTGGCGAACATCGAGGCGACCCTTCTCGGGTTGGCATGCCGTATATAGAGGATATCGCCATGGTAGCGGGCAAGCCGGTTGGCATGGACCACAACCACAGCTCCGCGTTCGATTGCCTCGGGGATGAACGAATGTCCATCCGCATGCAGTCCCTGCACAGCGATAAAGACGGATCCTTCGGTACAGGTTTTCGACGAAAAGGATACATTTGCGACCAAAGGATCGGAATTTCCATGGAACCTGCATTCAGAACGAACCTTGTCTTTTGTCCATAACACTGATAGTCTTTTCATGGGGACACCCTTTTCATCAGCATGGTACCAATGTTCATGTAGTTTTACAAGGCAGGATACGACAAGGAGCGGTGGTGTGGCACTCGCATTTCCAACCTACGAAACAGACCAGTTGATTTCGATGATCGGCAGCAAGCGTCCCATTGCCGAACAATTGCGTATACTCCTGTCGACATTGGCCCCGAGACGGGGAAATGCGGTGTTCGTCGATCCCTTTTGTGGTTCCGGGACCGTATCCCGCATGGCTCGCAGCATGGGTATGGAGGTGTTCGCGAGCGATCTCGAACCATTTTCCTATATCATGAACCGTGTATATCTCGGCTTGGGTTCGGATGACCTGCTGCCGATGTTTGTGGAGATGGGAGGAATCGATGCCTACCTTTCCCTGCTCAACCTGCAGGGATTGTATGCCGCAAAGACCGGAGGTGGACTCTCCAAGGCGTTTCTCAGTCGGCATTATGCACCCATGGACGACAATTCGTACGATGGTGAGCGGGAACGGTTGTTCTTCACCGGCTCGAATGCACGGTTTCTCGACGCGGTCAGGGAAGAAATCGAGGAGAGCTGGATCCACAGGAAAATTTCGGCCACGGAAAAGGCGGTTATCCTCGCCTCGATCCTGTACGAAGCTTCGAGGAAAGCAAATACTTCCGGATCGTTCACAGCGTACCACAAGCGGTTCTCCACACCTGGGGGAGTGGTCCGCACCCGCATTGTGGAGAGCTGCCTGCTCCGAGCCCCCGTATTGCCCGATGCCGATGTTCCTAAGGGAGAGATGCATATGTGCGAGGCATCCGAATTCGTGAAACGGTACCGTGCCGATATCTGCTTCCTTGATCCTCCAGCGACAGTGCACCAATACGGAAGCACCTACCATTTGCTCAACTCGATAACCATGTGGGACGATTTCTTGCCTTCGGATGCACGCGACCAAGCGGGGAACCTGTTGGACAAGGCGGGTATCCGGACTGACTGGAAACGTACCCATAGCGCATACTGTTCTTTGAAGCATGCGGATGCGGCATTCATCCACCTGTTCGCAAATATCGATGCACGGCATATCGTGCTGACCTATCCAAGTTCTGGAATTGTCGATGCAACCAGGATCCACGAATTGTTGCGGGCGAGACATGATCCTGTCACGGTCGTACCGTTTGCGAAACGGAACCAGGGTGGCCGCCAGGGATTGGAGGGCAAACGGAATATCGAGCAAGTCTTCATAACCGGCAAGCCGGCATCGTTGCATCTTCCCATCGGGGAAGGCTTGGACCGGTTGCCTTGGATGGAGCGTCTCGATGCGCTCACTTCCGTGGTGTTCAAGGAACCGCAACACTTGGAACCGTTCCGGTTCATCGGCGGCGTTGTGCTCGACCGGTTGCCTCAAGCCGATATCCTGTTGGGCCAGAGCCTGCGGCAATTGCAGGAACAGGTCGAAACGCTGGAGGCGGCTGTTTGCACGACAATCGAGGAAACGTTGCACATCCTCGCTTCCACTTGTCTGGTTCCCCTTCCACTTGTGGATGGTGTGGCGCGGGCGAAATTGGAAAAACGGTTGTTTTCGTTGCTGAGCAGTCTTCGGGAGATTCGGGGAGAGGAAGGGTTCCGCTCCATTGGGCTCCTTGTGACGGACATCGTCAAGACTTTGGACCTGTCGACTCCTGCTGCCCGGAGAGCAAGCGGGCGATTGGATTGTTTTCTTGCAATAGCGTATGATGAATCGTAGGAGGTCCCCTTTGGGCACAACGCACCGGATCCGATGCACGATACTTTTTCTCCTTGGCCTCTGTCTCGTCTGGCCCTTGCCGGGGGCAACCGACGACACCGATACGATCGCACGGTATTCCGACTTGCGCTCGTTGGCAATGGGTTCGGCGGGTGTCGCCTTGTCAGAGGTGAACGGATCCTTTTACCGGAACCCTGCGGCCCTGTATCGGCGGGAAGAGCCGTTGTTCAGGATCGGAGCACGTTATGGCGAGCTTATTGTGGGGAGTCCCGAGGAAAACGATCCGATACCATGGATCCAGCGGCCTGCGACCGCATTCGAGATGTTGTTCAGCAACCGCTATGTCGCCTTGTCCCTGGGATTGGGCAATGTATTGGATCAGGAGCCCCTGGATCCGGCCGAGACAGATTCCAAGGCCTTCACCGCTTACAACGATTCGCGTATCCAGATGACTGCGGCGTACGGGTGGGAGCACATCTCGGTCGGTTTGTTCGCACGGGGCGGCAACAGGACCCAACGGGATGTTGTGATCCGCGAGGGCAGTGCGATCGCCGACTATATCACCAGGACCTACTTGGAGCGCTATGACCGCAAGAGTTCCGATGGACAATTCTTCTCCTCCGGTGTAGGGTTGCTGTTGTCCTACCAATGGGTATCGATCGGGTTGCTCACAAATTCCTTGTTCAACTTGGACTACGAGACGAATGAATTGATTCTGGACGGCTCCGACGTCTTCAATGGAGCGGCTATCGGTCTTGCGTTCACCTCGCCGGTGTTCGACAAGAACAACGAATTGAACAGGTTGGTAGTCAATGGTGTCTTCGATGTCACTGATCTGGGGGATTCCGACAAGCGGGCTGTACGGTTCGGTCTTGAAGGCAAAGTGCAGTTCCTCAGCAACCTGTGGGCCGCGTTGAGAACCGGTTATTCTGAACACAGGTCTGCCGACCAAGCCCTATTCGTATTGTCTGGAACCGGAAGCCTGACTTTCGGGGCCGGTGGAAGAATAGGGAATATGGGGATAGATCTTGGCATCGAGATTCCCTTGGATACCCAGGATGTCGCAATTTCCGCCGGATTGACTTGGGGCATGTAACGCTTGACAATCTTTTCCTTGCTCACTATAGTCATACCGTATCGATTTTCATTCGCAAGGAGAGGTTCATGGCTAAAGCACATAGAGGAGCCGGTATCAGAGACCAGAAGTCACGTGGTCGCGGGGATTGCCCGGTTTGTAAAAGGACTGCGATCAAGGTTATGTACGAGCAATCGCTTGACGGAGCCAAGACAATGGTTTGTAAGCAGTGTAACGCGGCTCTCAAGCACGCAAAATAACAACATATACACGCTTGAAAGAGACTGTCATTCCAAGGCAGTCTTTTTTTTAGCCAGCGGAGAGGTCCATGGGTTTTTTCACCCGTTTGCGGGGTAAAGAGATATTCCTTGTCGGTATAAAAGGCACCGGAATGGCGTCCCTGGCGTGCCTGCTCTCGCAATTTGGAGCCCATGTCACAGGTTCCGATGTCCCGGAGCAGTTCTCCACCGACGCGGTCCTGGCCGCGGCAAACATTGCATGGACCGGAACCTTCTCAGCCGAGGCACTGCCTGTTGATACCGATATGGTAATTTATTCGGCTGCCTATGATACGGGCGGGTGTCCCCAGTTGGTCCGCGCGGTCGGCTTGGGTTTGCCTGTCTTCAGTTATCCCGAATTCTTGGCACAGATCAGCACTACTGTCCGCACGTTCGGAGTGGCGGGAACCCATGGCAAGACGACCACCACCGGGTGTCTCGACTGGATTCTCCGCAACACGGGATTGCCGTTTTTCCCAATCTACGGATCCCATATCCAAGGCGAGACGATCGGTGGCAAACCGAATGGAGACGAGATCGCGATCCTCGAGTCGTGCGAGTATCGGGACCATTTCCTGTCATATCGGCTCCAAGGAGTCCTTGTCACAACAATCGAGCACGATCATCCCGACTGGTTTGCCGATACGCAACAGACATTCGATTCCTTCAAACACCTGGTCATGGGCTTGCCACAGGACGCTTTCGTCGTGTGCGGGATCGATTCCGAGTATTCCCGTATTCTGGCAAGATGGATACAGTCGGCCCGACCGGATTTGTCGCTGATCACCTTCGGCACCTATCCTGCAAGTATGTTCAGGATTTGTGGACATGAGGATGGACCACAGGAAAGCTCATATTCCTTGATGCCCTTGGACGGCTATTTCCACAGTCCGTTGGCGTCGCTTCCCCTTTGTCTCGATATTGTCGGAGCGGCGATTTTCGGTGCGTCCGTGGTTCTGAGGGAACTGGGACGTCCTGTCGATATGGAAACGTTGGTGTCCGATCCGGTATTGCCCGCATTGCTTGGGGAAGCCTCCACCTTTCCCGGCTGCGCAGGACGCTTGGAGACTATCCTTGATGAGAGTGGTGTGGTGTACGTCGACGACTATGCCCACCATCCGACGGAAATCTCCACTTCGTTGGCCAGCCTCCGTGCCACCTATCCCGAACGTCGGCTGGTTGCGATCTTCTTTCCCCATACGGTGTCGCGCACCAGGACCTTTTTCGATGGATTCGCAGATGCGTTGCGACTGGCCGACGTGTTGGTTGTCCGGCCGGTGTACGCTTCCGCGCGGCACGATGGGAACGTGGAGGATGGATATGCCCTGGCAGGCGATCTTGCCGCCGCCGCAGGTGGTCACCTCTACGCAAACGAGGAGAAGCTGGTGTCGGATGTCGCCAGGTTGTTGCACCCGGGGGATGTCTGCATTACCATGGGAGCAGGAAACAATAGCGGTTTGGCGCGACGGATCGCCGACGTGAGAAGGAGTTGCTGATGTTGAGCATGACAGGGTATGGGTACGCAGAAGAGTTGACCGACAATTTTCTCATGGGTGTGGAGGTGAAGTCCTACAACAACCGCTATCTCGAGATCAACCACGCGATTCCGAACAGCCTTTCACGGTTCGAGCAGGAAATCGATGCGAAGATCAAGCAAGTCGTTTCCCGCGGGCATGTGGAGGTGAACATCAGGTTCAAGCAGATGAGCACAGACTTGGCCTTGCATGTCGATGTGGCCGCTGTCGAACGGTATCGGACAGCGTTCGCACAAATCGGCGCCGCGGCCCAATTGGTGGTTGCTCCGACCTTGGGAGATTACCTGAATGCGGAGGGAGTACTGGTCGCATTGCGGGAGACCGACGTCTCCAAGTACGAGGAGCCACTCTTTTCATTGCTGGACAAGGCGCTGGTCGATTATCGGAGTTCCAAGGAGCGTGAAGGTGAAGCCACACGCCAAGACCTCTTGCGGCTGGGATCACGGTTGGCCGAAGGGCTGGATGCAGTGGAGGCGAACGCGGGCACGCTTGAGACGAAACTCAAGGAGAACCTGCTCAACAGGTTCGATGAATTGCTGGGGAACAAGGGGTATGACGAGAACAGGTTTCTGCAGGAAGTTGCGATGCTGCTCTCCAAATATTCGGTGAATGAGGAGATCGTGCGGCTCCGGACCCATATCGAAGCGTTCACCGAATTGCTCGCATCGACCGAACCTGTGGGCAAACGGTTGGATTTCTTGTCCCAAGAGATGAATCGGGAGATCAATACCATTGGAAGCAAGAGCATTCTGGTCGAGATAAACCAACAGGTCGTATCCATGAAGGATAGTCTCGAGAATATTCGGGAGCAGGTACGAAATATTGAATAATCGGAGATATGCATGAGAGTCGCGATATCAGGCAAAAGTGGGTGCGGAAATACCACGGTAAGCACGATGGTTGCCAGCCAAATGGGCTATCCATTGATCAATTTCACCTTTCGCAATCTTGCGAAGGAACGTGGGGTCGAGTTCTGGGATTTCTGCAAGCTTGCCGAAAAGGACGATTCTATCGATAGGGAGCTCGATGCGCGTCAGGTTGCCATGGCTATGGAGACGGCCGACTGTGTGTTGGGTTCGAGGCTGGCCATTTGGGTGCTGAGGGAAGCGGATTTGAAAGTCTATCTCACCGCGACCACGGAAGAACGGGCGAGGAGAATCCAGAAGCGGGAAGGGGGAACCCTCTCCCAACGGATGGAGGAGACGCGCAGACGCGATGAGAACGACAGTTCCAGATACAAGCGTATCTACGGCATCGACAATACCGATCCATCTGTTGCGGATATGGTGATCGAGACGGACGATTTGTCTCCCGAACAGATCGCAAGCATGATCATAGGGGAAATACACAGCCGCCTGGCTGGTACAGACCACTAGTGGTCTGTAAACTGTAATCCTTTGCTTTCCTTCGGTCCAAGCGGTGTGTGGCGGCGTTCGTGTCGAATCAGATATCTGCATATCCTCTTCTCCTTGGCCTAGCCACGCTCCGCTTCCACTCGAAGTCAACCGACAAGTTTTAAGCTTTACAGACCACTAGTCAAAGCTAGCGAAATGTCTTATTATCTTGTAGTTGCGATTACTATCATATCGTGATAAGGAGAACCACTTTGAGCATTCCGATAGATGTACTTGTCGATAAACAGAACAATGTGTATGAAATGACTTGTGTAGCCATCAGCCTGTCGAACGTCATGGCGGCGAATGGGGACCAGGAGTTTGAAGACAGCAACCGCAAAGTAGTTTCCACAGTCCTCGAACGGGTATTGATGGAGGATATAGAATACGCTGTCGACGATAAGGAATAATCACCTGATTTTCCTGTTCGGACCTACCGGCGTTGGCAAGACTGCTTTGCTCGAACAGTTGTTTGCCGACGGGTTTCAGGTAGTCAATGCCGATTCCAAGCAGATTTACCGGTACCTGGATATTGGCTCGGCCAAACCTTCGGTTGAGCTTATGCAACACATTCCACACCATCTCATTGATATCAGGGACCCATGGGAACAGTTTTCCGTGGGTGAGTTTGTGAAACTCGCCGATACGGCGTGCGAATCGATCCGTGCAGCGGGCAAGATACCCGTCATATGTGGTGGTACAGCCTATTACTTCAAGCATTTCTATTACGGGCTGCCCGCTTCCCCACAAAGCGACCCCATTATCCGCGAACGGATTGCAGCACAGGTGAAGGAACAGGGCTTGGACTGGTGTTACCGCAAACTGGTCGAGATAGATCCGGTGTCGGCCAAGAGGATCCACCCGGCCGACGGATACCGGATAACACGGGCACTTGAGGTGTACGAAACTTCAGGATTCCCGTTATCCAGTTTTTCGGTACCCACAGAGGCGCGGGACGGCATGCGACCATTGATCATCGGGTTGACCCGGGACAAGGCCGAGTTGGACGATCGGATCGTGCACCGGGTACGAGCCATGTTCGGACAGGGATTGGAACAGGAGATAGCGTCATTGCTTTCCATGGGAGCTGTGCCAGAATGGCCGGGAATGCAAGGAATCGGGTACAGGGAATTCTTTGTTGCGAAGGAACACCCCTCGATGGACAGGGAGGATATCTCCCAACTGATAATCCGCAACAGCCGCATGTACGCGAAGCGCCAGATGACTTTTTTCAGGAGCCTGCCCAATGTCCATTGGGTCCACCCCGATGATACGACCACACTTTCTTCTTTGCTCGACTCGTATCTTGCCGATCACTGAGCGGCAGGTTTGAACGTTTCCACCTCGTATGTCTCAAGTTTTTCAACCAAAACCGGTTCGATAGCCGTGATAAGCCAATAGCCCTTGGTATCGGACATGGTAAAATCGGTTATCCGTTTCATTTCATCCACAACTGCGACCGATGAATCGACAATTTCGCCTTCGGTCGAGGGCACAAGTGTCACATACGTCGCACGATACGTTTCGGGTCCGATTTGTTCGACCGTAAGGTCCACCACCCCATAGACCAACGAAGACTCAGGAATCGCCGGTCTCCCCGCGGAGACCCATGCATCGGCACGGACCACCGAGTCGAACCCTTCGTAAGCTTTCCGTACCCTTGTGTTGACAAACAGCCCGGAAACTTCCAATTCAAAGGGATTCCCCACACCTCTTGCAAGGCTTTCTCCCATGTTTTGTATGTCCAGGCTATTCTGGGATTCGAAGAATTCGGCGATAACCCCAGGTGCAGTCATCCCGGCGGTATATGGGGGTTGCATGCCCCGATAGACCATGTTTCCGACCATCCCCAGGACGATAGCCGCAACGAAGGCGATGGTGACGACCAGGGCACCTCGTTTTCTCCAGAATATCCTCCGTCGGGCACGTTTCTTCTGCCCCGAGCGGAAGGTTCCGACCGGAACCGAAACAGTCTCCAGAATCTCAGGAGTCTCTAGGATATTGGTGCACGACCAGGTGAAATCGGCTGTCCGCGCAAGCCACCAGGAGAGGTTTGCTTCGGCACTATACGCTGGTGAAACGCTCTCCCGCTGAACTTTCGGCGGCATGGACAACACGTAGTCGATCCATTGTACGAATCCTGTGGGAAGCGAGGTGAATCCAAGCGCAAGAGGAATGTGGTGCCACCGGTCTTCCCGCACGGCAGAATCTTCGTAGGGGGCAAATCCGGTTGCGGCGCAATAGAGGAATTGGGTGAACTGGTGGCAGAGTCCGAACGGATGCTCGACATCGGGTTTCAGGTACCGGTTGAAATGGGTGAACCGGTCCTCTTCGCCCATGGAGTAGAGCATCAGTTGGGACAACTTCTCAGGTAACAGCAGCACGCCACCTTCA
>Ga0209163_1003809_pt1 | contig 10636 bp, 11 predicted proteins | sample MTBAKSrepl2MetaG_FD_187457 | JGI IMG/M metagenome (GOLD analysis project Ga0209163, IMG submission 187457) | Enrichment culture microbial communities om Arthur Kill intertidal strait, New Jersey, USA, that are MTBE-degrading - MTBE-AKS2 (Arthur... | ecosystem: Environmental > Aquatic > Marine >...
AACTTGACTACTATTTCTTAAGGTCTAGATTTGATCCCGATAATGTTGAGAGTCTTCATAATATAATAGACCACACTGTATTCACGCCGAAGGATTGCAAGTTTGATGCGGCTGTGCAGGTACAATTGCTTGTAAAGAACGATGGAACAGCAGTGCCTCAATTTATTTACAGGGAAGGCAGGAATGAAGAGGAGAGAATCCAAGTGGATGGTAGACCTTTCTATCTTGATATGACGTGTAGTCAGGTTGAAAGTTTGCCCTCTGCTTACGTGGGACTAGATTTTGGAACAAGTAATACATCTGTCTCCTATGTCGATCATTTGTCAATTAGAATTTATGAGGAACGGTCAACGGAGAAGAACTGGGTTGCTCTGAGTGATCTGGTAAGAGTACTTCCTTATCCTTTAGCAGCACCTTTGTCGCAATACCTATCACAAAGTGATTCAGCCCGTATGGTCGAAAAGGCTCGTGAGTTTATTGAGGCCGCGCTATGTTTAGGAGCATTTGTTTGCTACATTGAATATTGCGTAGTCAAAGGGAGAGCTAGTACAAGGCTGCTTGGCGGATTGACTCAAAGATCAGCTGGTCCTTTGTGGAAGTTGTTAAGAGAGTCTCTTCAGAAGCTTGGTAAGGACAGTGAGATCTCGGCACCTTATTCTGAGCTATTTGAAGGAGAACTGCAGCAGTTTATGGAGCAGGCTCTGGCTTTCTTGTCGCAAACAAAACACAACAAGGCTGACGTGGAGTCTTTTGATTTACTACGCGCCACGAGGATTGTTGCTAATATCAGCAATAAGGTTTTCGTCAATAATATATTTGGATTCTTCGAAAACGTCCATAAGCAAAAATTCATCAAAGGATACCGTGGTCTTTTCAGAGAGGCGTGCGGACCAAATCCACCGTTTATAAGGGCAAATAGATATATCGGTTCCTTATCGTTTTCCGAGGATCAAGCTGTATTGTACAACCGTGAAAAGGGCTATCTACTCTCCCTCCAGCCATTGGTGTTTTGGGATAGTTGTCAAAAACATCGTGATGTTGAGGAGGGGCACTGCTTCCTGTTCGACAAAGGGACAAAGGAAGGTTTCTCGTTCAAGGCTGTCGGATATCCTTGCACTTGCGAGGTTTCAAAGACAAAATACGGCGAGTTGGCTCAACTTTTGGAGGATATGAGAAAAGAGGACCCCAAAATGGAGCGTATTGAAATCGGTGTTCTAGAGGAACTGGAAATTTAGGTCCATGCTTATCGAAACGGGAAAGCTGACTCTTCGTGCTGCAAATTTCTCCGCCTGGTGAATGAAAAATTTGCGGAAAGAATGCAGTTTTCAACGAATACGGTTTGGATCGTGGGTCGTAATGTAGGCGAGCAATTCACGGGCAACCCGGGACTCGACATTGATCGCGGCGTAGTCCAGGGGAACATTGTTGAGATACTGCAGTACTAGCCCGTCTCCACGGGCAAACCCTTCCGGCAGGAGATCGGCGAAAAAAACCCGAGATCCTCTGGGGCGCCGGTTAGACTGGCAGTCGAGGAATCGCTCAGATCCAGGTAGAGTTGAATGATTTCAAAAGCCCGGATGAGGAGCTCCTTCAATGCCGTCTGAACCCGGCTCACGATATCCGTTCCGCTCCGTTCGATCACCATCCGTGCAAAGTGCAAGCGTCCCGATGCTGGATTCTCAACGCATCATTCCGGACAAGTCAATTCTGCCAGGATATTGTCTGTTTTTTGAGATCTATCCGGTAAGCGACATCCTTCAGAAAATTCATTCCAAGGAGCCCTTGATGTCGGGTGGCAGGCCCTTTGAATTCAATGATGCTTGCTGCAATGTTTTTCTTTGTGATCGGGCCTGCCTTGACAGAGTCCAACTTCACGAGATCGGCGCTTATGGCATCACCTCCAGCCGACATGAGCCGGCTTTTCTGAATGGACTTCATATTCAGTTGCTCAGCGATCTCCCGGTGTAACACTGTCGTCGAAGCCCCGGTATCCAAGAGCAGCAGGACCTCTGTCTCATTTCCCCTGAACCCAAGAACCACAGGGACTAAAACCTGGTTGCCCACTATCACAACCTTGGTTTCCTTTTCCTGGTCTAGGGCGCGGTTCTTAGAAGCACGCCCCGGTTTGCTCTGAAGCTGTTCCTGAGCGTGCTTGTCGACATAAAATTTCCTGCCCTTGCCTGTTTGTATATAGGTACCCGAAGTATCGGATCCGGTGGAGTAAGTCCCCTTCTCCCCGATCCGGAAAGTTTTGACATGATCCCTGTCGATGTACCAGGACCCGTCCCTTTCCGTTTGCATGTAAACCCCGCCTCGATCCTTTCCGATCGAATACTCTCCGTCTGCATATAGAATGGAAGGGAAAGCAAAGAGGAGCCCCGTGATCACGATCAATATGCCTCTTTTCACAACGTACTCCGAAGAAATGGTTTATCTCCGTTTTTACCACGAGGGACACGAAGGGGACGAGAATGCATCATGGAATGGAGCGTGTCCGGCAATCTGAGTCCCTTGGCCGTTAAGGAAAAGCGCAGGGATTTTCTTTACCAGCGTCCTTTTGATTGGGCCTGTTTTTGTGCAAAACCGGCGGTATCGAACAGCTGCCCCGGGACCTCTATACCCAGTGCGACGAATGCCTCAACAAATCTGGGCCGGACCCCTCCTGAGCAGAATCGGCCGGTAACCGCACCGTCAGCCCCCACTCCCGTCTGCTCGAACCTGTAGACCTCCTGCATGACGATTATGTTGCCTTCCATACCGCCGATCTCCTGCAGGCTTACCACTTTTCTGCTGCCGTCCGAGAGACGTGAGACCTGAATAATGATATCGATGGCGGTGCTGATCTGCTTTCGAACGGCCTCGAACGAGATATTGAGCCCTGACATGGCGACCAATGTTTCCAGGCGGGTCAAGGCATCGCGCGGGGAGTTCGCGTGAACCGTGGAGAGGGACCCGTCATGTCCCGTGTTCATGGCCTGCAGCATGTCAAGGACTTCAGCCCCTCTTACCTCACCTACAACGATGCGATCCGGCCTCATGCGGAGGCTGTTTTTCACAAGATCCCTTTGTACAATCTCGCCTTTGCCTTCGAGATCCGGAGGTCTTGTCTCCAGACGCACAACATACGGATGCTTCAACTGGAGTTCTGCGGAGTCCTCGACGGTGACGATGCGTTCGTTGGTAGGGATGAAACTCGAAAGCACATTTAAAAGGGTGGTTTTGCCGCTGCCTGTTCCGCCGGAGATCAGGACGTTCAGCCTGGCTTTCACAACGCCCTTGAGGAGTTCCCCCATTTCCAGTGTGAGTGCTTTGTAGGCCACCAAATCCGAGAGTTGAAGGGCATTTTTTCTGAACCGGCGTATTGACATGCTGGGACCGTCGACCGCCAGCGGCGGAACAATTACATTGATCCGGGAACCATCCATCAGCCTGGCGTCGGCCATAGGCGACCTTTCGTCCACACGGCGGCCGACCGTGGCGAGAACGGAGTCGATCAGCTTGCGCAATTGTGCTTCGCTTTCGAACTTGAGGCCGGTCGCTTCGAGCTTACCTTTTCTTTCAATATAGATCTTGTCGAATTTGTCGATGAGGATATCCGATACGTCTTGATCCTCCAGAAGAGGCGTTAGAGGGCCGAACCCCAGGGACTCCGTACCAACTTCCAGACTTGGCAGGTCATGGCTCGGAGTGGTGACCATATAGTTTCGGCAGGCCCGGACCATGGAGTCACGATCCAGGACTGGTTCTTTTTGTTGATAGTGCGCCGCCCAGATGACCTGCTGCAGGATGTCGCGCGGGTAACATGCGCGTAAGGGCTCCTTGTATTCATTCTTGATGATCTCGATCAGCTCATGCGTCAAAGCTTCGTCATACTGGAGATTCAACTGCGTACAGGCGCGGCGGAAAATTTCGTAAAAACGGTCGGCAGGCAGATAGCCCACCTTGATCTTGGTGCTTATACGGCGCAGGAATGTTTCCTCCACCCTTTCAGCCGGGTCCAGGTTCGTGGCGAAGACGACCAGGAGGTCGAATGGAATCTCTATCTTTTTGCCGCCCGCCAGGGTGAGGAAGTCGATCCTGCGATCCAGGGGAACCACCCAGCGGTTGAGCAGTTCCTCGGGAGCTATGCGCTGTCTCCCGAAGTCGTCAACGATGAGCAGCCCATTATTTGCCTTCATCTGCACGGGACTGGCATAGTATCCGGTTGTTGGATTGAACTGCAGGTCGAGCATAGCGATCGTCAGCTCACCTCCTGCCAGCACGCGGGGCCGGCGGCACATGACCCAACGGCCGTCATGTTCGCTGGGGTTCGGTTGCTCAACTGTCTGGTGCAGAATCGGGTCGTAGACCGCTATGATTTGTCCGTCCATCTCGACCGCGTACGGCACAAAAACCCGGTCTTCAGTAAAAAGGCGGCTAAGGCTTTCGGCCATTACGGACTTGCCCGTCCCCGCCGGCCCATGGAGAAAGAGTGCGCGCCCGGACACAGCTGCGCTGCCGAGCCGGTTCAATGTTTCGGCATCGAGAACGAGATCCTTGAATGCGCGTTTCACATCAGCAGGGGTGATCCTGATATCACGCACACTCTGGGACTGGATGCGGCTGGTGTAGTCTTTGAAGGAAACAGGGGCGGGGCCGGTATACCGGTTGTGAGCCATAAGTTCCAGTGCCCGCGACTTTCCCGCAGTCGTGGTGATAAAGCGGTGCACGGACCCCTCCATACCGGTAACCTCGCACAGACGGTCTTTGCGGAGGCGCTGAAACAGTTCGTCCACTACGCGAAGGCCGAGCTGCATGCGACGACCCAATTCGTGAAGTGACAGTTCGTCCGCCATGTAGGTGATCTTCAGTGCGAGATCTTCGAGAAGGTTTCTGCGAATGCCGATCTCATCTACGGATTTGGGGGCCGAAATCGTTGCGGTTACCATTTGCCTCTTTACTCCTCTGTCGGGCGGCTGATTTGGTGACGAGATGGTATCAATTCGAGTAAATCCCCGATGTACAACGGTTCCCTACTATGCCGATTTCTTTTTATTTTCCGAGCCGGCTGTCAAGAAACACCTTGTATTGTTGTGGTTGCCGTTTTTCAATGTTTCGTCCACGCCACTTGCAGTGATGGCCATTTGGCCTTTATCGGTGCGCTCAATCCAGCCTTTTTCCTTTAGATACCAGAGGTGAAATTCAAGATGTTTTTCAGGAGTCTTCAGAAGCCTTTCCATTTCATAGATTCCCACCCCCGGATTGCTCGGATCACGCTTGCGTGCAGAGTAAAGAAGAAAAAGAACTCCTCGTTGCATGTTTCTGTCTTCCGGTTCATTAAAATCGAGTTGAACATGGAAGACTTCCAGCCGCTCACAGCGATCTTTTTCATAAGTTGCGTCGTAGCCGGCCCTCTTCACCGGATCAGAGAGAACATGGAATGCGTCGACAAGATTTCGAAATTTTTCAGCGTCACCTGAGTGAGGACAGTCCGGATGATACTTCTTTGCCAGCAGGCGGTAAACCCGCTCAATCGTCTCCTGGTCCGCGTTCTGGCTAAGTTGTAGGATTTCATAATAATCATTGAAGGCTTTCATGGCGTGCCGGTTCACCTCACTGCCCAGAAGTTTTCAAACGGAAATGGAACTGAGTTACCTGAAAATTGCAGAAAACGTGCGTCGGATCTATTAGTTCAATCCTGTAAATTGCGTAGTAGAGTACGTGTATACGTATCCGATAGGATGAAGAAGGAGGGGGAGGTCAAGGCAGCGAAGGGAGGGGAGAGCATAGGAGATGAGTGGCTCCAGGGTCAATAAGGAGAGGACTACGCAACACTAAGCTTATCAAAGCACTTTTCACATAGGCCGCTAATTCGATATTCCCGTCTACCTGCTTCGGAGTAGCAGTTCTGCAAAGCTGGCTTGTCACAGTGGATGCAGGTACCTAAGACATGAGCCTCTTTGATGGTTTTGCAAAACAGGTGTTGTACGATGTGTTCCTTGTAGTTTTCAAGGCTGATCATGGGATTCCTCCGCACGCAAGCTCCAGTTCGACAGCACAGAGAGAGACTGAAGTCGCATGAAACCCGTCTGTGTACTATGGAGCACGAAGAGCACCAGAATACGTCATGGAATTGGAAACTTCTGCAAGCAAGGACAAGGCGCGGCTGAAGCCTCGTGACACTAACTCTTCTGAAACAGAGATCTATAAGGCGCCAAGTCTTTTCCGATCACCACCCTGATCACCTCATTCCTCTTTGGCGGGCGCTGAACCATCTCAATACTGTGTCCTTCGGGGAGGTATGAGGCTATTTTGCAGGCTTGATCTTGGTATCCCCTGCTGTAGTAAATACGGGTTTTCAACTGGTTGAAGTTCTCCGCGTTAGTGAGCCTTGAAGGAAGAAAGCCCTTGCCTCTGAGAAATTCGCCCACCCTCCTTGCCATGCGGTTCACGCCATTTCCGTTCGATACTTCGATTTTTATTCCAGAGGCAGCCTGCCTGCCTGCGTCCCTATGCTGTGGTTCAAGAACAATCTCCTCTATTTTATTTCTCATAGGCTGCATGACTGGAAAAATCTCTGTAAGGTTGTCCGCCGCCTCTACTCGATTGGACCCATCGGAGGGGTTGATCATGAGGGCGCCGGCAAATTGTGGTGCGGCCCTATCCTGCGATTCAGGAACAACCTTCACCTCATTTCGGGTGCTCAAAGTCCGAGCGTCCGCAAAAATATTTGCGAGAGTCTTCGCCGCCTCTATGCTGTTGTTCGGCATGTCCGAGGGGTTGATCATGGGGGCGGCTGCAAATGGCGCCGCGGACTCATATCGAGATTCAGGAACGACCTGCTCCTCATTTGGTTGAGCGCTCACAGGCCTGCTACCCGCAAAAATATTTGCCAGGGTTTTTGCGGCCTCTACCTCATTATTCGTCCGATCCGAGGGTCTGATCATGGGAACTGCAGCAAATTTTGATGCGGCTCGATCATACAAGCCATTTTGACCAATGATTTTAGCAAGTGAGGCGTGTGCCCTGTTCTCGCCGACGGCCAGCTTGAATTCGTCAAGTGCCAGGTTATACTTCCCGCTCATCGCATAGGCCAGGCCGAGGTTGTTATGATACCGTTCTTTTCTATTGTTCAATGCAACCGCCTGCTTGAAGCTGTCGATGGCCGAATTCAAATCGCCGTCCAGGAGGTAGGCGTATCCCAGGTTGTTATGCACGTAATCCAACTTTGGATCCATCTTGAGGGCCGACTTGTATGCTTCAATTGCTTTTGCATACTCACCCAGGGAATCATACGAAACACCCATTCCATTATACGCCTTTGCGTGCGTCGGCTCGATTTCGACGGACTTTATGAATTCTTCCACAGCCTGTTTATGCTTTTTTCTCTCCTGGAGATAACAACCAAGCAAGTAGTGGGATTCCGGGTCTCCACGATAAGGACGGATGGTGCCGATGAATTTGGAGGCATCTTTCTGATGGATCACGTAAGGATTCCTCTCAGGTTCGTGAAAAAAGGCGCAGGAGGATAACAATGTGATCGACACGCAACCTGCAACAAATGCGACCCACGTCGTGATGTATTTTGTCTTCGTCATGCGCACATTCCTTTAAGGATGCCGTGTTGGTGTGGTTTGAATCATGCGAAGCACCCGTCCCATTGAAGGCTTTCGTGCCGATGGATTCCACTGTACCTTTCCGTTGGATCGGGCATGGCTTCCCTTCTGGTCTTTGAAAGAACTGAGGCAGTTAGTTGATGAAATCTGTCAACTCTACTTTTTTCAGATTCTCACTTGCCTTTACGTAGAACTTCGGGCTGACTTCTATTGCTTTTCTGAAGAACTGCGCCGCCTCTTTGAACTCACCATTTGCCATATATGCACATCCCAGGTTGTTGTTCGCTCTTGGACTGTCCGTCCCCTTCTTGAAGGCCTCCAGAGCGGCTTCGTATTGACCGGTTTTTGCGAGGACAAGGCCCAGGTTGTTGTAAACCTTCTCTTTTGGCCCGTTCGTTTCCAATGCATGCATAAAGGCCTTAATTGCCGATTCGTAATTACCAGCCAATGACAGGGATACGCCGAGGTTGTTATAAAGCGAGATTTCGCGTGGGTTCAGCAGGATGGCCTCTGAATACATCTTCTGTGCTGCGTCGTATCTTTTGCGATAATCGTAGATGTTCCCGAGAAAGTTTCTTGCCTTCCAGAGCTTGGGGTTGTTTTCGATAGCCTTCAAAAGTGATTTCTCGGCTTCATCATGTTTCTTCATCTGAAACTGGGCCTGCCCCAAGCCCTCATATGCTGAAGCATGCCCGGGCGCCTTTTCAATAACCGCCTGAAATTCTTTTGCTGCGTCCTCATATTTGTCCGCAAAAAGGAAAAGCAGTCCCTTCTTGTAAGTTACCCTTGTGTTATCCGACTTGAGACCGAGTGCCTTTTCATACTGGACAAGCGCCATGTAGAATTCGCCGTTCGCGAAGTACATGTCTCCGGAACTCTCGAAATCATCACTCGTCATCTCAGGGAGAGGCTTGAAATCGTCAGCCTCCTGCGGGGGATGGGCCATCTGTTTTTTGAAGGCGCTCTTTATACGAGGACCTGAGAAGCCGCCATAATCGCCGGCCGCTCTCGAGTCAAACCATGAGGCGCACCCCCACAAACTTCCCACGCAGATCAAAATTGGGAAAAAAACCAAACCTCTGAGCAATCTACGATTCGTTTTCATTCTCTTCCTTTCTTTCTTCTGGGTCATCAATTCCAAGGGGCATGGTGTCAGATAATTTGGTTGCGCACTTCTCACAAACAAAGTGGCTATGCTCTGCCTGAGCAGTCCCGGATTGATTCCCACACCATGGGCAAAAAGCAGGGTACTTGCCGACCAAGGACAAGAGAGAGCCGGGGCAAAAGGGTTTGAAGGGCGGGTTCATGCTATCCACATCCATACGGCCACTCCGATAATCGCAAGAGCAGGAGTTACGATAAACAGTGCGTTCACCCAATTCCGATTGTTGGCGATCATCCGTTCCAATTCAACACTCCTTTTTGCCAGCTGGCCCTTCTGTACCCATTCATCCCGTTTCCTGCCCTCTAATCCATGGAAGCCGGAATCTAAGGGTTCGACCTGGGCAGGTGACTTACAATTAATGGATCCAGGAGTCCCGTAGCTAAAGTGTCTTCGGTTCATGGACTTTGCCTTTAGGGAAGAAGGTTGAGTGACAAAATCACTTTTGCAAAAGAATCCTGTACACCTGGATCGCCACCGGTCCTAATGTCACCACAAACAAGCAGGGGAAAATGCAGAGGACCAGTGGGAAGATGAGCTTTGTCGAAATCTTCGCGGCGATCTCTTCGGCCCGCTGATATCTCGCTGTTCTGAAGGAATCGGAATAGACCCTCAAGGCATTGGCAACGCTCGTGCCGAATCTGTCTGTCTGGATGAGCAACGTGACGAGGCTCTTCACGTCGTCTATTCCCGTTCGGTCAGCCAGGCTCCTTAGGGCTTGAGGGCGGGCCTTTCCCGCTCTCAACTCCAGGTTCAATACTTTCAATTCTTCGCTCAAATCAGGGTGGGCCAATTCCACCTCCTCCCCGACCCTCTGAATCGCCGCGTCCAGACCCATTCCCGCCTCCACGCAAACGACCAACAGGTCTAGGGCGTCCGGAAAGCCCCTGACGATCCTTTTCACCCGTCCGGAAGACCTGACACTGAGCCATAAGTCCGGCAAAATCAGACCAATCATGGCCAGGAAGACAGCAACCAACAATGTATGCGAAGGGCTCAAGGTCTTCAGAAAAGAGGCTGCCGCCAAAAGAAAAGCTCCCGGCAAGGATGCGGCCAAAATGAGTTTTGTTCCCCAGAACACAAATGGCGCGTTTCTCCCGCGCAAACCTGCCCTCTGGAACTTGATCTTCAGCTGGGAGCTGTCGGCCGGTTTATAGGGGTTGGTCCTCAGCCCTATCGCGTGGAGGAGCCTTACCAGGCTGCTGGTCGATTTCTCGGAGTTATTCAAGGAAGGGAGTGCCGTTTCGGCTGCATCCCACTCGTTTTTCTCGTTTGCTATTTTCCGGATCATCTCACGGCGGCGGCTCAGGTTCTTGATGTATGTCATAATCCCCATGGCGAGGAGACAGATCACGAGGAACGCCGTGATAGTCAGCAACAAAGGCACATTCGCGTCTGAAAGAGACATTTTTTCCCCCTGAATTAAACTTCCACCTTGATTACTCGCTTGATCACAGCAATACCGAGAATCATCATAACCCCTGCGATTCCCGCCAGGACTTTTCCGATTGGATCGTCAATTAGCGGCGTCAGGTATGGACGATTAATCGTAAATAGGATCCCAAACAAGACAAAAGGAATCAATAAAAGGATAACGGCCGATAACCTTCCCTCTGCGGAGAGTGTTCTCACTTTCCCCCTGAACTTAAACCGTTCACGCATGAGACCGGCCAGGCTCTCGATGATCTCGGCGAGATTGCCGCCCGTTTCCCGTTGGAGAATTACGGAAACCACAAAAAAGCTCAGATCCGGACAATCCACGCGGCGGACCAGGTTCTTCAGTGCGTCCGGCACGCTCATACCGAAATTGATCTCATCGAGCGTTTCCCCTAATTCGGGACCAAGGGGATCTCCGAATTCGTCGGTGGCAAGCTTCATG
>Ga0209163_1003812_pt1 | contig 10635 bp, 6 predicted proteins | sample MTBAKSrepl2MetaG_FD_187457 | JGI IMG/M metagenome (GOLD analysis project Ga0209163, IMG submission 187457) | Enrichment culture microbial communities om Arthur Kill intertidal strait, New Jersey, USA, that are MTBE-degrading - MTBE-AKS2 (Arthur... | ecosystem: Environmental > Aquatic > Marine >...
CGGGTGGAAATGCCCTTGGTCCCCCCGAAGACCTGGATGGTCACGTTCTCGCCGTTGGTCCGGATGACCTGGCCCAAGGTGGTTCGGCCCGGCGATTCGATTAAAGCCAATTCACCCAGGCCCACGCCCCGGGCCTTCAAGGTGGCGATGTTGCCGGTGATCTCGTCGATCTTGGTGATGATCTCTTGCACGCTAGGCCCCCTTGCCGTCGAGAAACTCGTTGATCTGGCTTTCATATCTCTGGAACTCCTGGCTCCGCCAGGCCGCCGTGTTCCAGTTCTTGAAAAGCGCGCTCAGACTGAAGAAGATGTTGCGGGCGTCGTCCTTGTCCTTGGCCTTGATTTCCTTCTGGTAGATTTGATGGACCTTGAAGAAGGAGTAAGCCTGGCGTTCCATGGTGTTGAAGGCGTCCACCTTGTCGAAAGCGTTCTGCTGCAGATAGACCGCGTCCACGAACTCGGACTTGAGATAAATGATGAAGTCGGACAGGGACGTGCCTTCTTCGCCCACCACGTCCATGCGCTTTTTAACCTCGTCGCCCTCGAAGATAAGTTTTTGGATTTCCCGGACGGCCTGGACCCAGCGCGGGTCGATCTGCTCCAGACTGGGCTTCATCTGCTCCAGGTACTTGGACCAGGAGATCAAGGGATCGATGGCCGGGAAACGCCGGGCGTTGGACCGGGCCCAGGTCAGGCCCAGAAAGGCCCCGACCACGGCCAGGGTCCCTTGCGTGACGGGTTCTTCAAAGTTGCCCCCGGCCGGCGAGACCGTGCCGATGATCGACACCGAACCGATCCGGCCGTTTTTCAGCCGCACGTAACCGGCCCGCTCGTAAAATTCAGCGATGCGCGACTGGAGGTAAGCCGGAAAAGCCTCCTCGCCCGGTATTTCCTCCAACCGCCCGCTCATCTCCCGCAAGGCCTGGGCCCAGCGCGAGGTTGAATCGGCCAGGAGCAGCACGCCCAAGCCCATCTGCCGGTAATATTCGGCCAGGGTCACGGCCGTATAGATGGAAGCCTCCCGGGCGGCCACGGGCATGGACGAGGTGTTGCAGATGATGATGGTCCGCTCCATCAGGGTCCGGCCGGTGTAAGGGTCTTCCAGGTGGGGAAACTCCCGCAGGGTCTCGACCACCTCCCCGGCCCGCTCGCCGCAGGCGGCCACGAGAATGATGTCCACATCGGCGTAACGGGAGATGATCTGCTGCAACACCGTTTTGCCTGAACCGAAAGGACCGGGGATGCAGGCCGTCCCTCCCTTGGCCACCGGATAGAAGGTGTCGATGATCCGGCAGCCGGTGACCAACGGCTCCACCGGCAGCAGCCTTTCCTCGTATTGCCGGAGCGGAATCTTGATGGGCCAGCGTTGAACCATGTTCAAGGCCTGCTTGCGCCCGGCCTCGTCCTCGACCTCCGCCACGGTCTCCTCCACCGTGTAAGACCCCTGCGGGGCCGCACTCACCACCTTGGCCCGGCCGATAAAGCTGAAAGGCACGAAAATCTGATGTTTGAACTTGCCCTCCGGCACAAAGCCCAAAATGTCGCCCGCTTCCACCCATTGGCCGGGACTGACCGTCGGCGTGAACTCCCATTTGACCGTCCGGTCCAAAGGCTCGATGTAGATGCCGCGCTTGAGGAAAAGCCCGGCGGCTTGAGCCAGTTTGGGCAGCGGGTTTTGCAAACCGTCATAAATCTGCCGCAAAAGGCCGGGCCCCAGCTCAACCACCAGAAGATCGTCGGTGAACTCCACTTGGTCTCCGACCACGATGTCCCGCGTATCTTCAAAAACCTGCACGTAGCACAGGTCCCCGCGCACCCGGATCACTTCGCTTTTCAGCCGGCTGCCGTCGGCTAACTGGATGTAGGCCACCTCATTCTGCCGGACCGAGCCTTCGAAACGGGCGGTGATCATGTTGCCGTAAGCGGCCACGACTGTTCCTTGGGCCGGCATATCAATTTCCCTCCAATCGCTGGACTTTGGCCATGCCTGCTTCTTCGTTTAAGGCCAGACGTTTCTCCAGTTGCTCCAGCCGGAGCAGGTAGGACAGGATGGCCTTGAAATCAAAAGGATCGGGACCGGCGGCCTCCGTCAGGTAGTCCCATTCGAGTTTATCAAATAAGTTCCTGATGTCGTTGGGATCGTCGGCCGCAATCACCCGCTCCATCCAGGGCAGCTCCCTGGACAGCCCGAAATCCTCGGCGTTGGACCCGGCCAGGGCTTCCACCACCTCGCCTTCCCCCACCAGAAACTCGGCCGGGGCCAGACTCAGCCGCCTGGCCCGGACCGCCGCCGCCGCGTTCAAAAGGTCCCGCCGGAATAGGAAAAAAGACCGGAGAAACTCGTTCCGGCTGGTCCACAGAACGTAGTCATAATAGGCGGCATAAAGCCGGTCTCCCTCCCGCGGCCCATAGGCCGCCCCCAGACTTTCCAGGAAATCCAGAATGAAGTCCGGACCTTCCCGGGGCGACTTGATCTGATCCCGCCAGAACTCGGCCCCGTAAACCGAATACTCCATCACCGGCGCCTTGCCGGACAAAAGCCGGTCCAGGTTGAATACGTCGCGGCCCAAAAGGACCAGATCGATCTCCCGCGCGTCGCCGGGGGCCAGGTGCTCCTTTTCGCCTAAAAGATCGCCCAGGCCGATCTTGATTTTGGCCTCGTCATAGGCAATATCCGGCAGGTACCCGGTCAGAAAGTAGTACTTCATGGACGGGCCGGCTAACCGACTTTGACGGTCTTGAAAAGGTCTCTGAATCGGGGGCTCAAAAAGCGGAGAAATAAATCCAGAAAGGCTTCGGCGGTGAAGTCCAGCCGGACGTTGCCGCTCTCCTTGTCCACTTGAAAACCGAACTTGACGCCTTGCGATTCCAGGCCCACTGAAACATGCTCGCGGCCCGAACCGTAATGCTTGGCCATCAGGTCGTAAGTGTAGTTCAAGACTTCGGGCTGGACTTCCTGGGGCAGGATCAGCTTGATGTCCCGGTTCTGATGGTTGGCCGCGTAAGATTCCACGAATTTGGCCATGAGGGTCTTCAGAAAATCCGGCTCGCTCAATTCGGCCTTGATCTTTTGACCCAGAGGGAGGGTCAGGAAGTTCTCGACGATGATCCCTTTAAGATTGTTGACGAATTGGGATGCGGCGATCTCCAGGGCCGACTGGAGCCGTTTGAGCTGCTGGTCGGCTTCGGCCTTGGCCCGGGCCACGATCTCTTCGGCCTCGGCCCTGGCCTGGGCCGTTATTTCTTCCGCTTGTTTTTGGGCGGATTCAACGATTCGGCGACCGGCCTCCTCGCCTTCCTCCACGCCCTGACGCTTAAGCGCATCAATCAACTCTTGCAACTTGGCCTCAGCCATGCCCACACCTCCTTAAACCCTCGCCGCCTCGTCCAAGGCGCCGTATCAGCCTCTGACCAGGGCTATGGAGCTGCCGGAAGGACTGCGCCTCACAAGTGGGGCGTCGCCTGCGGCGGTCGCCATGTTTGCCCGAGGCCTTCCCCGACCCTGGGGGCCGGAACGGCGTCGAACAAATTACCTCCCCCCACCGGATCAGCCGGCAGGGGGGAAAAGCGAAGGAACTTTGACACAACCCACGACCCAATGCAATAAGAAAATATTCACAATCTCCGCCTTGAAAAATGGCCCCCCTCCGCTTTAAGCCAACCTCCATAAAAATTAATTATACCAAAAAAAGAGGCCGGCGGATCAACCGGCCCAGCATTTTCCTTCCTTCCAGGAGCTACCCCCTTATCATAAGGAGGAAGAGCCCCGGACCGACTTCACCCAGTTGCCGATAGGATCGAGGATGTCTTTTTCCTCCCATTGACGGGGGGACTGAAGGCCGCCGTTTCATCCGTTGCCGGGAGGATCAAGTGGCCTCACTTCCCCCCGTTTTTATCCGCCTCTGGCGGGGACGGGGGGATTAGAGGGGGACTCTTTCTTCCCCTCCCGCCAAGGGAGGGGATCGACGGGAGGGTGAAACCTCCCCACCCACCAAAAAATCCAACTGTTTTTTATCTTGCCCCTCCGCCCCCAACTGCTTCTGCTTGTTCGGGGACATCAGGAACGACGAAATGCGCCTGAACGATGCCGGGCGGATGGTGCGGACGGTGTGGGATGCCTTACCCGAACATTACCCACATGTGGAATTGGATGCCTTCGTCGTCATGCCCAACCATATCCACGGAATCATTATCCTGGTAAGGGCCGGCCCCCGCGCCTGCCCTTCGACAATACCCGGCCCCTGTGTCCGCTCTGATCCCCCCGCGTGCCTCCCGACATTGTAGGGGCGGACCTATGTGTCCGCTCTGATCCCCCCGCGTGCCTCCCGACATTGTAGGGGCGGACCTATGTGTCCGCTCTGATCCCCCCGCGTGCCTCCCGACATTGTAGGGGCGGACCTATGTGTCCGCCCTGATTCCCTAATTTTTCCCCTTGCCCCTCCACCCCAAACCATCTATCATCCTTCTCGGGAAGGACCATTGTCTCGGCTCCGCTTAGGGGAAGCGGACCACTCGCCGAAAAGGGATTATTAATCCGCCGCGCAGGTACACTTTTTGACTGCGGCGACCATTACGCTACTTAGCTGTGGGTTGACAGGAATCGCCGCTCAGGTACACTCACGATTGTTTGCTTGGGGGATTTAATTGAGCTGTGGGTTGACAGGAATCGCCGCTCAGGTACACTAAAAGGCCCTGACCAGGTCCGCTTTTATCGGCTGTGGGTTGACAGGAATCGCCGCTCAGGTACACTTATCCTCCACATACGGCCATGACTCCTTCAGCTGTGGGTTGACAGGAATCGCCGCTCAGGTACACTCGGTCAGAGTCGCGCCGCCCAGCAGTTGCGGCTGTGGGTTGACAGGAATCGCCGCTCAGGTACACTGGGCCTGGACAATGTGCCGATTATATCGCAGCTGTGGGTTGACAGGAATCGCCGCTCAGGTACACTGTTTGACGCTCAGGAGAATGAAAAATATCGGCTGTGGGTTGACAGGAATCGCCGCTCAGGTACACTTTTCTAACTGGCTTAACCCGGTGGTGAGGTGCTGTGGGTTGACAGGAATCGCCGCTCAGGTACACTACCCTGTATAAATTCCATTCGGAGGGTAGGGCTGTGGGTTGACAGGAATCGCCGCTCAGGTACACTCTCGACTTCCTCAACTGTCTCTACCTCTGCGCTGTGGGTTGACAGGAATCGCCGCTCAGGTACACTCGGAGAAGTCCACGGCCGCGTCAGGCTCATGCTGTGGGTTGACAGGAATCGCCGCTCAGGTACACTCTGGCGGACGTGCGATGAGCCGGGATGCGAGCTGTGGGTTGACAGGAATCGCCGCTCAGGTACACTTATCCCTCTAGATCAGATCGAGGCGGAGGGCTGTGGGTTGACAGGAATCGCCGCTCAGGTACACTTTGGATTATTCTGATCACTCCATCCTCTCCGCTGTGGGTTGACAGGAATCGCCGCTCAGGTACACTCAAAACCCCCGGCGATCGCACCACAGTTTTGCTGTGGGTTGACAGGAATCGCCGCTCAGGTACACTATTTCACGAATAAACCCCGGATTCTCCGGGGTTTATTCCCTTAAACGGCCTAAAAAAACGCCAGTTGCTCGGGCGGTTTCTCCGCCGACCGGCCTTTTTTCCCGAGAAAAACTTCCATCTTGCCGAACTGCCGGTCGGTCACCGCCAGGACCCGGACTTGGCCGTCCGGGGGCAAGGCGGCCTTGACCTTCTTGCGAAAAATTGCGCTGGCTTCCTCGGAGGCGCAGTACCGGGCATAGACCGAATACTGAAGCATGGTGAAACCCTGCTTGAGGAGGGCGGTCCGAAAAAGGGTGTATTGGCGCCGTTCTTCCGGGGTCTTGACCGGCAGGTCGAACAAGGCGAAAAGCCACATCCCTTTATACTCCGAAAGCATCGGCCCTTTAAAGTTCGGGCAGAACCAGCTTGGTTCTTCGGCCGGAAAATATTTCGGCCAGGGATGAGGCGGTTCGGCCGAGAATTTCAAAAAGGGTGCGGGATTCTTCGTTAAGATTGAAATGGCCGGTCAGGACTCCGATCAGCCGGGCCTTGGCTTCCCGGTCCAGGGGGGCCATTGGTCCCCGTTCGGCGGTCAACTCGACCACGGCCCGGTCGACCAGGGCCCGGTAAGGTTCCATCAGGTCGTCGGCCAGGCAGAGGGCGTCGTATCGGTTATGATGGTGAAGGCCCAGGGACGGGTGAAGCCCGGCCGCGCAGACGGCCCGGGCCGTCACGGCCCGGAGCACGGCGTAACCGTAGTTAAGGAAACGGTTCTGGTCCTGGCCGGCCCGGTCCCGGCGAAAGGAAGGGTCGGCGAAAAGGGCCGGCCAGTAACGCCGGGAAGCCCGGGCCTCGACATTCCCGGCGTCACCGGACTTGACCGTCCGAGCCATGGCCGCCAATCCCTGATCGTTTCCATAAAGATCATTGAGCAGACGGCCCTGGGCCCGCACCTTGGCCTGGACGATCTGTTGCCAGAGTTTTTTGCCCAAGGGCTTGGACGCCGCCGCCTGACTGGCGAAACGTTCGGCTTGGACCGAGTGTCCGGCCAAGGGCAGGAGCAGGCCCGAGGGCAGATGTTTTTCATCGCAGACGATCAGGGCCGCCCCGGCCCGGGTCAGCCCGCTTAGAACGCCGTGGGTGTAAGTCACCCGAGGCTGAGACACGGCCAGGGCCGCTATTTCGGCCAGCGGCACGGTCACTTCGTCGGCCCCTTCCCGGCGGATGACCAACTGCTCGTAACGGACGCTCAGCCGGGCCGGGTCCTCCGATATGTCGATCAGGCGTTCAGTCATTGGCCCATCTGACTTCTCCTAACGGTCCTACTGTTACTTTTCGGCAGTTTCGTTCCCGAAGTTTACTAATCATTGGTTTAAACCATTGCCCGGATTTCTTAATTTCGCCTATTGTTCTGGCGTCAGCGATACGAACGAAGGCCACGCGACCCCGATCTTCTTCGGTCCAAACCGAACGAATTCGGTATAAGGCCCGGCCTCCATTGTCACCATCCATTTCAATGATTTCCCCGACGGCCAGGCTGAAAAGAAAGCGCTTGTCCGGGCCGTGGTCCCTCTTGATCACCGGCTCGCCGGCCCGGCGGCGGCGGGCGGCCTCGAACAGGCTGACCAGATGCCCTTCCCAGACCGGCCGACACTTGGCGTCCTTGGTTTCCACTATTTCGAGGTGGTGGTTGTCCTTGCTCACCACATGACGCTCTCTGGGTCCTCGGCCCACACTGAAGGTGGATTCGACTTTTTTGATGCGAACTTTCCGGATGGGAATCCTTCGGCCGGTCCTGGTTTCCAGAAAAGGCAGGTTGTCTTTATTATTGAAGACCTTGCGTGGATCTTTTTCCCCAACTTCCATCAGGCGTGCTTCCACCTTGGCCCTGACCACATCGTCTACAATATTTTTTACTTCCTCTGAGGTGAGCTTTTTCAGAGGTTTCCGGACGTGGCGGACCGTCCGGCCTTCGTTGTCAGTCTTGGGCGGAGAGTAATGCGTTTCCTCGTGCAGTGGTCCCCGCAGCCGCCGCGAGACGCGATGAGAGACGGTCAAATTTTGTATTGTGCGGCGGGTGTCTTCAAGGAAAGCGTCCCAGGGCGGATCGGTCTGGGCGAAAAGGCGGCGGCCCTCCCGCCTGGCCCCGGACGCGGCCCGGCTGAGCATCTGGATGGTCCCCGGGTCGGTCAAACCCGTGGCTAGGGCGTCAATGGCGTGATGGCGGTGGTCGTCTCTGGTTTTTACTCCCCCGCCCAGGATGCGGTTGAGGTCCCACACGCCCCGCAGGTAGGCCGTGACCTGGCCGGTGCCGACCTGGACCCGGCGGTTGGCTTCGGCACCGTAAAGCAGCCCGAGATACTTCCGGGCCAGCCGGGAGGCGTACCGCGTGTCGTTGAGTTGGCGGGAGACGAAATCCTGTATTTCATCGAGCGATTCCAAACGGAACCGCCTCAGTTTCTCCCTGGACGACTTCTTATCGAAACGACCGACCCTTTCTATGATTTCGGCCCATTTCTGAGGGTTTGACCCATAGGCCTCATAAGGCGTGCGGTTGTGCTTGATGTTTCGGTTCTCCTCGTGCCAGCAAAGGGTCTTGTTGAAAAAAGAGTTGTCCAGGCATCGGCTGAACGGAATGATGTGCTCCACGTCGAACTGGGGTTCCGGCCCGAACAGGTCGGCCATTGACATGGACTTTCCGGTAAACGGGCAGACCCAGTTGCACTCCTCGGCCAGAAGATATTTTTCTATGTCCGCCCGGGATGGCTGCTGAATCTCTTTTACATCCTTGATAATCTGCTGGGCGGCTTTTTGGCGGCTAGCTTCATTGGATCGGTTCCTAAGCGTAATCTCCTTGCGCTGTTTGCGGCTCTTTTTCAGGTCCCGGGCCAGTTCCACCCGGACCAGGGCCGGCTTGCCGTATTCACGAATTATGGCGTTGACCACCTTGCGCAGTTCGGTCAAGGCCCGGGCGACCACCGGATTGCGAAGTTCCGGGAGCGTTCCGGACAGGGGCGGCAGCTTTTCCAGCGGTTCCGGCGGCGCGGCCTCCCCGTAAACCTGGTTTCGGGCGGTCATGTAAGGCAGACCTTGTTCAAGCAGCGGCAGCAGTTTTTGCAAGGCCCGGCGGGAAAGGCGGGCGTAGCCCTTTTCCAACTCGATCCTGCTGAATTCCGCGGCCTTTTCCTCATTAAGGCCCCAAAACTCTCGGCCCCGGCGGGCCAAGGCCGTTTCGTTCTCAATAGTCAAGACATCCTCGATCACCCGGCTTTTCTCTTCCGGGGAAAAGCCGGTCCAACGCTCCGCTCCGAAGACCTTGACCAGCTTGGCGGCTGTTCGGTTGCCCAGAAACTTGGTTTCGCTTCCTTCCTCGAAATTGAAAACATGGTCCTTGGACAACCCCAAAAGCTTTTTGGCCTTTTTAAAGTCCAGATCGCCGTTGATTTCCAAGTGGTCAATCAGACCCGCCCGTTCTTCAGCGGAAAAAGGCCGGACTTCGCCTAACGGCGTTATGACTTCAGTATGGTTGACCTGCTGGAGCAGGCGGAAGCGTTGGGCGGCCAGGATAGCCAATGGGGCTCTCGGTCGGCCCGGTTCCAGTTCACACTTGCCCACCAAATGCCTTTGGGACTTCAAGGGGCGCTGAAAAAATAGGGCCTCCTGGAGGTCTTGTTTCAATTCCGCCGTCAAAATTTCAGGATAGTGCCGGCTCTGCGCAGTCCAGATTCTTTCAAACTCGTCCTCATACATTGGGCGGGCCGTCCAACGGCCCCGAATCCGTTGCTGCTCCGGGTCCAGACCGGCAAAATATTCTCCCAAAGTCCTGGCCCCGGTTTCGTCCATTTCCTGGCGAAGCTGGTTGATGCCTTTCCGAACCTCTCCCGGTTTTTCCTCTTTCGGACCGGCCCGCCGGTTGCTTTTGAATCCTCGGCGTTGAGCCAGATGATAAAACGCCCGCCCTAGTTCGTCCGGCGCGAGTTTTTCATCCAAAGCCTTGGCCCGAAGAAGGTAGGGCAAAAGGTGAAGGGTCGGACCGGAACTGGAAGTCTCCCTGGAATTTAACTCATTCAAAAACTGGTCTAGTTCGAGAAAAAAATGATGCCGGTCTTCCGGCGAAGAGCCTTGACCCGGCGGCAGCAATCCGGCGTTTTGAAGAATGGTGAAAATATGCTTAAGCCGTCCGGCTCGGCGGGCTGTCTGACGGCGCTGGCCACGGGCTTGGCGTCGCTTGACCCCCGGCGGTTCCTCCCGGCCCGTTTCGAATCCTTGATTGACCTGATCCTCGAAGATGCGGACGCCTGCTTTTTTAATGGTCTTCGGCGACAGACGGCCCGTCGTTCCCACTGGTTCGGCTTCCAGCAAGGCCCAGCCGATAGAATTAGAACCGATATCCAGGCCGAGAACGTAACTTGGGAATTCCTGGTCGTTCATGTTAATAAGCTCCTTTCCAAAATTATTCTTCTTGACTTAGGGCCGGGAGCATGGTAATATTTCCACAGTGTACCTGAGCGGCGATTGTCCTGAGCGATTCACAGTAAGGACTTTCGGTCCGCAGGGTTAGCTCCATGGAGCACCCTTGAACGGCTTCCTTTGCGGGGCCGTTTTTATTTTAATATTTCACAATATTCAGCCGCAAAGCCTCCTCAGCCCTTTTGGCTAAATGGCTCCCCTTCGATTCCTTCCCTCCGGCTGATTAAGATGATTGACTTATATTTTATGAAATCAGGTTGTTTAGTCAAGCAAAATAAATAGGTTGCCTGTAATGCCCCGCAGCCTTGTCGACAAGAGCAGATAGTGGCCGCCCTGGCCGATGAGGCCGTGATCCTGCACGCCGAACCCGGCGGGGAAGCGGACCGGATCAGGCGTTTATTAGGCCAATGGCGGGTCGGTCCACCTGAATTTTAAGGCCATACCCCCCGCCACCGTATCAGTTGTAATCTATCTTGGACCATAGGCGCTGATCCTGGTCGGGGCGATCAAACCCGCCAAGGTTCGTGTTTTTGTAGGGGCGACCGGCCGGTCGCCCCTACATCGGGGACGGCACAATTGGGGTTTTCCCGATCCATGGCCCATTGCAAAGGATTGTTGACGATATATTCCCGGATTTGATTAAGGG
>Ga0209163_1003832_pt1 | contig 10586 bp, 7 predicted proteins | sample MTBAKSrepl2MetaG_FD_187457 | JGI IMG/M metagenome (GOLD analysis project Ga0209163, IMG submission 187457) | Enrichment culture microbial communities om Arthur Kill intertidal strait, New Jersey, USA, that are MTBE-degrading - MTBE-AKS2 (Arthur... | ecosystem: Environmental > Aquatic > Marine >...
GCCTTTGATGGCACGACCTTGCCCTTGGACGATCCGCGCGAGTTGACGCGGCTGGTGTACCCAAAGCTCGAGTACATCCGCAATACAGTGCAGTACGACTGGCTGATGACCATCTCGCGCGAGTTGCTCGGGATCGATGCGCAGGAATGGGAGATCGACGACAATTGGGAGGCGATCTTTGATCGCTCCGTTGAGGTGATGGGCAGAGCCGAGTGGGCGGAGGAACTGATTGCTCAGGCCGATATCATCCGCGTGTTCCTCACCAACCAGTATGACGAAGATCTCGAGGGTCTGGACAGAAGCTTCTATGCGCCGTGCCTGCGCACAGAGCCCTTTGTGCTGTGGATGGATCGCCCCAATGACAGGGAGGGGCTCAGTCGATTTCTAGGGCGCGAGATCCGCACGGTGGACGATTTCCGGGCCGTCATCGCGCGCACATTTGAAAAGTTCGTCTGCCATGGCATGGGCTACGCGGCCATGTCGATCCCGACCAACTTTAAGACGGGGTTTGTCAGCGACGAGGACGGCCAGCGTCTGCTCGACAAGGCCATCGCGGGCACAGCCTGGGACGGCACCGATCGCGAGGCCTGGGGCAAGTTCGCCATCAATCGCATCTGCGACGCCTGCCGTGCTTTCAAACGGCCCTATCACCTGATGATCGGCGTGAGCCGGGACGTCTACCAGCACGGCGTTCCCATGGGGCAGGACCTCTTCGACTCGGTGAACTCGATGTCGGGCTATGACTATATCTTTAACACGTATGCCGATGTGCGCTTCCCGACCGCGGTGCTTTCAGACACGTCGGGGCTGGAGCTAACGGCGGCGGCATGGATTCGACATAACGTCTATCCCAGCGGCCACTGGTGGTACTCGAACCAACCCACCGACATCGCCCGAGAGATCCGACGGCGCATCGACGCGGTGCCCGGTAACAAGACGATCGGGTACTTTTCCGACGCCTACTACCTGGATTTCATCCTGCCCAAGTTCCGCATGTTCAAGTTCGAGCTCTCGGTGGCGCTGGCGGAGCGGATGGAGCGGAGCCTGATACATCCCAACATGGAGCCGTTCTCCTTTGACGAGGCGATGCTGTTTGCCGAGGATCTGCTGATCAACAATCCGATGGACATCATCGAACTGGAGTAGGGAGTCAGGGGCGATGGTCAAGAAACAACTGGGCCCCACGACGAACTTGCTGCCCATGCCGGCCGTTCTGTTGTCGGTCAAGACTGACGGTGGCGCCAACTTGATGACGGTGGCCTGGGTCGGCGTCATCGGCGGTCAGCCGCCCATGTTGGCCCTTGAGGTGGGTGCGCGTCACTACACGACGCCATTTCTCGAGCGGGAGGGATGCTTTACAGTGAACATCCCGACGGCCGATATGGCGATCGGGGTGGACTATTGCGGGAGTGTCAGCGGCCAGCAGGTTCCCGACAAGGCGGCTACCTGCGGTTGCACGCTGGTACCCGCGCGCTTTGTATCGGCGCCGCTCGTGGCGGAGTGCCCGGTGAATCTCGAGTGCCGCGTGGTGGAGAAGATTGCGGCGGGTCAGGGATGGTTCTATCTGGCGCAGATTGTGGAGACGCATGTGGATCAGGATGCGCTGGATGGGCGCGGGCAGCTCGCCGCACAGGCCGTGAATCCATTGATCTTTACGCCCGACGGCGAGTACTATGCGCTCGGCGAGCACCTGGGCAAAGCGTGGCGCATTGGCCGAACGCTGGTCCAGTAGCAAAAGGGCTGGCCACTGGCCAGCCCTTGCCTGTTCTCATATCTCTCAGCGGCGGTATGGGTCTTGGTTGACAAAGGCCTCGAGCATCGCCTGCTTTTTCCACAGGGGAACGCCGATGGCCTCGCCGTCGCCATAATCTGAGAGCACAAAGCCCCCCTCAGGCGTGGCCCACCTAGCCAGGAGTAGCGCTGCCTCGGCCTCGATGGCTTCGCGTCCCTCAAAGGGCAGCGTGCGCTGGATGTCGCACAGCGATTCAAAGCAGATGCGGCCAGCGAACTGCTGGCCGATCTCCTCGATCCCGAGGGCTCTGGGCTGCTGCAGATTGATCACGTCCAGGCCGATCTCGATCAGCGGCTCGAGAATGGCGTTGACCTTACCACAGGAGTGCATCCATACATCCCAGCCCTGAGCGTGCGCCGCCTCAAAAATGCGGGCATAGCGCGGCTGGAAGAAGGAACACCACAGGCCTGGGCTCACAAAGGTCGCCGTCTCCGTTCCCCAGTCATCGGTAAAGCTGAACCCGTCGATGCGCCCGGGGAACAGCCTGCCGATGTTCTCAATGACCCGCAGGTCGAAATCCACGATGCGGTCGGCCAGATAGGCCATGCGCCCGGGATCCGCTCGCAGCTCCAACAGCACGTTGCTCATGCCCCGCAGGGCGTGCATCCGCTCAAAGAGCAGCATAAAGATCGAGGTCGTGACGTACTTGTCTTTGCTTCCTGCAAAGCGCGCTTCCATGCCGGCATAGTAAGCCGGGTCATCCGGGTCGGGCCACTGGTAGCCCGCTTCGTTGGTCCAGTCCTCGAGCGGGTGGCCGCGCACCTGGCCCATGTTGGCGACCTCGCTACGCGCCCAGACGCAACTCCACTCATCCACCGTCTGCCGCAGCGCATGGTCGCCCGTGCCCCGCGCGCTCGTGGCGACGTGATGCGTATCGTCCAGCCCCAGGCTGCGAAAGCGCAGCGTGAGCCGGTCCGGCCCCTCAAAGTGCACGGCACGGCTCACGACCTCGCGGGAAGACATGTGCCCAGGATGCTGACCGGATAGGGTCATGACCGGATCATCTCCAGACCGTAGGCCGCTGCGCCCAGCAGGCCCGCCTGGGGCTGCAGGATGACGTGGACGGGGATCTGCTCGACGATGTACGAAAGACGGCCCTTGGTGCGGAAGGCTGCCATCAGCGTGCCCGACGTGATCGCGGGCAGAATGCGTGGTGGTATACCTCCGCCCAGGTACACGCCTCCGGTGGCGAGCACGGTGAGCGCCAGGTTACCGGCCTCACCCCCCAGGATGCGCACGAACAGGTCCAGCACACCGCGGGCGATCTCGCAGGGCCGCTCCTCGTCCAGCCCGGCGTTCACCAGCACCGGCGTGGGGTCATCTGCCGTCGCCAGTTGAGCGACCAGCCAGTCGGGCGGGACAGCGTGGCCCTCATCGCGCAGGAACTCGTACAGGTTGATCATCCAGCGACCGGAACAGACCCGCTCGGCGCTGACATGGGAATACCGTCGCCGGAGATACCCCAGCAGGCCCACTTCGAGATCCGAGTTGGGGCTGAAACTGGCGTGGCCGCCTTCGGAAGGGTGGGCGCGATAGCGCCCCTGCTCACAGGTCAGAAAGGCCTCGCCCAGACCGGTGCCGGGTGCGACGACCGCCAGCATGCCGCCGGGTGCCGGATCGCCGGCGCTCAGGGTGAGCAGATCGTCACCCTCGAAAAAGGGGACGGCGTTGGCGATGGCCTGCAGGTCGTTGAGGAGCGTCAGTTCCTCGCAACGCAGGGCGGGTCGAAGCACATCCTCGTCCAGCGACCAGGGCAGGTTCGTTCCCACAACCTTGCCGTCGACCACGGGCCCGGCGACTCCAAAGGCTGCCGCCTGGACCTCCATACCCACATCCTCAAGGAACTCGTTTGCCGCAGACTCGAGGTTGGGATAGTCCGCGCTACGGACCGTGGTCTTGACGATCGGTATGTGCGGCCCCCCGCGAGAGGAGTAGACCGCCATGTCCGTCTTGGTGCCCCCGATATCGCCTGCGAGCAGGTATGTCTCTCTAGTCATCTCTCATCCCCGCTGGTCTTTGCTGGACGTCTTTGACCCTCAGAGCCGTGTTCACCCCGCCATGCCGAGCATGCGGGCGATGTTCCCACCGAATACCAGATCCTGCTGCGCTGGCGTGAGATCCTGATAGACAACCTGTCTCAGGCCCCACTCAAAGCGCATAGGACAGAACGGGGTGTCGCTGCCATAGCAGATACGCTCGGGTCCCAATTTCGTCAGTGCCTTGTGGATCTTGCGGTATTCGACCTCAGAGTCGATCAAGTACCAGTTCGGGTGCTCTGCTGCCAGATCCGCCACGGCATCAGCGATGTCGGGCAGGCCCGAACCACCCATGTGGACCAGCATGATGCGCAGGTCGGGGAACTGGGCCGAGATTCGGGCTACGCGGAAGGGATGTGTCTTTTCAAAGTCATTCGCGCCGCAGTGAAAGGCCAGCACGAGGCCAGCCTCCGCGATCATCTCAATGAGCGGAAGCGCGAGGGCAGGATCATCGATATAGTAGCCGTCCCGCGCGCCATTCAGCTTGACCCCCCGAACGCCATATTCCTCGATGCACCGTTTCAGCTCGTCCCTGGCAACGTCTATTCCCAGCATGGGATTGACCCCGCCAAAAGGAATGATGCGGTCTGGATGTGCCTTGCGGGCCTGGTAGATGGCCGCGTTGTCCGGCGCGATGTCACGGGTGTACGAGACCATCGGCCAGGTGATGGCCCGGTCGACCCCGACCTCGTCCAGCCGTCTGATGAGTTCGTCTGCGCCGATACCCGTGCCGTTAGATGGTGCGGCCAGGTGACAGTCTGCGTCGATACGCATGGTTACGTTCTCCTTCTGCTAAATCTCGGCGTGGCCTCCCGGAGGCTGTCCATTGAGCTGATTGTAGTGAGCCGATGCAGACCGTGCAACCAGACCATGGGCCCAGTCCGCCTTGGCGCGGTGGGGTCGCGTACCAATCCCCTCAGCCGTGGCCATTTGATCGTCTGACCCGTACAGCGTACCATAGCAGTCAGTATCCAGGACTCTCAACACTAGAAGGAAGCCTATGCAACCCTTGACCGGCATCGAGCGCATCACCAATATTCTGCAGCGTCGACCCGTCGATAGAATCGGCCTGTTTGAGCATTTCTGGAACGATACGCAGCGCGCGTGGACCGACCAGGGGCACATCACCGCTGGCGAGAACCTGGGAGACCACTTTGGGTTCGACATGGCATTGCACTGGGCCTTTACCATGACAGCCGATCTGGATGCGGTGCCGGAGGTCATTGAGGAGACCGAGGAGACGATCCTGACCCGGGATGGTAACGGCGCACTGCTGCGGCGGCACAAGCTACACGAGGCCACGCCGGAACATGTGGATTTTCGGGTGCGTGACCGCGCCACCTGGGAGGAACTGGTGCGTCCGCACCTGCTCGAGCCCGATGAGCGCCGGATCGACTTTCAGGGCTACCGCGAGGCCAAGGCCTACGCCCGCGAGCACGACCGGTTCTTTGCCTGGTCCGGCGTGAACGTGTTCGAGCTGATGCACCCGGTCTGTGGTCACCAGTATATGCTCATGGGCATGGCGCTGGACCCAGAGTGGGTCAAGGACATGGTCACGGTGTATTCGCGGCTCACGGTGCAGTTGCAGGAGATCTTGTTCGCTCGCGAGGGCTACCCGGACGGGATCTGGTATTATGAGGACATGGGTTTCAAGGGGCGGCCGTTCATGTCGCCGGCGATGTACCGCGCGATCGTGCAGCCCGGGCACATTCATACCATCGAATTTGCCAAGAGCCATGGCCTGCCTGTAATCATGCACTCGTGCGGGATGGTGGAAAAGCTGCTCCCCGGCATGCTTGAGGCCGGCATCGACTGCCTACAGGTCATCGAGGTCAAGGCGGGCATGGACCTGCTCAAGCTCTATGCGGATTACGGCGAGCGGCTTTCCTTCATGGGAGGCATCGACGTGCGCACCCTGTACAGCAACGACCGCGAGATCATCGATGCTGAACTCGAGAGCAAGATCCCGATCGTCAAGGGGCACTATGGCTATGTGCTCCACAGCGACCATTCGATACCCAACACGGTCGAGTATGACAGCTACCGCTACTTTATCGAGCGGGGGCTGGAGCTCGGCCGGTACGAGCAGTAGCGCGACTAGACAGACTGGAGGATTCCCTTGGCAGAGAGCATCACCCCGCAGCGCGAGGACTTTTCGCGGTGGTACCTGGACATTATTCGTGAGGCTGAGTTGGCCGAGAACTCGCCGGTTCGCGGCTCGATGGTCATCCGACCCTATGGCTATGAGGTGTGGGAGCATATCCGTGACGGGCTGGACCGCCGGTTCAAGGCCACGGGGCACAAGAACGCGTATTTTCCGCTCTTTATCCCGATGAGCTTTTTGCAGAGAGAGGCGGAGCACGTGGAGGGGTTCGCCCCTGAGCTTGCGGTCGTCACTATCGGTGGTGGCAAGGAGCTGGAAGAGCCGCTCGTTGTGCGTCCCACGTCAGAGACCATCATCGGCCACATGTACTCCCGATGGATTCACTCCTACCGGGATCTGCCGCTGCTGATCAACCAGTGGGCCAACGTCGTGCGTTGGGAGATGCGCACGCGGCCTTTTTTGCGGACGATGGAGTTCCTCTGGCAGGAGGGCCACACCGCGCACGCCACGCCAGAGGAGGCCCAGGAGCATACCCGCCGCATGCTGGATGTGTATGCGGATTTTGCCATCAACGATGCGGCCATCCCCGTCATCAAGGGCATCAAGAGCGACCGGGAAAAGTTCGCCGGTGCCGTGGCCAGCTATGCCATTGAGGCCATGATGGCCAACGGCTGGGCGCTGCAGGCGGGGACCAGCCACTATCTGGGTGACAACTTTGCCCGGGCCTTTGACATCAAGTTCCTGGATGAGAAGAACGAGGTGCGCTACTGCCACACCACCAGCTGGGGTGTCAGCACCCGCATGGTGGGCGCCGTGATTATGACGCACGGCGACGATCAAGGGTTGCGGCTCCCACCCAGGCTGGCACCGATCCAGGCCGTCATCGTGCCGATCTGGCGGAGCGACGATCAGCAGAGCAGTGTCCTGGAATATGCCTCCCGGGTGGAGGCGGCGCTCAAGGATGCCGGTATCCGCACGCACCTGGACCTGCGTGCCGACCAGACACCGGGGTTCAAGTTCAACGACTGGGAGATGCGCGGCGTACCGGCACGGATCGAGATCGGGCCGCGCGACGTGGCCCAGGACGCCGTGGTGCTCGCCCGGCGCGACAGGCCCGGCAAGGAGGGCAAGACCTTTGGCGTCCCGGTGGGTGAGATCGTTCCCCGGGTGCAGGCGCTCTTGTACGAGATCCAGGCTAGCCTGCTGGCTCAGGCCACCGCCATGCGCGACACCAACACGCACTATGTCTCCGACTATGACCAGTTCAAGGCGGTTCTGGACGGGGAAGGCGGGTTCCTGCGGGTGCACTGGGCCGGCACTTCAGAGGATGAGGAGCGCGTCCAGGAAGAGACCCGTGCCAGCCTGCGCTGCCTGCCGCTGGACACGCCCGAGGGGGAAGGCACCTGCTTCCTGACCGGCGAAAAAACGGATCGTATCGCGATCTTTGCCCGCGCCTACTAGTCGCCTGAAGCGGCCAGCCGGCATTCACGTACGAGGAGGTACCTGAGATGACACTGAGTCTGGAATGGCGTCACCGGCTGGACAACTGGCGCAGGGTGCTGCCCCGGCAGCTCTTTACGCCGCTGGGGGCGGTCGAGTGGAGCGGCTTTATCACCGACGAGTCGCTGAGCCTGGCTGAGGCGCAGGATCGAGGCGTATGGCCGCTTCCGGAGGGCGGGCGCTGGGGTGCCAAGTGGGAGTGTGGCTGGTTCAGCGGCCAGGTGACAGTGCCGCCGGAGGCCGCAGGCCGGCGCTTTGTGCTCTTTGTTGATGTGGGCGCAGAAAGCGCCGTGTATGTCAACGGCGCGGCGGCGGGGGGCATCGACCGCCATCACTCGCACATCACGCTGGCCCGCGAGGCGGTTCCGGGGGAGACCTACGACATCTGGGTCGAGGCGTACGCCGGACACGGTCCACGCGTATCCTGGCCTGGACCCTATCCCCTGGGCGTGGAATCGGTTCCAGAGCCGCCTGACACCCAGGCCATGGTCGGTCACACGACCTACGGGATCTGGGAGGAGGAACTCTACCAACTCTGGGTGGATGTGGAGGCGCTCACCCGGCTGCGAGACAGCATCGATCCCGAGTCGCTGCGGGTGGCCGAGATCGACCGCGGGCTCAAAGACTATACGCTGATCTATGACCCCGAGCTGCCCTATGAGGCGATGGTCGCGTCGGCGCGGGATGCGCGCCGGCGGCTGGCCCCGCTACTCAAGGCACACAACGGCGATACGGCGCCCGAGCTGTTCACGATCGGCCACTCGCACATCGACGTGGCCTGGCTCTGGCACCTGGCCGAGACGGAGCGCAAATGCGTGCGGACGTTTGGCACCCAGCTGGCCCTGATGGATGAGTACCCCGAGTTCAAGTTCCTGCAGAGCCAGCCCCATCTCTACTGGTGGATGAAAGAGCGCCATCCCGAGATCTATGCCCGCATCAAGGAGGCGGTGGCGCGCGGCCAGTGGGTGGTGGACGGCGGGATGTGGGTCGAAGCTGACACGAACCTGTCCGGCGGAGAGAGCCTGATCCGCCAATTTCTCTATGGCAAGCAGTTCTTCCGGGACGAGTTCGGCGTCGAGTCGCAGTTGCTTTGGTTACCCGATGTCTTTGGCTATTCGGGGAACATGCCTCAGATCATGCAGGGCTGCGGCATAAAGTACTTTTCCACCGCCAAGATCTTTTGGGCCTACAACGGGGGCGACCCGTTCCCCTACAACACCTTCACCTGGGAGGGGATCGACGGCTCCTCGGTGCTCGTGCACCTGACCAACGAATACAACTCCGAGGCTGACCCCGCTACGCTGGTGCTGCGCTGGACGCAGCGCGTCCAAAAGGACGATATCTCCACGCGACTGGTGCCCTTTGGGTGGGGTGACGGCGGCGGCGGTCCAACGCGCGACCATCTCGAGTACCTGGCCCGCAGCTCGGACCTGGAGGGGATGCCCCTGACGCGCATGGCGCCCCCGCAGGCCTATTTTGAGGATCTGCTCGAGCGCGGCGTGCCCGCTGCGCGGTACGTCGGCGAGCTTTACTTTCAGTGCCACCGGGGTACCCTGACCTCGCAGGCTCGGACCAAGCGCGGCAACCGCAAGTCAGAGTTTGCACTGCGCGAGGCAGAGATCTGGGCGTCCGCCGCCCAGGCGCTGGTTGGTCACGCGGTGCCGCGTCAGACGCTGCAGGAGGCCTGGCGTGCCGTGTTGCTGAACCAGTTCCACGATGTCATCCCCGGTTCATCGATCCACCGTGTCTATGAGGAAGCGGAGGCTGCCTACGCGCACGTGGTGGCGACCGCAGCACAGGTGCGGGAGGACGCTCAGCAGGCGCTCGCTACAGGGTCAGAGGCCCTTGCGGTGTTCAACGCGCTGAGCTGGGATCGCAGCGCGCTGGTGGGCTTGCCAGAGGGCTGGACTGGCGCCAGCGATAGCACGGGCCAGGCGCTGCCTGTGCAGCAGGTCGATGGCCAGGCGTACGCGCGCGTCCAGATCCCCTCGGTGGGGTGGACCACGCTCAAGCCAGGGGCCGCCGCCACCTCTGCCGGCCGCGTCAGCGCGACGGCCAGCAGTCTGGAGAATGACCTCATCAAGGTCAGCCTGAACGACAAGGGCGAGATCAGCAGTATCTATGACAAGGTGCAGGAGCGTGAGCTGCTCTCGGGGACGGGCAACCGCCTCAGCATGTACAAGGATGTGCCCACAGGCTGGGATGCCTGGGACCTGGACAGCATGTACGCTGAACTCCCTGTGCCACTGGACGACACGGCCAGGATCGAGCCGGTGACCAGCGGCGAGCTGTACGGCGCGGTGCGTGTCACGCGCAAACTGCATGACTCGAGCATGACGCAGGTGATCGGCCTCTGGGCCGGCAGCCGCCTGGTCACTTTCGAGACTGAGATTGACTGGCAAGAGCGTCACAAGATGCTCAAGCTCATCTTCCCGGTGGATATCCACGCCAACGAGGCGCTGCACGAGATCCAGTTCGGGCATCTGGCGCGGCCTAACCATCGCTCACGGCAGTACGACGCCGACCGGTTCGAGGTCTCCAACCACAAGTGGACGGCTCTGGCAGAGCCCGGTCGCGGATGCGCGGTGCTCAATGACTGCAAGTACGGGGTGAGTGTCGATGGGCAGGAGATACGCCTCACGCTGCTCAAGTCCGCCCTTGCGCCGGACATGACGGCCGATCTGGGCAAGCAGGTGTTCACGTATGCGTTCTATGCCTGGGAAGGGCCCCTCACAGAGAGTGCCCTGCAGCGCGAGGCCTATGAGTTGAACGCCCCGGTGACAGCCATCGCGGGCGATGCCGGCTCACGCTCGCTGTTCCAGATCGATCACCCGGGCATCATCATCGACACGGTCAAGCCGGCGGAGGATGCATCGGGTGACCTGATCCTCCGGCTCTATGAGTGGCGCCGCACTGCCACGCGCTGCAGGCTTTCCAGCGCGCTAACGCTGGCGCAGGCCTACCGGACGAACATGCTGGAAGAGAACGCCTCTCCCCTCGAGGTTGCGGACGGCAAGATCGCCCTCGACCTGCGGCCCTTTGAGGTACTGACGCTGAGGCTGGTGCTGGCGTGACAGGAGCAATGGGGGCGGGCTCCGGCTCGCCCCCCAACATCCTGCTGATCCAGAGTGACCAGCATCGTTATGACTGTCTG
>Ga0209163_1003834_pt1 | contig 10585 bp, 6 predicted proteins | sample MTBAKSrepl2MetaG_FD_187457 | JGI IMG/M metagenome (GOLD analysis project Ga0209163, IMG submission 187457) | Enrichment culture microbial communities om Arthur Kill intertidal strait, New Jersey, USA, that are MTBE-degrading - MTBE-AKS2 (Arthur... | ecosystem: Environmental > Aquatic > Marine >...
GCTTGCTAAATAAATATTCTCTAAAGTTTTATGGCAATCATAACACAAATCGGTCATTGGCTTGACAGTAACATCGATATAGTCACTCGCATGAGGGTCGTGGCATATACCGCATTCCTTTGATCCAAACGGTTTATGCAGATCCTGTTCTTTCAGGTCGAGAAACATGTTCCCGTGACATTTCACGCAGAGTTGATCAGGAGAATTATTCAACAGATTTGCATAAGGGGAAGCGTGCGGTCTGTGACAGGGTATGCAGTTCCTGTCGTTTACAGGCGTATGGATATATGTCCTGTAGAAATCCTTTTCTGATTGTTTATGACAGGTGTAGCACAGGTTCTTCATCTCAACCTTCATCATGCGAGGATGGTTGCTTCCGTGAGAATCATGACAGTTTTTACAATCAATTTTCGAGAAAGGCACATGGATGTATGCCTGTTTTAATTCCTTTTCGGTATTGTTATGACAGGTAAAACAGATCTTCTTTTCCGGTGCCTTCAGATACATCCTGTGAGCCGATGCATGGGGATTATGGCAGGCAGTGCAGCCGGTATCCTTTATCGGCGCATGGAGGCCGGTCACTTTTAAAACATCTGCCTTTTTCTCATGACAGCTGATGCACAAATCGTTTTTTCCCAGCTTCGTCACGTTAGGATGATCCGTTGCATGAGGACTGTGACAGCTCTGGCATTTGTTTTCATCAAGGGGACGGTGTCTGTGCGTTTCCTGATATTCCTTCTCTTCCTTTGTATGGCAGGTGTAACAGAGCCTGCCGTCGGGCGCTGTAACAGAAAGCGGATCAGGATCAGTGGCCGGCTTATGGCATGAAGCACACCGGCCCTGGTTCAAGGGCGTATGAATTGATTCCCTGAGCAGCTTATCATTTGTTGAACTGTGGGCAGTATGGCATCCGGTACAGGATGACCCAAGTTCAACAGGGTACTCTTTATGCGCTGTTCTGAAACCGCCCGCTGTAAAGCTGTGACATGACTTGCAAAGCTCAGGTTCGGGTTTTACAAGACTGTCTTTATACGGTGAGCCGTGTGCATCATGGCAGGTGAGACATCCGTCAGCAAGGGGCTTGTGGCGTTTTGCACGCGTGAAAGGACCTTTCTCATGACACGTAAAACACAGATCGCTGCCTGACTTTTTTAATAAAAAATCCTTATCAGAGGCATGCGGATTATGGCATGGTGTACAGAGACTCCGTTTTAATGCCGTATGCGGAAAAGCGAGACCATTCACATCCGCCGCCATCTGTTTATGACACATATAACAGAGTTTTCCCTGATCCCTTTCTTTCAGTGACAGAACAGGTATCTTCCCGTGTCTGAGATGACATGCTTCGCAGTCGCGTGCTCCCATCGGTGAATGAACGTACTTCTTCTGCAATTCACTCATCATGTCCTTGTGACAATCGAGACAGGGTTTTGGAGCAAAACCTCTTCTGTATTGAGTCTCAGGAGCACAGGCATAAAACAGTACTATAGAGAGGAAAAGGATTGTTATTCCTGCAAGACAATTTTTATTGCGTTTGTCAACCTTCATTAAATATTTATACATTATCATTTAATAATTATTGTATGTCAAGCAAATAATTATCTGGAATACTTCCCTTCAAATAATTCAATCTCTTCGTCATAGACCACGATGTCGGCATCAGCCTTCAACCTGTCGACATAGTCATTATAAATCAGTCTGAGCTGCTCATTGAAATACGCCCTGTGAGCAGCATTCTTTACTTCTTCATACGGTCTTACCCTTCCGTCTATCTTCTCTTTGAGTCGGACTATCATGTAGCCGGTATCAACCTCAAGTATAGGGGTCGTCTCCCCGGGTTGAAGCGTGTCGATAATCTTCTGAAGCGGCTCGGCCAATTTTGACTTCACAAACCATCCGGCATTTCCTCCCTTAGCTGCTGCCGGATCAATAGATTTTGTACCTGCCCACCATGAAAAATCAGCGCCTTCCTCCAGGTTGCTAAGAATCACCTCAGCTTCTTCAGGTTCCTTTACCGTAATCTGTTGAATATTGTAACGGGAAGGGCTCATAAAAAGCTCCTGGTGAGTTCTATAGTATTCTTCTACCAGGTCATCGGTGATGCGAATTTTGGGAACGACTACCAGCTTTATGTACACGTCTTTGAGAAGCTTATTTTTGTAACGGTATATCATCCTCTTCAGCCGGTGCTCTCTTTCGTAGTGACGGCTCAGGGCCTCAAGGTCTACGAGCTTGCGGTCAATCCAGCTGTTAAGGATGTCCTCCTTTGTTCTCCGGGCGCTCGGCCTTGCCATGCTCACAAAGTCCCCCACAGTAAGCGCCGTCTGATCTATGACGACGAGAGGATTCGTACTCTCTGCCCATTTTTTTTGTTCTTCTGTCTCTCCGTCCAGTTGTATCGCATCAAGAATCTCCCTGTCTATCTCTATAGATGCCTTTTGACGAAGATAGTCTAAATATTCATCACTGCGTTCCTTTTCCTTCTGCTTCCGGATAGCTGTCTCTATTCTTCCCCTGAGCCTGTCGAATTCCTCACCCCAGGGTGCATCCTCTTTACCATAATATTTCACTATGTAATACTTGTTCGGACCGCGTATGCCGTCGCTTATCTCACCCGGTTGCAATTGAGCAATAGCCTCCATGAAATACGTTGGGAGCGCATTGCGCCTGTAAACAATTGTGCCCCCGTTCTCCCTGGAAATATGGACGGAATATGCTTTGGCAATCTCCTCGAAATCTTCTCCCTGCCTCAAGCGACTTACTATCTCTTCCGTTGCCTCCTCTGACGTAACTTCAATGAGACCAAGGGTAAACTTTTCATAGTTTTTTCTGTAGAATTCCCTGATCTCCTCATTCGTGACTGAAACCTTCTGTGCAATTTCCTCATCGTAAAGCCTGACGACGGATTCCCTCAGAATAAACGCCTCGACAGCCTGCTTTATTTCAGGATACTGATCCATCCCGGAACGCCGTGCTTCATCGGTGATAAGCCTGTCATCCACCAGTTTTTGCACATAGTCTGTGAGCTTCAGGGAACCTGCTGATGAAAGGTCTTCCTTCCGGTGAGTCACGGTCAACGAATACTCAAGGTCACCTTCGGTTATGGGTTCTCCATCTACAACAGCCAGAACCCTCTCTCTCTGTTGCAACGAGGCACAACCGCCTAACACAGTAAACAGTAAGCAGTAAACAGTGAACAGTAAGATTGTTAAACTACTTTGGTTAATTGGGTTTATTTTTTTCATTGATTTTTAGTCATCTGTCAATGGTCATTAGTCATTAAAAAGATGTCAATGGTCGATGGTCATTAGTCATCAAAATACGTAGTGAAGTGACTGTTGACTGCTGACCATTGACTGTTTTTATTGCCATTTTACCCTGCTCATATCCTTTACCAATTTTGATATGGCAACATGTGCCACATTCTCGGCTGACCTGAGCCTTCCCCAATCAAGTATCGTTATCCCGTCATCACCCCTGTACTGATACCCATCATACCACAAAATCCTCCCGCTCCGTGCATCTATCAACCGTGCACTGATGAGAGCCTGTGGCGGTACAGATCCCTCTTCTTCAGAATAATGTTCTACTGTTCCGACCAGAATGCCGTCAACTCCTGAAGATTCTGCAATGGAGGCAATATTCTTGAAGTCAAGCTCGCCTTTGCTCCTCACTCTCAATGCTACCACCAGATTCCTGACATCACCAAATGACACCGGCTCAAATATTCTGCTCCTGAAAAGTTCAACAATAACCATATAGGTTGCGATCATGCCGGCACCTTTTATCTTGCTTTCATTTTTAAAAGGCATGACAGCAATCCTGTATGTGGCCTCCCTCTCTTTATGGGGAGGAAGGATGCTCAAGGAGTCTAGTAATTTGTCGATCATCCTTACCGTGAGTTTATCGATACTCCTTACCGTACCAAGCCCGAGCAATCCCGTAAAATCGTCTCCTGTTGCAGCAGCGTGACCTGCCCATATGATACTGCCATCCGATGTATTGATCAGGCGTGCCGTAAAACCTGCCTTATGATTCCTGCCGCTATAACAGGTATTGATGGACCCTACCAATACTGCCTCCACATGCAACTCTTCTCCCATTTTTCTTGCCGTATCCCTGGAAACATAGCCGGTTGATCTTATTCTTTCCTTCAGCAAGAAACGTTCAAGGGTTGACCCGTCTAACACACTGAACCCCTCCGATTCCAGTTTGTCTCGTACGAGCGGCATAATCTTTTCTGTTGCACGTATATCGTCGCTGAAGTTTTCAAAAGGAAATAATGCTATCCGGGCTTTAACGTCCTTCGTTAAGGACTTTATCTCTCGACTCTCTGATAAGTCCGGGATAGCACGTTCGCTCTGCTGGGACTGTGTCGTAGAACAACCAGTGCTCAGTATTAACATACAACCTGAAATAATAAAAAGTATGCAGTACAAAAAGTATGCAGGGTTTATCGAGTTCATCGGGTTTTTGGTGTTTACCTGTTTTATTGGGTTTATTGATTTTTTTGGATGCATTTATTTTATTGCAATTGTTAAGTAGACTTTGTTTCTTTATACCGTTTAGTGTTTTGCAGCAAATACCTTATCACAAGAGTCCTCGCCTCTTTAAACACTATAGTAACAGTCTCAAAATAAATACATTGATTTGTAAAATCCCTCCTATCCTCCCTTTGCCAAAGGGAGGGATTACACCCCCTCTTTTCTAAAGGGGGGCAAGGGGGGATTACCGATAAAATAGAGGTCACTCTTGTTAAAATCCTCTCCGATTGCTAAAAACATATGCAAATTCTTTATTTAAAACTTTATTCATTTATCCAGTTGAATTATTTATGCAACTGGTGGGTAAACACCAGAAACTCAAGAAACTTCTAATATTCAAAAAGGGTTTTCAAAGCCTCCCTGACAACTGCGATAACAGTCTCGCTCATGGTAGCTGAACGGGCGCCAAAATGCCGGGCCCAGAAGCTGGCGCCACCTTTTGACTTTGTTACCGACCATATGATGCTTCCCGAACTGGTGTCAGCCATCATGATTGTAATGGACACTTCAGGCGCGGAAACATTTCCATACCTGACCTGTCCGAATTCCTCGACTGCACCGAGGACCACCGCCTGAACCTTCAGGTTCTTTCCAATGGTCTTGATCTGTTCGGCGTTAATCGGGTCGTCCGGCTTGAGCCTGAGGCTTTGAATAGCGGATATCGGATCACCGGGAACAGTAACCTCAACCAGTCCTGTTGCCAGAAGCTCGCTGATCACAACCTGCCTCACCATATCCCCGGCAAATCTCTCGTTTGTCAGATTCTCAAAGGGTAATACAGCAACCCGTTTTATAAAGCTGAAGTCGACATCCTGGTTGATATAAAAACCCGGGGTGCCCTTCCCTCCACAGGAGATGAGAAGCAGGACTGTCAGTGTACTTAAAAATAGCATTCTGAATTTTTCTAATCTCACTGCCTGTACTCTCCACATATCCAGAAAACTTTTAAAAGGTGCTCTTCCGTCATTCGCCGACCTGCATGCACTCGACCCCGATCAGGGGATCGTGGAACCAGAAAAAAGACTGGATTATCCGGGCAAGCCGGATAATGACGCCCTTCGGAACAAGAGTTCTTTTTAAGAATAATTTGAACCTTGCAATGTAATCTCCGTAACCTGACCTTTGGAAGGCCTAATACATCGTATCAATTGCATCTTTCACCGTCCTCCGGGCTGCTTCACTGAGAGGAATCCCCTCTGCGCCAAAATGCCTCGTCCAGAAACTGGCGCCGCCCGTGGTTGACCGCACAGACCAGATAATATTCCCCGACACTGTTTCGAGCAGCATCAAATTGATCGTTACTTCCGGATAGCTCACGTTTATGCCCTTACTGATTCCAAAGGCCTCAACAGAACCCGACATCACCGCATCAACACCGAGCGTCTCTCCTACCTTCTTTATTTCTTCGGTCTTGATGGAACGGAGCGACATGATGTTTAATTCCCTGAGAAGTTTTGTAACCTCGCCCGGTTCTATAACATCTCTCCCCCTCGTCAGGAGTTCCGTAATGACTATTCTCCTGATCTTTTCGCCGGCAAAGTCGTCTCTCGTAAAGTTTTCAAACGGCAATACCGCTATTTTTTTGACATTTGTAATATCGGCGCTTTCACGCACAAAGTATTTCTGTGCGCACCCACAGAGTAGCATGATGCCAAGTGCTGCAATGGCTGTGCCCAGGCATGCACGTCGTCTTTTATATTTATAAATTTCATTCATAATGTTCCATATTTTAATCCGATGCCATTAATACGGGTATAGAGCTAAAATATATGTCATCCCCGGGCTTGACCCGGGGATCCAGTGTGTTTTCAACTTAAATACGAAAGCGACATAATTTATTATTATATACTATCGTATACCTACCAGAACCTGCAAGTGAGATTTGCTCCAAAAGTGTATGTCTCTTTCTTTATATCCTCGACCGTCCTGTTATATCGTGACGTGACCTGGAGGTTCAGGAATTTTGTAATATACCAGGTAATATAGCCGCTGACCTCGTCACTCGTGCGCGAACCCGGCTCGGTATTGGAGTGTTCGTACAGAGCATTGAATCTGACGGTTGGCAGGAAGAGCCAGTCCATGAGGATACCTTCTCTGGTACTCACATCACCATCAACGTCGGAGATTATGAAAGTTCCGGTAAAACTGATGAATCTTCCCGGCCTGTAGGTAACGATTATGCCGCCATCATTCGAGGAGGTAGAAACGTCACCTGACGTACGGCTCAGCCCGAAGGTAACATTTGCCGATAATTCAGGGGTAAGACGGGCATCAATGTTTCCCCTGATATACTTGTTTGAAGACTCGCTGTCTGCCGAGGACGGTTCAATCTCTATGAAATAGTTTCTGGATTTTGTGTATCCGATATCCGTAATCATGCTGACGTCCTTGTAAAGCCGTGAGTCTATGGTTAACAAGTATAAATCACTCATGGATTGTTTCTCATCGAAGGTATAGCTGTACGTCCTTGTCAATGTAAGGTTTGCGCTGAGAGTCGTCAGGGGAGTTGCATAAAAACCGAGAGAAAAGGTGTCGGATGTGTAATCACTTTCTTCCTTATTGTCAAATGATTCATTCCTTTGAGCCCGGACTGTTGTCGTAAGGATACTGGATGTAAGCCACCTCGCTGTTCCGCCGAACGACCTTGTAACGTTTGTCTTCAGCTTTTCATCATGATTTGTCAGCGATTTGCTGAAAACATTTTTAAAAGCGCCGCCTACCGAATCTGCAAAAGACTTTGGACTCTGGTCCGCCCTGTTCAAATAGAAATCCATTGAAAAGATAAGTGGCTCTGCGGGCCTGATTGATGCGTTGAAATTAATGCCCTGTGAAAAAAAGATTGATTTCTGATAGATCTTTCCCGATTCCGGAACATACTCTGTTCCGTATGCCTCTATCTCTGTTACGAACACATCACGCATTGATACGGTCTCCGTGTTGATTGCCTTGAGATAAAGGCTGTCCTGCGGGGTAGTGAATCGGATCTCATACCGGTAGACGTCGACAAGTTCAGAGATATCCCTGTCAATGTATTCGGTTACGGATACCGATTCTATCGCGACTTCGGTCCAGGTACCCGGCAGGTTAAATTTACTCGCATAAACCTCCCAGTTGGCCCGGTTCGAAAGAATGGTGTCTAAAGACACATCTGCATTGACATAAATATACAATGCGTCAACCGGTTGATCGGACGAAAACAACTGGATACCCATATTATGGTACCTTTCACCATTAAAACCGAGGTTAATTGAACCTATTGAGGTCTGTGCGGGCACATCGTAAATCTCATCGCTCAGCGTCTGCACTGTGGATAATGTTTCCACTTCCGGCTCAATCTGCGTCCCCAGACCGTACATGCCAAAATACGGGGTGCGCTTAAAGGGGACAGGACCTGTCCTGGACGAAAAGAGCTTGGCTTCGTTCCAGTTATAATTACCCTGATAGCCGGCTGCTATGCTGACGATATTTCTCCAGAAAGACGTATTGTAATTAATGTCATATGAGCCCATGAAATTATTTTGTAACGTCTCGGTAATATCACCGGCTAAAGGTGTATCCTCCTCGTTCCTCGAGAACGTCACATTGTATGAGGCCTGCAACCCTTTGTATTTATAGTTATACCAGGAACTTGCCAAATATTTCGTATTGGTTCTGTCCAATCTGCTGTCCGTGATATGGTCATAAGTCTTATCCCTGTCGAACTGAAGCGAAAAGAAGGGAAATTCAGTCGGAGTTAAGTCAAACCGTGCATAATAATAATCCCTCGTTGTTCTGCTCTCGTTTGTTATCCGCGCTGTGTCCCAGTTTTCAAGATGCCTGTACCCGAGGTTGAAACCGTACATTGGATTTTTGAATTGAACATTCAGTGCCGGCTCCAACGACCTCCGGTAATCTTTTGTCTTGGTTCCTTCCTGGTCGGTGAAGTGCGAATCTGTAATGGTACCCCTCAGGTATAACTGGTACGTAAGTACCGGATTGACGGTTTTGTCAAACTGAAAGTAATAACTCTGGAAAAGGCGATCAGAATCACTTATCCTATCGCCGTCTTCATACAATGTAGAATCTGTATAGTCCAGTCTCAGCCATGCGCTCGGACCATCAGCAAATGAGGAAGAGCTTGCGAGTAAAATTATTAAAACAATTGTAACCTTCCATAATGTATGGTTCATGCAGTTTCCTGGTCATCAGTCATTCGTCATTAGTCATTCATTTATTGACCAGTGACTACTGACAAGTGACTTTTTCCTTTCTAATAAGGAAACATTGTTACGCCATAAGGGTTTTTCCCGACAGGGATCGTACGTGTAACCCTTTTCGTGGTCTTATCGATTTCAGACAGTGTATCGGAACCCCTGTTCACAACGTAAAGAGTCCTTCCTTCCGGATCAAACATCAGCGACCTCGGAGATTTTCCCACCGGTATTGTACCGACAACGGGCGACAATGCCGTTGTAATATGAGGGGCCGGCCTGAGAGCCTCTGCAAACGGCCTGATAATAACTATTTCGTTTGTTACATCTCTCAGGAGATAAATCCTGTCAAGGTCAGGATCGGGAACAACCCCTATAAATGACCTCCCGACATTGGAAATAGCACTCACAGCACCTGCTGCATTACCGTGAATAATCTGGATAATATCTATGGCCGAAAGATCTTCATGATTATAATTCGTTACATAAACCCTCGCCCTCTGGTAATCTATTGAGAGCGCCATCGGATTCCATTCGACATTCACGGTCACAATATTTTCAACACTCGTTCCTGACGCGGACATTTCAATAATGGTGACGTCCTTTGAATTCTTATTGACGACATACACATTAAAAAACCTTTTCCGGTAATTCCTTAACACATTGATGTCGTAAAAACTGAGGAATCGTGAGCTTAAAAAATGCTCTACAGGTGGATCTGCGGCTATTGCAACGGGCCCTTTGCCGACATCTATTTTGAGTATCTCCTGGTAGGTGTTACCATCAACAACAGAGACCGTATCGGAACCATAGTTTGCCACAAATATCATTTCTCTTCCCGGTGCAATCTGTGCTATAGCTATGCCTTCCGGCACCGTACCGAATCGTATCGGGATCTCCTGCTCAACCTTATTCGTTGTTGGTTCAATCACCGATATGCTGTTAGAGCCTGAATTTGCTGCATACACGCGGGGGCGTGCCTTGCCGATACTTGCGGCAATACCTCTTGGTTTCTTTCCCACCATGACCGTTGCGACGACCTCTCCTGACTGCCTGTTGATCACAGAGACATTGTTCGAATCCTCATTTGACACGTAGATGAGCAAGGAACTCAGTTCCGGGACCTGACTTTTTACCGTGAATACCGGATTAAAAAGATATTGATCAACAACCGACGCATCAACGTCCCAATTGAGAAATATCGATAGATTCTGGTCCCTTGACAGGACAAAATCGATATTTACAGATATTCCCTCTGCCGGCAATGACAGATTTGCGGTCCAGTCTTCCCTTTTTATCACTGCCTCTTTCACCGTGAGTTGTAATTCTCTGTATCTGTCAGCAGGCACTGTCATTTCACAGAGGAGTATCTGCTTGTCCGTGAGGTCAGATGAGTTTATCTTTCTGGGAGTGCTCATAATCTCCCTGGAACTCCCGTCTTCCGCAATAACATTTATAGCCAGAAGATCAAAGGTAAGATCAACGGACGTCTCATCAGGTCCCTTCAGGAAGATACTGATCTGACCGCTGGAGGTCTCAGGGGATTCTACGTACTCCCGGACAGATTCACAGCCCCCCAGTATGAGCAAAGAGCAGAGAGCGAAAAGCAGAGAGCGAAAAGCAGAGAGCGAAGAGTATAAAATAACAGGTGAATAATGGATTACAAATGGTTTTTTCTTTTGGTTTGGGTTTTTCTGGTATTGAAGAAAAAAGTTTTTTTGAGGCATGTGTCCTCCGTTATCAGCAGATGGAAGCCTTTTTTCTGTTTTGCCTGTACATAGCAGGATATATCGGAAAGTATAATCAAATATACTATTAAAAACAAGACTTTTGTAGCCCTTCAGTTACTAA
>Ga0209163_1003846_pt1 | contig 10551 bp, 10 predicted proteins | sample MTBAKSrepl2MetaG_FD_187457 | JGI IMG/M metagenome (GOLD analysis project Ga0209163, IMG submission 187457) | Enrichment culture microbial communities om Arthur Kill intertidal strait, New Jersey, USA, that are MTBE-degrading - MTBE-AKS2 (Arthur... | ecosystem: Environmental > Aquatic > Marine >...
GTTGAGCGTTAAAAATCTCAAGCTGTTTGAGACACTTGTGTCGAGTTCTTGAGATTTAGCGAAACCCTTTGGATCGCCCGAAAAGGGTTGTGGCGTGAACAAAATCGGCCTTTTTACGATTTCATCATGGTTGATGGGATTCGTCTTCGGGCTTTCGGATCAAAAACAGATGAATGTAGCGGGGATCCAGGTTTTCGGGGGTGACGTCCCGGTACTCGCTTTCAAGGTCCGAAAAAAGGTCTTCCAGGACGTGCCCCGTTTGTGCCCGGATGGCGTCCTCGGAAAGGCCGGTCCGGCCGCAAAGCCACTTTAAAAAATCGGCTTTTTCCGCCCGCCGGATCCGGCGGTTTTTCTTTTTGCCTTCCCAGAGCCCTGAAAAAAAGCCTTTGAAATCCTCCAGATGCAACGGGATGACCCGAAGCGGATCCTCTTTTGACTTGCCGTCCCGGACGAGTCGATGGCCTGCCCAGAGGGTCAACAAGCAGTTTTTATAATTGAAAAACGGGCGATGGGCATGTTCCCGGACGTCGATGTGCAGCCGGGCGAAAAGGCGATCCAGGGCGATGATGCCGTCCAGGGCGCGTTCGGTTTTTTCCACGTCTTTCATGTCGGCAAATTCCCGGTAGACCACCCCGGTCCGGTAGTTGTCGAAATACAGGGGGCGTTTGATCAACAACCCGCCCAGCACGCCCAGTCCCTCTTCTCCCCAGAAGGACAGGGAAAGCGCCTGGCCGGCGAACCATGCGCTCTTTCGCCACTTTTCCGCCCGCCATTTCAGGGCCTGGGCCGCACCGTAGCCCACCCGGAACAGGTCTTCCAGGGAATGGCGAACCAGCAGGGCGGCGGCACGATCGGGCGACAGTGGTGCGTCTTCCGGCGACAGGCGTTCGATTCCCATGCTGAGATAACCGCAGGCTTTCCGGACCACGTCTTTCAGGGTCTCCCGGTCCCGGATCATTTTCTGATCCGCGGAAATGATCCGGTTGCAAAGCGCCGCAAACTCGGTTTGAATCTGAAGAAACATCACTTCCGGTTGCAGGGTTTCCAATGCCCGGGTGAAAAGATTGTCCCGGGAAAGCACATGGGAGAAACTGACCGGCACCGGGAGCATGAGCTCGCCGATGCTTCGGGGAACAAATTTACCCCCTGTTTTTTTCAGGCGATCCGGGGATAAGGCCTGGTAGATGCCCAATGCGTCGTGGTAGGGGAAAAACCCTTTTTCCGCCAACCGGACATTGCGCAGGCGGAACATCTCCTCTTCGGACTCGGCCGGGATCACCCGGGTCGATTCCAGCATGAAATAGTGGTATTTCGGAAAATCGTATTCCGCCAGGCTTTTCAACAGGGCGGTCAGAACGGCCTCCCGCCTGTTTTTGTCCTCGGCGGAAGGGGGGGGATCAAAGGGATAATCGATCCACCGGACATAGAGGACATCGTCAAGGGTCATAAAATCGTTTCCGAAAGCCGAAGGATCTTCGTCGTGTTCCCGGACCCTCAACTCCATGTTCTTGAAAAGGTACAGCTTGAAAAAATCGGTCTTTTCCTCCAGCACCCACCGGGAGAGGCGACGGGCATCGGCCTGGAGAAATCGATCCAGCCACCGCGTGACCGCAAGGCTGTCCAATCGTTCCCGTTGCCAGGTTTCCATGTCCAGGAGGAATTCCCATTGTCGATCCGCGGCCAGGGACAAAAGCTCCACGGCATCGTCGGGCCCGATCTCCTGGACCAGCAGATAAAAGTCCTCATCGGAAAAGGAATGCACCAGGGCGGCCGGATGCTCGGCGTCGAGTATCCGTTTCACGGCGTCTTCCGGTGAAAGATGTAAAATCGCCGACCGTTTTTCATAGAGCCGCTTGAGTTGCTTCTCGGCAGTGTCAACGGCAAGAACGTCATCGTTCATTTACGTTTCCTTCAACGTCATCAGGAGAATCCCCCCGGTCACGACAGATGCCGTGACGAGGAGCACCCCCCCAAAAAGGCTTTTCAAAAGGATCGTGCCGATCCCGAAACAAAACAAATAAACGGCCAACGCCCCGAAGGCCCACTGGCACAAGGCCCGTTTAAACCGGGGATTCCATTCGATTTCCGGATGATTTCGCACCACCGGCCCCCAGAACGCGGGAAAGGGCTTGACCTTTCGACAAAACGCCGCCAGGTGGGCCTCATGCACGGGCGGGGTCAAAAAGCAGACCAGAATCCAGGCCGCCGTGGTGAAAAAAACCACCGCAAGGAAACGATGGGACCATTCCCACGCGGAAAACCATGCGCCGTATCCCAGGGCTTCGGCGACGCCCGGCGCCAAAAGCGTGCTCAAGATCCCCGACACGGCCAGGGAGGCGATCTCCGCCCAGGCATTGACCCGCCACCAGAACCAGCGCACCACGATGAGGATCCCGTAGCCGGCCGTGATCGTTGAAATATAGTACCAGGCGCTGCTCACCGATTCAAGATGGTAGGCCACCAAAACCGCCAGGCCCAGCATGAGGATCGTCCCGGCCTGGGATGCCCGGACGTAGTGTTTGTCCGAGGCGTTTTTCACCAGAAATCGGCGATAGAGATCGTTGACCATGTAGGCGGCCCCGAAGTTGATGTGGGTGTCCACCGTGGACATGAACGCCGCCAAGAGAGAGGCCAGCATGATGCCCAACAGGCCTTGGGGAAAGAGGTCCACGATGAGCAGGACATATCCCGATTCGGCCATGGGGAGATCGGGATAGATCACCAGTGAAACCAGCGCCGCCAGGATCATGGGCCAGTAGTTGAACCCGAACGCCACCGTGGCAAAAAGGATCGTGGCCCAGGAGGCGTGGCGCTCGTCCTTGGAGGCGATGATGCGCTGGGTGATGGCCGGCGGGGGATTCCCCCACCATTTCAGGGAGATAAAAACGAGAAAGGTCAGAAAAAACGGAGAGGCCGTGTCCGGAAAAAAGGACAAAACGGATTCGGCCCGCCCTTCTCCGAAACGTTGCACAAGCCCGGTAAGGAGTGCATCGATGCCGCCGATGCGGTTCAAGGCGAAAACGGCCAGCAGCAAGGACCCCGCCGAACCGATTCCGAATTGCAGAAGATCGGTGACCGCGATCCCCCACAATCCCGACAGTGCCGTGTACGCCCCCGTAAAAACCAGGATCCCGAAAAGAACGGCATCCGGGTCATATTCGGGGAGGACCACTTCGGCCACCGTCCACACCGCTTTCAGAATCCAGCCCAGGGTGACGGCGTTGGCGAAGATGCCGAAATACAGCCCCTTGAACCCCCTTAAAAACGCGGCGGACCGGCCGTCATACCGAAGCTCGATCAGCTCCGCCGTGGTGATGATCCGGGAGCGCCGCAACAACGGCGCGAAGATGAACGCGCCCAATGCCCCGGCGCCCCCCAGGACAAAGGACCACGCATACCACACCCCCGCGATGCCGTCCTTGGCCACCAGGCCGGTGATCCCCAGGGGGGTATCGATGGCAAAGGCGGAAGCGATCATGGACATGCCGGCCAACCACCAGGGGAGGGACCGACCCGAGACGAAATAATCGTCGACGCTTTTTTGGGAGCGCTTGGAAAGCATCAGGCCGATGCCCGCGGTGACGGCAAGATAAAAAACGATGATAAACCAATCGATACCGGCCAATCTCATGGAATTCGGGCATACCCTTTACGGGGGAGTCTTCAAGTGACGAAATCGCGAAAAGGCCGTTTTATTCACGCCGCACAAGCCTTTTTACGATCTTGTCCTCAAATCAAAGGGCGGTGAAGCGTATCGACCGGACCCGGTTACATTGAAAAGACAAGCCGCCCCGGTCTTTTTCGGATCCGCCTGCTGGATGTTGCGATGGGCCTCAAGGAATCACGGCCGGCGCCCCTCGGAAAAGGCCGCCGCCTGCCGGGGGGTGACGATGGGGCCATAAGCCGCTTTCAATGCCGTCAATCCCTGCCGCTGTTCATGGAGTCCCTTGAAGAAGGCCTGGGGCACGCCGGATTCCTTTCCGTACGCCTCCAACTGCAGGTCGATGCGGGCCAGGATGTTGTCCACATAAAGGGAAAACTGCTTTTCGTAGAGGTCTTCCGGGTAGGCCTTGTCGATTTTTTTTCGAAAAAGCACCGCCAGATCCTCGAACCTGGGGATCAAGCCGATGGGGGTGGAAATGGCGTCCATCTCCCTGTGGGCGCGCTTTTCGAGCCAGGAGAGCCAGACTTTTACGTCTTTTTTTTCTCCCAAAAGCCCCTTGGAGGATCCTCCCCGGGCTTCATGGGTTAAAAAATAATTCAATCCGGCCATCACAGGCTGATACTCCGGTGCAATCCACGGGCTTTCAAAAAAATCAAACTGGGCCTGCATATAATCCCCCAGGGAACCGGGGGTGAAGGGGGCGTTGGCCCAGGGCGCCCGTTTCACACCCGTGGCCCCCACCTCGGTGGCGGTGGCCGCCGAGACGATGCAGGCGCCGATAATGACCCCGTCCCGGGGAGTCTTGGCCACCCATACCGGGGGCATGGTATCGCTGTCCCGTCCGGAGTAGGTGATGACCCGGGTGATCACGCCTTTCGGATCCTCCGCCGCTTCGGAATAATTGGCCAGCGCCGAAGACCGGAGGGTGCACCGGGCGTTGGGGTGCGACATGGGAACCGGCTTTCCGCCGGCATCCGTCATCCCTTTGTGCCAGGGTCCCTGGAAGTTGATCCCTTTTTCGGGTGCGGGCTCCCCGTTTCCGGTCCAGTGGGGAACCCCCTTGTCATCGATGAGGACGTTGGACCAGATGACCTCGGTCCCGGGGTTCCGGAGGCAGGCCATCAGTTTGGGATCGCCTTCCCAGTTGACGTCTTCGACGATCCCGAAAATGCCGCATTCCGGATTGACGGACCGGATGGTGCCGTCTTTTTCGATCCACATCTGGGCCAGGTCGTCACCCACAAAAAAATCCCCGGCCATGGCGGTGGTGGTCTTCCCGCAGCCCGACGGGGCCGCCCCGGTGAACCAGGTCACCCGCCCCCCGTCGCCTTCCATCCCGGTGATAAACATGTGCTCCGCCAGTTCGGACCCGCGCTTTTCGTAGACGGATCTGTCCACGGAAAACCGGTGGTTCCCTTTTTTCAAAAGCAGGGTGTTTCCGGCATAGGTGCAGTGCATGGAATAGGTGGTCTGATGGCTTCGATCCATGTAGACCCGGGCGTTGGGAAGGTCTTCGGACCGGTTCAGTCCCTCACTGTGGATGTTGGCATAGAAATGATGCAGGCGCTCCACTTCACGGTCAAACACGTCGTAGGCGTTCCGATACAACAATTCGGCGCTGTGGGCCACATACGCCGAGCTGGTGATCTCCAGGGCCGGGTTGGAAACCGGTGCACCGGCGGGACCGCGCATGTAAAAACCGATGATCATGGTATGGCCGCGCATGATCCCGAACATTTTTTCCCGGATGTCGGAAAGGGCGTCCCGGCGGTCTTTGCTTAAGGCCAGGGAACTGACGGTCTCCCCCGGATTCTTGATATAAAAGGTGCGATCGATGATCCTTCCCTGCTCCTCCTTGAGATCGAAATGGATGGTATGCCCTTCCATGGGAAGGGGTTTTTCTTCCCCCTTTTTCAGGGCCAATTCCCGGATGAACGTCCGATCCGCTTCGGATCCCGTATTGACGTAGATCGTGTCCGGATCGCACATGACGATGGCATTGGCGATCTTGACGGCCACCTCCGGGTTCCGGACGGCCCGGATCCGCCGGTAATGTTCGGAAGGCATCCTCTTTTCAAAGACCTCAACGGCGTCTTCCATGGACCGGATCCCGCCGATCTCTTGAACGATATCCTCTCCCTTCTTCTTTTCAAACATCCGTCGCGTTCCTTTCTGAAACCCGTTTGGAGATCCCGTATTCGCGCGAACCCGCCCATTTTGTGCTGAAAAGCGCTAGTACGTGGCGACGATGATTTCGGCCAGCGTTCTTTTGGGAACGTGATGCACCCCCTGTTCGTCCCTCCAGTACCGGATGCTCCCGTCCGGCCCCACCTCCTCGATGACCACCTGCTCTTTGGGCTTCCCCAGGGCGATCACCAGAAGGATTTTTAAATGTTTCGGGATGTCAAACGCTTCCCGGAGCTTCTCCCGGTTGATGGAAGCGATCATGCACCCGGCAAGGCCCGCTTCCCGGGCGCCCAAAAGGATGCTCTGGGCGGCGATGCCGTGGTCGCAGCCGAAATCCTTGGCCTTGGTGGTGTCCCCCAGGACGATGATATACGCCGAGGGGCGTTCCCCTTCCTTGGGGCCCGGCCAATCCTTCAGGTAGCCCGCCCATGCCAGACAAGCAAAGATCCTGTCATTGTGCTGGGGAGTGCTGGAAAGGATGTAGCACAGGGGCTGGAGATTGGCGGCGGACGCCGACAACCGGGCGAGATTGACCAGATCCATGAGGGTGTCGTTCTCCACGACATGGTTCTGGTAAAACCGCCGGCAACTCCTGTTTTTGCGTACCAAATCAGCGATCATGTTGACCTCCATGGCATATCCATTTTTCCTGTATCGGCATGTTTTGTTGAATCCATATCAAAACCTTGTCGAATTCACTTTTCAGCTCCTGCAAGGCCTTTCCCCGGTGACTCACCCGGCCCTTTTCCTCCCGGGTCATTTCGGCAAAAGTCTTGTCCAACGGCGGGTAATAAAAGATCGGATCATAACCGAACCCGCCGGATCCCATGGGGGCTTCGGTGATCCGTCCTTCACACCGGCCCACATAGGTCAGGGCGGCGCCGGTGGGCACCGCCAGGGAAAGGACGCACTCAAAAGCGGCGGTCCGGTCGGAAATCCCTTTCATTTCTTCCAGGAGGCGGGTGCAGCGGGTCTGATCCGACGCTTCGGGTCCGGCGTACCGGGCCGAATGCACCCCCGGCCGTCCTCCCAGGGCGTCCACGAGAAGGCCCGAATCGTCCGCCAGGGCCGGAAAGCCGAGGATCCGGGCCGTGTGCCGGGCTTTCTTGTAGGCGTTTTCCTCGAAATCCCGGCCGTCTTCTTCGACGTTGGGGATCGGTCCGAACTCTGAGATGCTTTTGATCTGTACCGGAAACCCTTGCAGCAGGTCCCGGATTTCGGCGATTTTGCCGGGGTTTGCGGTGGCAAGCACCAATATATGGGGTGGTTCCATGAAACCTTTCGGGGTTTTGCGGTTTTATCCCTTCAAAGCGCCCCATCTATACTTTAGAATTTTGTTAGTGTAAAGTCGTTTCAATGGATAAAAAACCGGACGGACATCTTTTGCAGGCGGGACATCCCATGGAAAATCCGCCGTTGAAAGGCTGCCTGGACGCCCTTTATGCGGCGTATCACTCCAGGGATTTCGTACATCCGGATCCCGTGGGATTTTTATACGCCTACCCGAACCCTTTAGACCGGGAAATCGCCGGAATGACCGCGGCATGCCTGGCGTACGGGCGCGTCCGGCAAATACTCAAAAGCGTGTCATGGGTTTTGGAAAAAATGACCCCCTCCCCCTCGGCATTTTTGCATCAATCGAGTCCAAGGGCCGTTTTTCAAACCTTTGACGGATTCGTGCACCGGTTCGCCACCGGGCGCCACCTGTCTTTTCTGCTGGTCGCCATAAGGACGCTTCAAAAGCGCCACGGATCGCTTAATCGTCTGTTTCTAAAAGGCTTTTCGACAAATGACCCCACGGTTGAAAAAGCCTTGAACGCGTTTTTGCACCACATCCTCGAGGCCGCCTCCGGCGGTACCGGGCACCTGGTCCCGCTTCCGGACCGGAAAAGCGCCTGCAAGCGCGTCAACCTGTTCCTCCGGTGGATGGTGCGCCGGGATGCCGTGGATCCCGGCGGATGGGAAGGGGTCCCGACGTCGAGCCTCATCGTCCCCCTCGACACCCATCTCCACGCCATAGCCCTCCGCCTGGGGTTCACGCTCCGGAAAAACACCGGCATGGCCACGGCCCTGGAGGTGACCCGGCGGTTTGCCGAAATCCATCCCCGGGATCCGGTCCGTTATGATTTCGTCCTGACCCGTTTCGGGATCCGGGAAGACCTTGACCTGGACACCCTGTTTGCTTATCTTTGCCCCCGATCCCCCTGACGCGGGCATGCGGCCACAAGATGTTGTGTCTTTTCTCTCTTGACATACGATATGGGCTGTCTTACGGTTGTGGCCGGAATGCTCCACAAATTCATATGAAGGAGATCTCCCATGGCCACGATGACCTGTGAACGGCTCTTCGAGCTTTTTGACCTGCACCACGACAAAAACGCCCTGGAATGGATCGGGCAGTGCCATGACTGTAAGGCGCCGGTGACCGTCCGGGCCGTTCCCCGGGAAGACGGGATCCATGTCGAAGGGGGCGGTATTTATGAGCCGGAACCGGAACGGTTTTTCCTGAAATGTAACGCCTGCTTCCAAAAAGACCCCGCCCTGGGCCGTTATCAACCCTGTGAAGTCTACAGCCGGGTGGTGGGATACCTGCGCCCCGTGGCCCAGTGGAACGACGCCAAGCAGGAAGAATTCAAGGACCGGAAGGTCTTTGATCGAAGTCTTTGATTGCGCCTGGAGAAGCGAATCCGGAAATTATTTGGTTTCCTTCATGTTGTGCCGGTAAACGATCACCCGCACTTTCTCCAGCGTGACCAGTCCTTCCCCGATCATCTTGTCCAAATCCGGGAGGAACGCTTCGATCTTCTGTGCGTCGTCGACGATTTCCACGACGACCGGAAGGTCTTCGGAAAGGCGCAGCACTTTGGATGTGTGGATTCGGCTGTTGGCCCCGAACCCCAGGAATCCCCGCAACGCCGTAGCGCCGGCCAACCCCCGCCTGCGGGCTTCTTCTACGATGGCCTCACATAGGGACCTGCCGTCGAATTTATCGCTCTCGCCGAGGAAGATCCTTAACAAAGCGGCTTCGAGTGGCAGTTTCATTTTCATACCCTCCTTCACCCCATCCGTCCAAGAGCCGCGCCGGCGAACAAGGCGACAAACCCGAGGCCGTTGTGCAGGGTCAAATTCGCGGCGGCGTGCACCCACTCGGCCGAGCGCAAAAGCTCTCCGGTCTCCAGAATCAGCGCTGAAAATGTGGTAAATGCACCCATAAACCCGACCAGCAGGAGGGTGCGCGTCTCCCCGGAGACCGGCCATCGGTTCTCGAACATGGACCAAAGCAGCCCCGCAAAGAAACAACCTGCAAGATTGACCGCCAGGGTCCCCCAGGGGAAAGATACGCCGTTGATTCTGTGAACGAAGCCGGCCAGACCATAACGGGCCAGTGTTCCCAATGCGCCGGCCAGGGCCAGCCATACAAGTTTTTGCGTCATTAATGCGTCATCCTTTCGCCCAGACCCTCCGATCCGTCGCGCAGGCACAAAAAAACCCGCCTTGCAGCGGGTTATCGGATTCGCCATGTCAGCCCTACCGCTGCATCTGCCAACACGGTAGGAGTCATCAGCCCGACCATGGCGTTTTTAAGGGGGACTCCATCCCCGATGGTCATCCCCTAATCGGGGACAGAGTAAAAGTCAAGCCGAAAAAGATGTGAAAAATAAAACCGTCACGGGAAAATGGGCGGCGAAAGGGTTCCATCTTCCTTTTTTTGTTTGAACGGCCCCGGCGGGATTGTATATGATGGAAATGAACATACCGCTTGATCTGCCCGCAACTGGTGCGTACCCTGGAAGTCGAATCGTGATGCAATCGCCTATAAGTGCCGAACTGATGCAGCACTCCTGGTTGTTTTTGTGTTGACATGAAAACCGAACTCCCTTACAACCAATTGTAATGATACAGAAATACAAATATAATAGGTATTGACCGATTGATTTTGAAATCAAAATATCGGAGAAAAAATGCCCGAAAGTTCTATTATCAGGGAAAATTTGCCTGATAATCTATGTTCGCTACAAGCCGAGTGAGGAGGAAGACGTTCACCCCTCGAAGGTATCTTCCGAATAGAAAGTTGACAGCTAACCAAAAGGAATGCGGTCATGGCGATTTCTCAAATTGTCAATGAAAACCATCTTGATAACTGGGTACGAGGAAACGCTGCCGAGGCGCAAGGCGTAATCGTAGAGCTGATTTGGCGACTCGTCTGTATTTCCTGCCCTCGGCCGACTCATCGCCGATTTCCATTAAGAGACAGTATTGGTCAGCATGGACCTGATGGGGAACTGGAAACGGCGTTCGGATTCAGTCCTTTCGTTCCGGAGGGTAAGAGCATCTGGGAGATTGGCACCAATGTCGATGCCCGCGCGAAGGCAAACCGTGACTACAATGACTCAACCAAAGACACACCGGTGGAGATACGAAGAGAGACAACTTTTGTCTTTGTAACCCCGCTTTCGGGTAGACGTGACTGGAAGGATACTTGGAAACCTGAAGGGATACAATCGTGGCTCGCCGAAAAGAGAGCGCAGGGCGAGTGGAAAGAAGTGATGGTTCTCGATGGAACCCAACTGGCTGACTGGATCAGTCTTTTTCCGGCAGTTGGACATTGGTTGGGTGCAATAATGGGCCAATTGCCAGAAGACTTTGACACTGCAGAACATCACTGGCAGATAATTAGTGCATTCGGGGCGCCACCACCA
>Ga0209163_1003849_pt1 | contig 10539 bp, 3 predicted proteins | sample MTBAKSrepl2MetaG_FD_187457 | JGI IMG/M metagenome (GOLD analysis project Ga0209163, IMG submission 187457) | Enrichment culture microbial communities om Arthur Kill intertidal strait, New Jersey, USA, that are MTBE-degrading - MTBE-AKS2 (Arthur... | ecosystem: Environmental > Aquatic > Marine >...
ATGGAGTCGTTGGCCGTGGTGACGAGCGGGCCGGAGCTGATGGCCGGGTCGATGCTGAGCTTGCGGAAGAGGAAGGGCAGCAGCAGGCCGAGGGTGGTCGCGACCATGATGGCCGAGAACATGGCGGTGCCGAAGGCGAAGACCAGCCGCAGCGGCTGCAGGATCTCGATGGGCGTGCGCGTGGCGATCAGAAGGCCGCAGGCGGTGGCGCCCAGGATCGCGCAACTCAGCGCCACCAGCGCCGCGATGCGGACCTCCCGGCTGCAGACCGTCGCCAGTCGCAAGGCGGCCAGGTGGCCCGTCGCGAGGCCGGAGACGACGATGGCGGAGGTTTGCAGGCCGGCGTTGCCGCTGATGGCGGCGATCATCGGCGCGAACGCCACCGCGGCCAGGTAGATTCCCGGATTGTGCGATTCGAAGACCGTCAGGATGGTGGCGGTGATTCCGGTGCCCACCAGAGCGGGAAGCAGCCAGGTCATCCGGATCCGTGCCGCGTGCAAGGCGGAGAACGTCTCCAGCTCGTCGGGGTCGGTGCCGGCCATGGTATAGAGGTCTTCGGCTGCCTCTTCCTCGGCGACCTCGATCACGCGGTCGGCGGTGATGCGTCCGACAAGCCGACGCTCCTGGTCGAGAACCGGGACCACGATCAGGTCGTTCCTGCTGAAGATGTTGCGAACCTCCTCCTGGTCCGTGTCGGTCGTCACGTAGATCGAGTCCGGATCGACGAGTTCGCCGACACGTGCGGCTTCCGGCTGGGTTAGCAGCAGACGGAGACGCACCTCTCCGAGAAATCGCCCCTCCTTATCCAGCACGTAGATGAAGTAGAAATCCTCGTCGATCTCGGCGGCCCGGATCTTGTTGACTGTCTCGGCGATCGTCGCGTCCGCCGGGACGCTGATCACGACCGGGTCCATGATGCCGCCCGCGGAGTCGGGCGAGTACCGCATCAGCCGGCGGATCGCGAAGGCATCGGCGCCGTTGAGACTGACGAGGATCTTCTCGGCCAACTCCTCCGGCAGTTCCGCCAGCAAGTCCGCCGCGTCATCGTGGTCCAACTCCGCGAAGATGCCTTGGATCTCGCGTTCTTCGAGCATCTCGAACAACTGGTCGCGCGTGGCTTCGTTGACCTTCAGGAGGACCTGGGCGGCCTCGGGGGTCGCGAGCACGTCGAAGAACAGCCGCTGGCGGTCGCGGTCGACGGCCTCCACCAGATCGGCGATGTCGCTCTCCCACTGCTCGTCCAGCCACCGGCGCAGGGCCTGGCGGTCCCCCGTTTCCAGCAGGGGCTCGATCTCCTCAAGGAGCAGTTCTCTCTCTTGCTCAGCCATTGCCCGTGCAGTCGTTGTGATCGATGGTTCCGTTTCTGAGCAACCGTTCGCCCATGAAGTGCGAGTCCGCATCGTAAACGGCGAACGGTCCGGGGTCAATCCCTATCCCGTCGGGACGGGAAATCGCTCGATTTCCCGCGGGAGATGTGCTATACTGACACGGACAGAACCTGTGAGGAGTACCTGGTGAGCATACAGGAATCGAATCGTAAGGTGTGCCGTGCACGCCATCCCCGTTGGCTCTACCTATGTCTGGCCGGCGGCGTTCTGCTTTCGTTCTCGCCGGCCCGGCTGCACGCCAGCATCGTAATCAACGAGGTCATGGCGTCCAACGTGAGTTCTTTCCCGGACCCCCAGGGCGATTTCGACGACTGGATCGAGTTGTACAATGCCGGCGACACTTCCATCTCCCTGGCGGGAATGTATCTGACCGACGACCTCGAGGCCCCGACGAAATGGCGGATTCCGGCGGAGAATCGTGCCGCGGCGACCATCCCGGCCCACGGGTACCTGCTAATCTGGATGGACGGTGAAACGTCGGATAATCAGATCGACACGGCGCCTCGCGCGCGGGTGACCGGGCCGCCAGCTTCCGGGTTTCATGCGGGCTTTCGGCTCGGCGCCGATGGCGATGAAGTGTACCTGTTCCACACCGACGGCACGACCCTGATCGATAGCCTGGTCTTCGAGGAGCAGACGCCGGATATTTCCTACGGCCGTTACCCGGACGGTGGCGACATGCTGCGGTTCTTCGGTGAGCCGACGCCGGGCGGGCCCAACAACGAAGGCTACCTGGGCGAGGTGGCGCCGTTGCGATTCGGCCACGAACGCGGCCTGTATGCTGCTACGGTCACGCGAACGGGCGGGGTCCCAGGTTTCGACCTGACGATCACGACTGCGACCCCCGGCGCCCGCATCGTCTATACCCTGGACGGGAAGAACCCCAACGACACGGCCGGCAACTACCGGGTCCCGCCGGGCCGCGACTACACCGGCCCGATCCACATCAGCAAGACGACCTGCGTGCGGGCGGTGGCCCTCAAGCCCGGCTTCAAGCCCACGAAGATCCACACCCAGACCTACATCTTTGACAGCCGCGACCTGGTGAAGTCTCTGCCAATCATTTCCCTCGTCGGCGACCCGGGCAACACCTTCTACGAGCCCGATGGCGTCATGGCCATCGTCGGTGGCACCTACACCGGTGGTGTCTGGACCCCCTCCGGCGCCAACAGCTACAACAACATGAACAATCGCGATCTCGAGCGACCGGTGTCGGCCGAGTGGATCGTGCCGGGCGACGACGACGAGGAGTTCCAGGTCGATTGCGGCCTGCGCGTGCACGGCAGCCCGTACATGCGGCCCCGCTACGTCCGCCAGAATGGTCAATGGTCCGGCGACGGCAAGATCAGTCTGCGCCTGTACTTCCGCGGGGAATACGGCGCGACCCGGCTGGAGTATCCGCTGTTTCCGCAGGCCCAGGTCGAGCAGTTCGAAACGGTCGTGCTCCGTGCCGGCCACAACGACCGGACGAACCCGTTCATCAAGGACGAGTTGCTCCGCCGGTTGCACCGGGACATGGGGCAGGTCGCCTGCCTGGGGACCTTCGCCAGTCTCTTCATCAACGGCGAGTACAAGGGCTACTACAATCCCACTGAACACGTCAAGGAGGAATCCTGCCAGCAGTGGTTCGGCAGTGACAAGCCCTGGGACGTGATGACGATGAACGGCATCCGCGACGGCGACTCGCAGTCGTGGGACGCGATGATCAGCTACGCCCGCAACAACAACCTGGCGGACCCGACGGCCTACGCGGAACTCTGCAAGAAGCTGGACGTCGTGAATTTCATCGATTACTTGATCATCCGCCTGTGGCCGAACGATTGGGACTGGCCGCAGAACAATTGGTCCGCGGCCTGCGAACGGTCCGCGACGGGCCAATGGAGGTTCTTTGTATGGGATGCTGAGGGCACCTTCGAGTCCAGCCAGTTGCAACTCGATCGGTTCGCCGAGCTCAACACTCAGGGCAACGGCAATGGTTATCTCTACCAGGCGCTCAAGGCGAACAAGGACTTCCGGTTGTTGTTTGCCGACCGCACCTACAAGCATTTCTTCAACGGCGGCGCCCTGACCCAGGAGAACGTCAGCCGACGGTTCCTGGAAATGCGGGACGAACTGCGAAGCGTCATCCCCAACATGAACACGTACATTGTGGATACCTGGACCCTGAGCCGGCACAACATCTTTCTCAATGCCTGCATCCGCGAGGGGATGTATACCTTTGCGGGTCCGACACTGGTCGTGGGCGGCGCCCCGCGCCACGGCGGATACGCGGACCGCGGCGAATTGCTGCAGATCGTCCCTTCGCGCACAGGGTTGCCGATCTATTACTCCCTCGATGGGAGCGATCCAAGCCAGTCCGACTCGACGCAGGCTCCTGTCGCGAATACGCTGGTGAGTGCCGACTCGCCTAAACGGGTCTTGATTCCGTCACGCCCGGATACGAGCGTCTGGCGTCTGTTGCCCTCGTTCGACGATTCCCGTTGGACTCCCTCCTCCGGCGCTCCCGGCGGTGTCGGCTTCGAGCGGAGCACCGGCTACGAGACCTACCTCAGCGCCGATGTGGGCAACCAGATGTACAACCTCTCCGGCACCTGCTACATCCGCATTCCGTTCCAGTTCACCGGGGACCAGGCCGTCTTGGAAACCATGACACTAAGCATGCAGTATGACGACGGATTCGTCGCCTATCTGAACGGCACGGAAGTGGCGCGACGCAACTTCGAGGGCGAGCCCGCCTGGAATTCGGTGGCTAGCGCCGCCCACGACGACGCGGCGGCGGTTCTCTTCGAAGCCATCGATATCTCCACGCACATCGACAAGCTGCAGCCCGGGGGCAATCTCCTGGCCATCCACGGCCTGAACGCCGGGGCGACCAGCTCCGACTTCCTGATCAACGCCGAACTGGTGGTCAGCCGGGCAATCACGGATCGAAGACCCGCTGATGGCCCGACGTATGCCACGCCCATCACGCTGACCAAGAGCACTCTGGTGAAGGCCCGTGTCCAGAACGGCGCCACGTGGAGCGCGTTGACCGAGGCGGTGTTTGCCGTCGGACCGGTGAGCGAAAGCCTGCGGATCAGCGAAATCATGTACCATCCGGAAGTCGGTGATTCGAGCAGCGAATATGTCGAGTTGACGAATGTCGGCACGGAGGCCATCAACCTGAATCTGGTGAGGTTCACCAAGGGCATCGACTTCGTCTTCCCGGATGTGGAACTGACTCCGGGGGCTTTCTGCCTGGTGGTCAAGGACCGCGATGCGTTCGAAGCAACGTACGGACCGGGTCTGCCTGTTGTGGGACAGTATACGGGCAGCCTGAGTGACAGCGGGGAGCGGATCGAACTACAGGATGCTGTCGGTGCCGTCATTCACAGCTTCCGCTATCGCGACGACTGGTTCGACCTCGCGGATGGAGAGGGTTTCTCGCTGACGGTCGCCGATCCCGCCGGGACGCCGGTTCTTCTTTGGGACGCCCGCAACACGTGGCGGCCCAGCACGCTGCCCGGCGGCTCTCCGGGTCTGGCGGACGATGGGATTCCTCCTGTCGGCACCGTTGTTATCAACGAGGTGCTGGCCAACTCCGCTGGCGTGGGCCCCGACTGGATCGAATTGCATAACACAACCGCTGCGCCTGTGGATATCAGCGGGTGGTTCCTGAGTGACGATGCGGATGACCTCACGAGATACCAGATTGCGGAGGGCACGATCGTTGGCCCGCAGGGCTATCTCGTCTTTCGCGAGAGTCAGCATTTCGGCAATCCCGCCGATCCCGGCTGCCGCAAGGCGTTTGGCCTGAGTCGAAGCGGTGAGACGGTGCGTCTGCGTTCCGGCTTTGCGGGCGCGCCGACCGGCTATTGCGAAGAGGCCCGATTCGGGCTCTCCGATCCGGGAATCACCCTGGGTCGTTGTGACGCCGATGCGGCTCTGGTCCCCTTGACCGAGCCCACGCCGGGCGCCGCCAATGCCGATCCGATCGTCGGTCCTGTCGTCATCAGCGAGATCATGTACCATGCCAGTGGCTCGACCGACGTGGAGTATGTCGAACTGCTCAATGTCAGCGACGCCGAGGTGACTCTGTACGACCCCGACCGGGGGGCTCCCTGGCGTTTCACCGATGGCTCGCAAGACCCTGGTATCGTCCTGCTGTTCCCCCACGATCCACCGGTTGCTCTCGGGCCGTATGAGTACCTGCTGCTCGTCAAGGACTTGGCGCTCTTTGAAAGCCGATTTACGGTTCCCGCTTCGACGCAGGTTCTGGAATGGGGGACTGGCCGGCTGAGCAATGCCGGCGAAACGATCCAGATCGACCGGCCGGGCGGCCCGGATGAGGAAGGCCTGCCGGGCTGGATGGTCGTGGACCGCGTCCACTACAGCGATGGCTCTCATCACGAGGTCCTTCCCGACGGCTTGGACCTATGGCCGCCGGAGGCGGATGGCCGCGGGTTCTCGCTGACGCGGGTCATCCCCACGCAGTACGGCGGTGATCCCTCGAACTGGCGTGCGACGACGCCGTCGCCGGGAGCCGCCAGGCCGCACATTGATCGCTGACAGACGGCTCGTGACCCCATCCCGACTTGGTTGCTCCAATCTCGCTAAGCCCTGCAATCTGGGTATCTTACCGCCGGTCCGGTCCGGGGGATTGCCAGGGCTGTTTTCTGCTTTGTTCTTCCAATTTTCTGTAACGGGGGTATACTCTCTGGCCACTTATCTTAAGGTACTTGGCCGGAGCCCATGGGCCGGGAAGGAATCGGCTTTTCTGTGCAATGAATCGGCTCTGGCAGGCGTCAATACTGTGAAGGTGGTAGCGTACCGGTGTGAAATGGCGGTTGGAAGGGGAGTCCCAGCACGAATGACCGCGGTGGCCACCCCAAAATGACTTTGAATGGCTTTTTTGGACGGACTCATGGGACGAAGCTCAACTTGGTGTCTACTCTTCTGTGATGTTCTGCTATCCTGCGCCGGGCTGTTTCTGATCGGCTGCCGCAGCCCTGCGGAGCATCGGGAAAAAGCCGATGAGGTCGCGTACGACATCATCGAGCAGAAGCAGCAGGAGGCGCTCAACAAAACGGAGTCTTTCAACGTCGAACGACCCAGCGATACTCTGCGGCGCCGACTGCTGGAAGAGCAGGGACTGGTCTTTGCGTGTGATGCCTCATTTGGGACCGATAGGCTGCAGACGATCGCGCACTGGCCGGAACCGAATCGCCCCAATGATGTGCGTTCCGCCGATGGGGACATCCCGATCGATCCCAACCAGGACCTCAAGATCTCGCTGATGGATGCCCTCCAGATCGGGGCCCGCAACAGCCCGGACTACCAGTCCCAGAAGGAAAGGGTCTTCCAGGCGGCACTGAGTCTGGACCTGCAGCGGAACGACTTCCGTAATATCTTCGCGGCCGGGTCGGACAGCACGGTCACGCGGACGACCTCCCAGCATGGCACGAACGTCCAGAATAGCGGCTCGGCGAGTGTGAACCGGCTGTTGGCCAGCGGCCTGAGCCTCAGCTCGGCTGTCGCGTTGGACATCGGCAACCTGCTGACGGGCGGTGGGAACACGTCTTTCCTCGGCCTGAGCAGTGATTCATCGATCTCCCTACCTCTTTTACGAGGGGCCGGCCGCCATATCATCACGGAGAATCTCACCCAGGCGGAGCGCGAGGTGGTCTACGTGATGTGGGAGTTTGAACGGTACAAGCACACCTACGCTGTGAACGTGGCCCGGCAGTACTTCTCGGTCCTGCGCCAGGTCGATTCTGTGGAGAACGCCCGCGCCAACTACAAGAGTGCGGTGCAGTCCGCCCGGTGGTCGCGCCGACGAGGCGACGCGGGCCGGATCTCCGAGATCGACGTGGATCAGGCGGTCCAGCGCGAGCTTAGCGCGCGAAATGGCTGGATTTCCGCCCAGGAAGGGCTCAAGAGCTCGCTGGACTCTTTCAAGACGGTGATCGGTCTGCCCGTCGACGCCCGGATTCAGTTGGACCAAGGCGATCTGGACGACCTGCAGAAGCGGGCGGACGACATCATCGCGGAGTTCAAGGCAGCCGCGCAGACCGGGACTAAGGAGACAGCGCCTCCCGCCGATGCCGAAGTGGAACTGGTCCCGGCCAGTCGCGAAGGGGCCGGACCACTGGAGATCGATGAGCGACTGGCCGTCGAGATCGCCCTCGAGAACCGGCTGGATTTACGTCTGACGGAAGGTGAGGTCTATGACGCCCAGCGACAGGTGGTCGTTCGTGCGGATGCGTTGCGGGCCGGACTGAGCCTCCGAGGTTCCGCCAATCTCGGGGACGATGACAATTTCGATGGACTGACGCCGTTGTCGGGCGGGCGGTACAGCGCGACGATGCCGCTGGACCTTCCCATCGAGCGGACCGCCGAGCGGAACAACTATCGCAACAGCCTGATCGCGCTGGAACGGGCGACCCGGAGCGTGCAGACCCTGGAAGACAGTATCAAGTTGGCCATTCGGAATGAGCTGCGGAACCTCATGGAATCCCGCGAGAGTCTGAAGATTCAGGCTCAGTCGGTGGTCGTTGCCGAGAAGCGGGTCCGGAGCACGCAGATGTTCCTGGAGGCCGGCAGACGACAGATCCGTGACTTGCTGGATGCCCAGGATTCGCTGCTGTTGTCGCGGAATCAGTTGACGTCCGCCGTGGTCAACTACCGGATCGCCGAACTGGAGATTCAGCGGGACCTGGGGATTCTCGAAGTCAACGAACGTGGATTGTGGGAAGAGTTTTCGCCTGAGGATATCAAACATGACCGCGAACAACAGCAAATCTAATGGCGCGTCGCGTAAGCCATTCAAGTTGATCGGTGTCGCCGTTCTTGTCGTGGTGGCCGCCACGGTGGTGATCTGGCTCAAGGCCGTTCGAGGCAGCGAAGACCCGGCGGCCGCAATGGCCACGTTCGTCGCCAAGCGCGGGCCCCTGATGATCAGTGTCCTGGAGTCGGGCGCCATCAAGGCCAAGGAGCAGGAGGTCATCCGCAACGAGGTCGAGGGACGCACGACGGTCATCTCGATCGTGCCCGAGGGTACCCGCGTCCAGAAGGGAGACCTGCTGGTCGAACTGGACGTCAGCACGCTCAAGGACAGCCGGATCGATCAGGAGATCCGCGTCCAGAATGCGGATGCCTCGTACGTCAATGCCAAAGAGAATTTCGACATCACGAGAAGCCAGGGGCAGAGCAATATCGACGTTGCCACGCTCGCTCTGCGGTTCGCCCAGTTGGATCTGGAGAAGTATACCGATGCCAACGGGGAGTATCGCAACCAGTTGGAGCAGGCGAAGAATGATATTACTCTGGCCGAGGAGGAACTGAAGCGAGCCGAAGAGACCTTGAAGTGGTCCAAGACGCTGTATGATGAGAAATACCTCTCGCTTACGGAAATGCAGGCGGATGAGCTGACGAGGAATCGGAACAAAGTCAAATTGCAGGTGGCGCAGAACAATCTCGAACTTCTGGAGAAGTTCACCCATACGCAGAAGCTCGAGCAGCTCGAGAGTGATGTCAAGCAGGCGCAGATGGAGTTGGAGCGGACCGAGGCCAAGGCCCGGGCCAATCTCGTCCAGGCCGAGGCGGATTTGAAGGCCAAGGAGCAGGAGCTCAATCGCCAGCAGGCCAAGCTCACGAAGATCGACAATCAGCTTGGCAAGGCGGAGATCCTGTCCCCAGCGGACGGCATGGTGGTCTATGCGACCAGCTCCCGCGGCGGATTCGGGCGCGATGACCGGCGGCCGCTGGCCGACGGCGTTGAGGTCTGGGAACGGCAGGAACTGATCTACATCCCGAAGTCGTCCTCGTCCGTGGCGGAAGTGGACGTGCACGAGGCCAGCCTCGACAAGGTGCGGGCGGGGCTTCCCGCCATCGTCACGGTCGATGCGCTGCCGGGCAAGAAGTTCATCGGCACGGTCGCTCGCATCGCCCCGCTGCCCAATGCCCAGAGCATGTGGATGAACCCCGATCTGAAGGTGTACACCACCAACATCAACCTGGAGAGCGATGACCCCGGTCTGCGAAGCGGCATGAGCTGCAAGGCGGAGATCATCGTCGCGCAGTACGATGACGCGATCTATATCCCCGTCCAGGCCGTCCTGCGGGTCGGCGGGCAGCCCACCGTCTTCGTGGTCAAGGATGGTCTGGTCGAAGAGCGCAAGGTCGAGACTGGTCTGGATAACAACAGCATGATCATCATCCGCAGCGGCCTGAACGAAGGGGAAGCGGTCATGCTGGCACCTCCTCTGAAGGCCGCGACCATGGAGCCCGGCGAGCGGATTCCGGGGGCAGGCGACGCCAACGATACCACGACCCAGAGGATCAACGAGAAGCTCAGAGCGGCCAACGAGATACAGCCCGTCCAGCCGAGCCGGTCGCGGATGCCATCGCCGACAGACGCAACGGGACAGCCCGGCGGTCCCGGAGTTGGTGGGCCGGGACAGGGTCAGCCCGGTGCCCAGGGCTTTCAGATGCCTTCGGCCGAGCAGATGCAGCGCTTCCAGAACATGTCGCAGGAAGAGCGGGAGAAGATGATGGAAGAGCGTCTTAAGAATATGACGCCCGAACAGCGACAGCAAATGGAGCAGATGCGCCAGCGGTTCCAGAACATGACGCCGGAAGAGCGGGAACAGATGCGCCAGCAGCGCCGAGGTAGCCGCGGCGAGGGCGGTGGCTCCGGGTTCGGTGGCCGGGGGGAGGGCGGCGGTCCCGGGTCTGGCGGTCGCGGCGGCGAGGGCGGCGGCAGTCGCCGGCAGGGCGGCGCTGGTTCTGGACAGCCGGAAGGGGGCCAATAATGCGTGATCGGACGGCGTCGAACAACGGACGCGAAATCGTCAGGCTCGAGAACGCCCGGAAGATCTACCAAATGGGAACCGAAGAGGTCCGGGCCCTCGCGGGCGTCAACGTGACGTTCGAAAAGGGCGATTTCTGGGCGATCATGGGTCCCAGCGGCTCCGGCAAGAGCACGATGATGAACGTTCTCGGATGTCTCGACCGTCTGACGTCCGGCTCCTACTACCTCGAAGACCGAGATGTCAGCAAGCTGGATGACGATGCCCTCAGCGAGTTACGTCTGCGGACGCTCGGGTTCATCTTCCAGAGTTTCAACCTGATTCCACAGTTGTCGGTGCAGCGGAACATCGAGTTGCCGCTG
>Ga0209163_1003850_pt1 | contig 10536 bp, 7 predicted proteins | sample MTBAKSrepl2MetaG_FD_187457 | JGI IMG/M metagenome (GOLD analysis project Ga0209163, IMG submission 187457) | Enrichment culture microbial communities om Arthur Kill intertidal strait, New Jersey, USA, that are MTBE-degrading - MTBE-AKS2 (Arthur... | ecosystem: Environmental > Aquatic > Marine >...
ATTCGCCGGTGGGGGCCAAGCCGGACCCGGCGTTGGACCGTGAGTATTTCATCACCAATCCGGATCCGGACTACAACCACTTCGGCATGGTGGGGACCTGGTACCGCACGGCGATCACGCTGGAAAATACCGGCGGCGCCCTGGGACTCGATTACCGCTACACCAACCCGGGTTCCGGCAGCAAGAAGGCCGTTTTCACCTTTTATGTCCGGGATGCGGGGATGTACGCGGTGCTGGCGACATGGCAGACGCAGCCGCAGAATGCCAGCAATGCGCGGTTCACCATCAACCATTCCGGTTTTTACGGCGGCCCGTCGCCGACGGTGGTGGAGGTGGACCAGCGGGTCACCAGCCCGTATCTGATCAATCAACTGGGCGCCTTCTATTTCAACTCCGGCACCACCACCGTTGAGCTGAGCGACCTGGCGGACGGGGTGGTGGTGGCCGACGTGGTGGCGCTGATGCCGGTCGACAACCCGATGAGCCTTTTGCGGGCGGAATTCGGGGCCGATGCTGTTGCCGGGGCGGGCCCGTTGGCCGTTCAGTTCGCCGACGGCAGCCATACCTATGGCGACGGCGCGGTCTTTCTGGAGAATCCGGCCATCACGGCTTGGGAGTGGGACTTCGGCGACGGGACGACCAGCGGCGAGCAGAACCCGCTGCACACCTATGCCGAGCCGGGGCTGTATACGGTCAGCCTGACGATAACGGACGAGAGCGGGGCGCAGTCAACGGAAACCAAGGAAGAATTCATCGCCGTTGACACTGCGCCCGCCCTGCAGGCCGAGTTCATGGCCGACACCCTTTACGGCTCCACCAAGACCCTGGTCCGGTTCCAGGACCAGAGCTCGGGCGATATCACCTCCTGGCACTGGGACTTCGGCGACGGGGTCACCAGCGCGGAGCGGAATCCGCAGCACGCCTTCCGGTCGACCGGGACCTTCACGGTCACCCTGACGGTGACCGGTCCGTCGGGCAGCGACACCCGGGTCAAGGAGGACTATGTCTACAATATGACCCCCTGGCTGATTGTCGACAATACGTTCGAGTACAAGCCGCATTATTACTCGACCTATCGCGGTCGGGATGTGGGCGTAGTGATCCAGGACGCCAGCAAAATCAACCTCAAGTCCGAGGAGTTGAAATACTCCAGGTTTTTCTACAACTCCTGCTTCACCGGCAAATACTTCCTGAACCCGTTCAACCGGGGGGTGGTGCACTTCACCCATGGCAACTCGAGGGAGCCGCGGCCGGAAGGAGTATACATCCGGCGGTACCTGGAAGGATACTCGGACGACGAGATCAAGGCTTTCCTCAACGCCTTGAACTACGAGGAGGACGAGTTCAGCCTGCCCTACGGCTTGTATGACTACTATGACTTCACCAAGCCGCCGCCGTCCATGAGATAACACAAGTCTCGTCAGCGCCCATCAACCCGGCAAGGCAATGTTCACCCGCATGCTTTGCCGGGTTTTTTTCACATTGTCATTTGGAAAGACGATCAGCTTTCAAACTGCCGCGAATTTCAAAGGACAGCATATTGATCAGATACTGGCCGTACCCGCTTTTTAATTGTCCCTCCGCCAGATTCCGCACCTGTTTCTCGTCAATAAAACCCATCCGATAGGCGACTTCCTCGACACAGGCTATTTTCAGACCCTGGCGCTTTTCAATGGTCGCCACGTAATTGCAGGCGTCAAGATATGATTCGGTTGTACCGGTGTCCAGCCAGGCAAATCCTCTGCCCAGGAGTTTGATGGTCAGGGATCCCCTTCGCAGATACTCTTTATTCACATCGGTAATTTCCAGTTCGCCCCGGTCGGAAGGTTCAAGATTCTCGGCAATGGAAATGACGTCATTGTCATAAAAATAGAGGCCCGGCACGGCGTAATTCGATTTCGGATGGCTCGGCTTTTCGGTAATACTCAGGATATTGCATGAGCTATCTATTTCCACGATGCCGTAGCGCTCCGGATCCTTGACCCAGTATCCGAAAATTACGCCGCCGTGTTGAAGGGAAGCAGCTTGCAGGAGCAAAGGTTGAAATCCCTGGCCGAAAAAAATGTTGTCGCCGAGGATCAGACAGACACTGTCATCACCGATAAAATCCCTGCCCAGCAGAAAGGCCTGGGCGAGACCGGCGGGTTTGCGCTGCTCAATAAACGTAAACGTCACGCCCCACTGGGAACCGTCCCGGAGAAGATTTTGGAAATGGGGTAGGTCCCTCGGTGTGGAAATAACCAAAATTTCCCGCAGTCCCGCTAGCATCAGGACCGACAGGGGATAATAAATCATTGGCTTGTCGTACACGGGCAGCATTTGCTTGCTGATGGATAACGTGCTGGGGAAGAGGCGGGTCCCGGAACCCCCTGCTAGAATTATTCCTTTCATTGGTTCAGCCTCCTGGCTACGGGCGCATATCTCTTTTTGACGGCAGGGAAAAGACGAGTCAAAGAAAGGGATGCTATGATGAAGAAGATCAAGCCGGCAACGACAGGCGTGAGCGCCATCCGTTTTTTAAAAGTATAGTGGAATTGAAATGCCTGTTTCCCGTCGGCGGGCAGCTTGACGGAAATGAGTGATGCCTGGTTGTTGACCGGAATTTTTTCCCGGCCGGCCGTGGCGATGTAATTGGGATGATATGCCATGGAAACGTGAATATCTTGCCCTTTCTTTCCCTCGGCAACTATTTCAAAATGGGTCGAGGAGTGTCTTGTCAACTGAGCGGGAATGCCGGTGTGGACGTTATAAGCCCAGGCCGGTTGCATGGATCGGTTTTTAAAAATGTGAAAAACACCGAATTGTTCGACTTCCTGCAAAAACGGAACTCTTTGCAGGCGCGTTGTCAATGTTTCAGAATTGGCAACAATATACCTGGTATTCAACATTTTCATTTTCCCGGCGATGAAAGCGTCCGTGAAGGCCGGATCGCCTACCGGCATCCCGAAGGCGGTTCCCTGTTCGTATCGCTGGGCAAACCTGGTGGTGAACCCGCACCATCCACCTATTTGGCGGGCGTCAGTATATATGCTGGTCAGGGCCAACAGGTGCGATTTGGTGCTTTCGGGATTGGAAGCATCATTCCAGGCGAATTTTCCATAGGTGTCTTCAAAATATATCCGCTCCTCCTCCGTCTGGATATTTGCATCGATCCATTTCCACAGAGCATTTGCATGAGGCCGAATAATCGATTTCTGGAGAGTCTGAAGCTGCCCGCTCTGATCGATCCAAATTTTTTTCGGTGTTCTGAGGGCGATGCCTATGAGGCTGACAAGAAGAAGTATTGCCAATGATTGCATAAAGAAATTTCTTTTCCCATTTTTTTCCATTCGTTGAACAAGAAAAGACATTCCTGTTCCTGCGAGCAGAATAAGAAAAATCTGGGAGAGAAGTTGGAACCTGTCATAAAAAACGCTTAAACTTCGCAGGGCGGACGAATTGATTTCGAGATAATTATATATTCTGGAAATGAGAATGGCCGTGACAAAGAACAAAGTGATGAGCGGCACGAGTTTTTCGTAATCCCTTTTTGACGACAGGGCAAGAAGTCCGAATAAACACAACACAAGAACGGACAATATGTTCAATGCCATGAGGGCGGACGGTTCGGCAGCTCCCCATACCCTGACAAAAAGCAGTCTTCGCATTGTTTCCACAATGCTGGTCACTGGATATTCATAAATTCTTGCCTCCCTGATCAGGCTCGTTGATGTTGCATCGATCCCCAGGATGGTTTGCAACTGGGGGAAGGAGAGAAACATGCTGATACAGGGTATGAAGAGGACGATAGAGAACAGTTTCCATTTCTCAGGATCCGCAGAGGCCAGGATAAAAAACAGGTAGGCCAGGAATACAGCAATACACAGCATGACGCCAACGGGATGGGAATAGGCTGCGAGGGTAAAAAAGACAACAGCACTGATGAAATACCTTGTGCGTTTTTCCCGGACAAAATTGTTGCATGATGCCCAGAACATCAACCCGCAGCCCAGGGCAAAATAGTTGTACCACATACCCGAGACGATGTTATCGAACATCGGCGTCAGTACAGCCAGCGAAGCGATGAACGCAAAAAGGTTCGGCATGTACAGGCGTGCGATATGGAAGAAGGCGGTTATAAAGAAAAGGGTGCTGAAAAACATTGCCAGCTTGACAGCGCCTGAAGGGGAGGAGAAAAACGAAAAAAGCCAAGGGAGAATAATGCTGATGGAGTAGATGCCGCCCATCTTTTGTCCGGCACCGGCTCGGTCAATGAGAACGCCCCAGAACCATTTTTGTTCAGGAAAAATTTCATGTTTCATGAGATGGGCGACAGCCGTCCATAAAGGCTGATCTGTTTGGAGAAGAGGGCCGTAGTCAAAAAAAGCCGGGGAAAAGATCAGTACAACATAAATAGTAATAAGAAAGAGATAAAACAGATGATAGGAGGAGGATTTGTCAGGCTGTAAAAGCGGCTTAATCATTGTTTGTTAATTTTCATATGCCTTTTTAAGGGAGTTTCTTTGTCCTGTTTTAAATGTGATTTTACCGAAATGTTTTTTGCTGTTGACGCCACGCCTGGAAAGTTAAAATAGCCCATAAGGCCAAGTGCCAGTTTCTTTTTCCTTTAATGTGTTCATCCCATTTTTGTCGTACTATCGATGGGTTAAAGAAACCCTCATTTTTCAGCTTTTTCTCCGCCAGCAAATCTTCCCCCCAGTCTCGCAAAGGACCTCTAAGCCATTCAGCAATAGGTATTGAAAAACCCATTTTGGGGCGGTCAAGTAGTTTCCTGTCAATATATTTATACAAAACCTGCCTTAAAAGCCATTTGCTTTCCTTGTTTCTTATTTTCATGTTCAACGGCAACCGCCACGCAAACTCCACGATACGGTGATCCAGTAACGGCAGACGGGTTTCCAGGCTCACGGCCATACTTGCCCGGTCCACTTTACACAGGTTGTCGTCCGGGAGATAGAATAAGCTGTCCCAATAAAGAGCTTGATTGATAAATTCCTGTTTTTTCGAGAAATTAATATCGTATTTATAAATATAATCCGGTTCATTGCCCTGGAGCACCACCGATTCAGGAGCATTCCAATAGGACAGAAGTTCTTTATACATATCAGGAAGGGAATCCATTGACAAAATACCGGCGAGCTTCTGGATTTTTAAACTGACATCGGTCTGTCGTACGGTTTTCCTCAATGATAACCTGTGAATTGTCCGGTACACTAAATCCCAGTTTGATGGAGCAATGTGAAGGATCAACTTAGAAATTGTTTTCCTCATGCTGGTTGGCAGCAATCTGCTCATCATCCAAATTTTTTCGATTCGCAAGTATCGATTATACCCTGCAAATAACTCGTCTCCGCCATCTCCTGAAAGACATACCGTCACATTCCGGCGTGCTATACTGGAAACGAGAAATGCGGGAATCTGAGAAGAATCCGCATGCGGTTCATCATAGATTGTCGGAAGCCTGGGGACTATTGCCAAGGTATCCTTTGGAGTCAGGTAAACTTCAGTATGGTCTGTCTCCAATATCTCCGCGATTGCCCGGGCGTAGGGAGCTTCATTGAATTCCTTGTTGTCAAAGCCAATGGTAAAAGTTTTAACAGGAGAATCGTGAATTTTCTGCATGAATGCCGTTACAGCGGATGAATCTATTCCTCCGGAAAGAAAAGCTCCAAAGGGTACATCGGCAATCATTTGTGATTTCACAGAATCGTGAAGGAGATTGTCAAACTCCTGAATGGCATCTCGCTCATCAGTAACCCGATTGTTGCGGCCCGCAATGGCCACTTCGGCTAAAGACCAGTATCGAACAGGTTGAATGTTGGTTTTGAATTGTGGTTCCGCAAATTGGGAAAAGGAGGAAGTCCCGGTAAGGAAATTTTCGGGGAAAGTTATGTAGGTCCCCGGGATCAGTTTATAAATTCCATCATAAATACTGTATGGAGAAGGTATATAGCCGTATCTCATGAAGAGGGTTAATGCCTGGCGGTTGATGCTTGGGGCCCAGCCAGGTATTTCGTGCAATGCTTTGAGTTCAGAAACGAAAACAATTATTTTCCCAAGAAAACCATAGTAAAGAGGTTTTTCACCCAAGCGATCGCGCGTGAGATATAATTTTTGCTCAAGATTGTCCCAGAGAGCAAAAGCGAACATCCCGACGAACCTGGTCAATGCCTTTTCGAGTCCCCATTCTTCAACGGATGCAAGAATGATTTCCGTGTCGGACCTTCCCTTGAAGAAGTGGCCTTTCTTGATGAGTTCCTTTCTCAGTGTCTGAAAATTATACACTTCACCGTTATAATTAATAACATAGCGGCCCGTTGCGGATTCCATGGGCTGGGCACCCATGGGAGAGAGATCCTGAATTGAAAGTCGGCAGTGTCCAAAAGCAAGTCCACTATGGGGAATTACTTTTATGCCCTGAGCATCAGGTCCCCGGTGATGAAGAGTCGATATCATTCGGGCGGCAATATTCTTGAGCTGCATCTCGTCGGAATTCCCGGGCCACAGTATCCCTGCTATTCCACACATAAATTGTTACCGCACTATTTCCGGACGAGGATCTGCGAGTTTTATGTATGCTTCACTCAACTGATTGCCAATCTGGTCATAAGAGTATTTTTGGGCAACAAGCAGCCGGGCATTCTCCCCCAAAGCTTGCCGCAATCCGGTATTGCGGAGCAGCAGAAGAACTTTTCGGGCAAATTCGGATGGTGTCTCTGCAAACAAAACGTCCCGGTCAGGCAGTACATCTATTCCCTCACAGGAAACAGGATGTGCTACTACGGCTTTCTTCATTGCAAAGGCATCGAGAAGTTTCAACTTCGTCCCACCTCCATCACGTATGGGACAAACATATACAGACGCCTGTTCTATATAGGGTCGAACATCATCGACATATCCATGGACCTGGATGGCAGGATCTACGGAAGTATAATGACGTATTGAATCCGGCGGATTTGCCCCGACAATGTGTAAAATGCACTTAGGGACTTCCTTTTTTAATAAAGGCCACACACCCTTCACAAAATAATGCATTGCTTCCACGTTAGGGTACCAGTTCATTGATCCCACAAATATTAAACTGTCTGGAAGTTCGCTTTTTCCTATTGGTGAGAAGTAGTTCAGATCAACTCCGTTTGGTATTACTGCTACGTGAATTTTATCATGGACTTCAAGCAATCGGAGTTTGTCCAGTTCAGAACAGGTAATATTCAGGTCAAAACGCGGACAATTTATTCTTTCATAACCTTTTAACCTGAACCCCTCCTGGTAATAATAGAGCTTCAAGAGCATATTTTTTTCTTTTTGTGCTCGACGAACCATCATGTGCGATTCAATATTATGATGATCAAGTACCGAGAGTGCATCACCGATAAATTTTCTGTATGGTGCGAGACTGATGGTATCAAAATGGATCAAATCATATTCCGACTCCTGCATGAAGTGGGTAAGATTCTTTTGATATTCTTGCGAAATGAGCCAGTTAATTGAGTAAGGATTTCGGGTAAACAGGCTTTTTAAAGCTAATGCTTGTTTTCCGAGAGATTTTGATTCAACTGGAATTGGAACGAACTGAACCTTTCTGCAGAAAGATGAAAGCACCTCCTCTGATTCTTTCATGCCGGCATTAAAAGATGGAAAAAGGGACTCGAGAAAGGTTTTTTGGATAAACGTAAGCAGGTCTACTTGATGATATTTGGATAATTGTTGGATAAGATTATAGCTTCTCTGTAAAACTCCACCTTTTGGTGGATAAGGGACCAAGTGTGACAACCAGAGAATTTTCATGGTAGATTATATTAAAATTGAGCACGTGAAACGACTCATAGGAAAATATATTATATTTAATTGTTATTGTTGATAATTTTCTATTCTTCCCATTGCTGTAAATTTTGACGCAGCAATTAAAGAGGTTAAAAGCCAGAATTGAGGATAATAAAGCACCGACAGGAAAGTAGCACTTGCAAAAAAACCTGCTAAAGATGTGTAAAAAGCGATTGCGAGATTATTAAAAAAAATTGGACTGGCATCTTTCTCAGGTAGCTTGATTTTTTTCATAAAAGAAATATCTCTAAGATTTTGGAAAATGATTGAAAAGTAAATCCATGTTCCGATAATGCCAAGTTCAGGCAAAAGGGTGAACCATAGTGAATGAGCTACCCTTCCCCACATGCCCCGTTGAAATTCTTCCGATTGATATTGGGGAAATCTGACGGGAAAATTCCCTCCCCCGACGCCAAGTGGGTTGTCAAGAAACATTCTCCAACCCGCTTGCCATGATAGTATTCTTTCCCGGGCAGTATTTTCTTTCGTGTCGGTTATAGTGGACATTTCCCGCTGATAGGATTCTCCGCCAAAAATGTATATTATTCCTGCCATGAAAAGGATAATGATTAAGAACAGTACCTTTTTTGAGCTAAACAACCAGGCAACACAAGCAGCGGCAATCAAACCAACAAAACCCCCCCTGGAAAAGGCAGTTACAATTGCCAGTAATGAAATTATGATTCCGATAAATAAAATGCAACGGTAGAAACTACTTTTGATGTCAATGAGTAGCACAAAAGCAAAAGGTAGAACTATTACAATAAACAAGGTTAAATCATTTTCATCTCTAACAACCCCTCCAGGCCCTTGTCCATTATGAAACAGGCTGTAAATACTGAGATATATCATGATGCCGACCAACCATATCAAGAAGGTCGTCAGCCGTTTTTTGGTATTAATTAGAATAAGACAGGCAAAAAGAAAAGGCACTTGCAGCCACATGTACCGTGCAATTAAATACGCATAATGATTATTTACTGCTATGGGAACATAGGCGGTTATCAAGAGAATAAAATAGATTATCCATTTGGCCTGACTGCCATGTACAGCCTGTTCCTTTTTCTTTGTTAATAAAAAGATAATGAGGATCAATGTCAAGATAAGACCTGGCCTCAGGAAACCAAGGGGCAATACATCCTGCGGCCTGCCAAATTCGATTATCATGAACAGTATGGTTGCGCTGAACCAGAATGTATCTTTTGATTTAGTACTATCTGTTGGAGAAGTATATGGCATTTTCTAAAACCTGATATCAATCAGTTGCCACAACATTTTTGTAAAACTGCATGGTGTTCCGGATATAGCAATCCTCTGAGAATTCATTCTTTGCCCGGAGAGCTGCCGCAAAACCGATTCTTTCTCTTAGGGATTTGTCGCCCATAAGCAAGGACATTTTTGAAGCTAATTCATCCACGTTTTCAGGCTCGACGAGATAGCCATCTACTCCGTTTTCAATAACAGTTGGAATGCCGTCAACATTTGAGCCGATTCTTGGTTTTCCTGCCGCTGCAGCTTCTACTAATACTCTACCCATCGCTTCTGTCCGCGAGGGAAGGACGAATATTCCGCACTCACCGATATGTTTTGGCATCTCTGAGTAGTTGACAGGGGGATGGTGATAAATCTGTGGATGGGAGTCGATGGCTGCATACAGTTCAGTCGTGTCAGGAAACCAGCCGAGGATTTTCAATGTCCAGTCGGGGTATTGAGGAGCAATTTTTTTGAATGCTTTAATCAGGATATCAACACCTTTTATTTTAAACGGAAAGCCGGCAAACAAAATTTCCTTTTTTTCCATTTTATTATGAAAAAATTCAGTAGGAACCCAGCATGGAAAGGAAACAATTGACTTCCCCCGCAGGGATTTTTTGAAATGATCAATTTGTGTTGGGAACAGCAGATATATACCATCTGCTCTCTGAAAAACGAATCGCATGATCAATGGGGTGAGAAATTTTTTCATGCTATTCACGAAACATTTTTTACCGTCAATCCATACTACTTGTGAGGTGTAAACACCATTGACCTCAACAATCAGTTTAGCGTTCAGTAAAAGTTTAATAATGGATCCAATTAGTCCTGTTTTTAAGGGATCATATGTGATGATGCAGTCTATCTTTTCTTTGTTCATGCGTAAAGATAGGGTTTTTTGAACGCAAAAGACGAGTAAACGCAAATTCAAAAAAAAATTGTTTCGCGGACAAGATAAATATTCAAAATCACCAATTTTTATATGTATAGAGAGAGTTGATGTAGTGAAGATATAACCTCGCAAATATTTTGAGAGACAAATAAATCTTTTTTGAAAAATTTCACTCCCTGCATCGGAGATTGGTCCAGGGAAAATATACATTACGTTAAATTTATTCATTTATTTTACGGCGCGAAAACCATTGAATAACATAAAACACCGGTAACTTTATTTTATAAAGTTACCGGTGAATTTCACCCAAAATCACTGCTGTCTCATAAAAATGTAAGGAAATTCGAATAAATAAAGGCTCGGAGAGCTTCTTGTGGTATAATGAATTTGCGAAAAAACATTACCAAAACAAGGAGATCCGAGCCATGGCATATCATACCACAATCCTGCGGCAAATAATTGAAATTTTTCCTCGACATGAATTTGATGCTCTTGCCAAAGATTATCACCGGGGCCAGAAATTCCGGTCATTCAACCGCTGGACCCAGTTCATGGTCATGTTTATC
>Ga0209163_1003862_pt1 | contig 10510 bp, 9 predicted proteins | sample MTBAKSrepl2MetaG_FD_187457 | JGI IMG/M metagenome (GOLD analysis project Ga0209163, IMG submission 187457) | Enrichment culture microbial communities om Arthur Kill intertidal strait, New Jersey, USA, that are MTBE-degrading - MTBE-AKS2 (Arthur... | ecosystem: Environmental > Aquatic > Marine >...
CGTAGGGCCAAGTCTGTCTTGACTTTTGCTCGGCACAGCCTGATTTTATCAACCTTGCATGATAGCATGCGCCGGGATATTCTACTCGCAGAGATCGAGAGCTGGCGAGACGCGTATCCAGAATCCTCCCGTCAAGAGTCAAGAGCCGACTTGAGCCTTACCCTCATTGGGGGCTGTCGATAAAAGCGTGGGAAAGGAATACCGCGGGGGAATTTCTGCGCCTCGAAGATCCCGCTATTCGCGGGGCGCGCCCCTTGCAGGAGATTTCTCGCTACGCTCGAAATGAGAACACTTTTACCTTAAACATGCCTGATTTCAATATGTTAATGTTTTTAAGGGTGGATGTGGGGGGAAACTTTTTTCAAAAAGTTCCCTCCCACAAAATTCAAAATCGACACCCTCCATTGGGGGAAATGGCTCAGCGACAAAGAGCGCAAAGCATCAGGCGCCTGAGGAGAAGGGAACAGCCGGAATGAAAAAAATCAGAATCATCGCCACAGAGGAACATTTCGCCCTGCCGCACTATGAGACGGCCATAAAACAAACATCCGCCGGCCCCACGTCTCCACTCGGGCTTTTCCGTGAAGAACAAAAAGGGCGTATGCCCAATGTTTACCAAAAGCTGATCGACCTGGGAGAGGGCCGGCTGGCCGACATGGATGCGGCGGGAATAGACATGCAGGCGCTTCAATTCTCGGGGCACCAGCTTGATACACTGGACAAGGCTACCGCGACCTCATTTGCCCGTGAAAGCAACGATGCGCTTGCCGAGGCGATCCGCGCTCACCCGGACCGGTTTACCGGCTTTGCGCAAGTGGCGTTGCAGGACGCGGAAGGCGCGGCGGCCGAGCTTGAGCGGTGCGTAACCAGGCTTGGATTGAAGGGGGCGCTATGGAGCGGAACCTGTAACGGCCTTTTCCTTGATGACCCGAGCTTTCGCCCCTTACTGGCGGCGGCGGAACAACTGGATGTTCCCATCTTCCTGCACCCGGGCGCTCCTTCGTTGGAAGTGTTTAAGGCCTGCTTTAGCGGACTGCCGGACGGTGTCGCGGGCACCCTGGCGCTCGCGGGATGGGGCTGGCACGTTGAAAATGGCCTGCATTGCCTTCGTTTGGTATTGTCCGGAGTATTCGACCGTTTTCCCAAATTGCAGTTTATTATCGGCCACATGGGCGAAAATATCCCCTTCAGCCTGGCCCGCGCCGACGAGTGGCTGAGTCCGATCGCGACCCACCTCGAACGCAGCGTGGCGGATTACTTCCTCACGAACTTTCATATCAACACCAGCGGATATTTTACCCTGCAACCGCTGCTGTGCGCCCTGACGGTGTTCGGCGCCGACCGGATCATGTTTGGCGTAGATTACCCGTATAGCCCCAATGAAGACGGCCGGAAGCTTCTGGACACCGCTCCCCTGAGTCCCGGGGATTTGGAGAAAATAGCTCATCTAAACGCTGAAAGGCTTTTAAAGCTTTGAATTCAGGCAGTCATTACGGGGCAGGTGATTTTTCTGGCCGGGAACGTAGGGGATACGTGGAGATATGGGGTCAAGTCCGTTCTTGACTCTTAGTCAACAGATACCTGATCTCATCAACCGTGTATGACGCCTGCGCCGGGATATTCTATTCGTAGAGATCGGGACACGGCGGGGGGCGTATATCCGGAGTCCCCCATCAAAAGCCAAGGCAGACCCGGCTCTTCTACTTTTGCGAATGGCCATCCTGAACGGCGCGCGTAAAAAAGTCGTCCGGGCAATTTCCTTCGGCGCGCTCTATGGGGGAGGCGCCTGAACTCATAGATCCGTGATACGCTCCGCCGCCTTCTCCCTATAAGGTATCACGATCAGCGTCAATCCATCCACATTTTGGACAATCACTCTATCACCTGCTGAAAGCGGGAAATCGCTCTCGGCTCGCCACAATTCTCCTCTGACGAAAACCTTTCCTTCGGATTCCTGCCAGTATTTAATTTCGCCTACTTTTCCTAACATACCCGTCACTCCGCAGACGGATCTCTTTTTTCGATCTTTAATAAGCCAAATCAGCGGGAAGACCACATGTTCCATAAATTCGAACAATAAGAATCCGATTGCCACAATGATGATTATATCTTTCACTTTGAACCATAGGATCAAGTCTGCTCTTGACTCTTAGTCAGCAGCAGCCTGATTTCATTAACACGTTTTCTGATGTCCGGGTCCCTCGCCAGTTCGGCTTGCATTCTTTCAATCACGCTGCCTGTCGAACTGCACTTGCGCATGCCAAACTGTCCGCCGACCTCCCGCAAACCGTCCCCTCTCAGTCTCCGCGTCAGGTAGATCGCCACATTTCTGGGCTCGTTGAAAACGCCTCTCCGCGAAGCCATCAGGCTGCCTTCATCCACCCCGTAGAACGCGCACGCCACCTGTTTAATTCGCCCGGGCCCAGGCGCCAGTTCCCGCGACTGGGGAATTTCATCATGAGCTTTGCCGGCAAAAAATTCATCTTTGATCCGATTGACAAAATTTTCCGAGCCCAAAATCGACGGCCTTTTTTTCTTCTCCAATACCCCGAGGATAATTTCCTCGTCTTCCAGAGCCATAAAGGCGCGGTAGGCTTTCAATCTGCCCAGGGTTTGGCGTGAAAGCATGGACAGGACATACTCCTTGCGCAACCAGTCCCATTCCTTCGCGCGCGTCAGATATCCCCGGTGGCTGCCCCACGCGTATTCTTTCAAGGTATCGGCCAGTCCCGCCCTCAACGGATTGCGGTGAATATACCTGACCAATTGCAGCGGATAGCTGTCGGCGTCCACGAGAATCGATTTGTAGCGGCCGCGAAACAATTGTCCGTCACCGTGGTGGAGACGGTTGAATCGCTGCGTGTACACCCCGTTGATGTGTCTCATGCAGCGGGATAGGATGGCTTCCGGCGTCTGCGCCAGAAGATGGTAATGGTTGGGCATGAGACTATAGGCGGCGATGCGAATATTCCGCAGTTCGGCTGTTTCCCTGAGGACGCCGGTAAATTCTTCATAATCCGTTTTGCCCGTAAAAACCGCCTCGCCTGCCACGATTCATCACATGATACCATGCGCCGGGATACTCTATTCGCAAAGACCGGGACATACCTGAAAAGTTATCTTGGGCTTTCATCAAAAGTCAAGAGTAGACTTGACCCGTTACCCACGGGCCATGGGGTCAATGGGCGCCCCCTTTCCTCTCCTTTTCACTTTTCTCATTTCACGGGCGACTGCTTAAGAAACTGAAAAGGCCGCCGGAGACTGGACTCCGACGGCCTTGACCGTGTGCGCGACACTTGTGTTACTCAGCCATTATGCGGTTGTTGGGAACTGCGCTTTCAGCGCGTCTATCATTGCAGGACTTAGCTGTTTGAACAGTTCCGCATTGTACGAAGCGCAGTACGGAACCCCAGGTACCGACCCATAAAGGATGGTCGGGTCCGCAGAGCCGTCCTGTGGTCGAGTCGGGTCCATGCTTTCAACCGGGATAACACCATACGCCTTCTGAATATTGGGATTGTTCGGGGTTAAGTCGGTTTGGATTATTTGCTGCGTCGCAATCGAATAATAGCGCGATGTCGCGGCAGGCGTTCCTTCCGCGACCGCCGGATCAACGCCGACCGTAACGATCGAAACAGTGTAGTCGCTGTTGAGGTAGATCTCAAAAGTGCGGAACTGCTGCGGGAAATCCCGTAACGATGAGGTTTCAACCTGCCAGAATCCTTTTTCGGGAGCATTGACGGGGTCGGGTGAGACGAAAGCCTTAACCGCATTGACATGACGATGTCCGGCGATCCACATGAGAAGATTCGGAGTGTTCTGAAGCGCTGTAACCAGTCCCGTCAAGGTCACGGCATTCTGTTCCGTGGCATTCGGATCATTGTCGGATTCCCACCATTCCGTCTCGGAGCCGATACCGGAAACAGCGATCGGGATATGCGCGGCGATAATCATGAGCTGGTTGGCCGCCTGACCGGCCGCGAGTTCGGCCTGAAGCCAGTCCCACCGCGTCGCATCGAGAAACCCATGTCCGTGAATATCACGAGAGCCGTCGGTTTCCGATTGGGTATCGTCAAGCACGATAACCTTGAGCGGCGCATCCGGCTTCGGCAAGAAGCTATAACAGGCAAAACCACTCCCCATGGAGGGGTCGACCAGGTCAAAACCGTGACCGACCGGAGCGGTAGACGTGTTGAAATATTCCTGGATCCATTGCGTTCTCAAGAGCGAGCGGCGATCGGGATCGGCCGCAACCTTTGGAGGAGCGCTGTATTCCTCGACAGCTCCCGCGTAGATTATCTCGCCTGTAGGAGTAGCGCCATCAAGAACGCCTCCATAATACTTTGGGGTCGCCTTAAGGTTTTCCATATCGAATAAGGCGGGGAAGTTGTTGAGATCAGGGACGAGAAAGTCCGGTACCGCCCAGACGGTACCGCTGAGGTATGACTCCCGGAGACCAAGTGACGGGTCGGAGTCAACAGGGAACGAACCGAAAAAGAAGTGATCGTGGTTCCCGACAGCCTGATACCAGGGGATCGATTTGTCGAGTCCCGCGGCCTTGTACGGCTTCTGATAGTCGATGCCGTCGGCTCCAAGATGAGCGCCGGAGCTTGGAGTAATGACCTTGCCGTCAATGACGTCGATATACCACCTGAGTTCATTGTATGAAGTATTGTTGCAGGTGTCGCCCAGGGAGATGGCGAAATCAAAGGCGTTTTTCTTGTGAAGGGCATTTGCCGTCTGAATGGCGGCGTCGAGGACATGGGTTGTACACGTCATGATCGGCGAGTAGATGGAAGTGTTTGTCCCGGAGTAGGTTGGATCCTCTTGCTGGAGGTAAATCAGCTGGTTCGGCGCTTCCTTGTCGGTGATATGGATATCGGTTATGGCGAAGAAATTCACGAATTGTTCAAGCCTGGTGAGTGACGCGGCGATTGCGGAATAAGCGGCCGGGTCCGGCATAAGATCGAACCGCTGCTTTATCTGGAGGCCTTCCGTACTGAACCGCCAATCACCGTAACCATATGTACTATACTCCTGAATCAGATGAAGCTGAGACAGATAGAGTCCCATGCCCGTGTCTGGAGCGTCAGGTTGCGCAGGCATGGGAAATGACAGTACCCGCTCGGTCGTCCTGACGACGGTTGAATCAATGGGGTATTCGGCGACCGAAACAGTGCCGCTGTCGCCGCCGCATCCGGTATTTAATGCTCCGAGATAGATACACGCGACCGTTCCAGCGGAATATTTCACAAAATCACGCCGGGTTAGGCCACGGACCATTTTTAAATCGTCGCCCGTCAGAATCGTGGCGCCTTTTTTTGAACTCACCTTTGCCACAGTACTCTCCTTTATTAGACCATGTTTCCTGGTCCACTAAACGTGAACAATATAAACCCAGCAACTGGTGGGTTCTTCCAGTGGTAAAAAACACCAAGCGCTCCGTCGGTCCCAGCGGTAACTTGTTCAAAATATGCGCTTCTCGTACTTATTCGGGCCTGCCGCTCGACAAGAGCCGTTTTTTTCCTGCGCGTCCTCTGGCGGACGGCGGATTGTTTCCTCGATCCTTCGAGGGCCCAATCGCGTAGAAGTTTTGCATATGCAATGCCATCCATGCCGTGTCCCCAACCATTCGTCACCCGCATACGTTTTGACCGTGTCTGAGGCCATCAATAAACATCGCGTATTATATCGGTATTGTTGCGAAAAAAATTACTCTTTTTATTTATTCCATGGAAATAAGACATTATTCGGCGTTTTTTGGCCCATGATAGCGTCCAGCCGGGACGACCTTACAGCTTTTTCCCGGTTGGCTTGTACCCTCCTCTGGCTGGGGATACCACGCGGATAGTTAGTCGTCTCTGAAAAACTCCGATTTGTGAAATGGGTCAGGAAATGGGCGCCCTCTTGCTTGCGGTGAAGGCAATGGTGGGTTTAGATTTCGGAGGAACGTACTTTTAGGTCACGCGGGATATCAATATTTAATGTTTTTTTTGGGTACAATACCATGGCAACAAGGCTGGAGGGGACGGAAGCGGCGGTCGGCTTGAGAGATTGTTATATTCCTGGCCTTATCCGCCGCTTGGGGAAGCTTTCGCAAATCGGAACAGACCCATGATATGGCCCGGCGGCGATCCGTCTTCATGTAACAGAAAGGTTTCCTCGATCTCCCTGTTGTTCAAATGGTTAACGAGTGTCAGCCCTCTCCGCTCCAGAAAGGATTTCAGTTCGCCTTCAGCGAGGGAAAACTTGAAAGGCTCACCTGAACGATGCTCTCTCCAGGTCCGGACAAATCGCCTTACGCCATAATAGTCATTAATATTCTGCGCGGTAATAGTAACGGCGTAGTCGAATGTTATGGCGCTTTCATGGTGTGAATGCTTGGTTACAAAATCAAGCGTCGCGTCAACCGAGTACGGTTCCAGGTAATAGATCACTCCTTCCCATAGAAATACTGTTTTTTTGTCTCTTTCATATCCGGATCTCTCCAGAACGTCTTTTATCGATTCCTTGTTAAAATTTATGGGAACAAGCTTGACTCGGTCCGGAACTTCTATACCCGCTCTGTATAAGCACTCCTTTTTTCTATTTTGAGTTGTTTCAATATCCAACTCTAGTATGTTGGTAGCTTTATTCAACGCTGCAAAACGATACGCCCTTGTGTCGTAACCAGCGCCAAGCAGCACGATTTGTGGTACACCTTGGTTGAGCGCGTCAACAAAAAGCTGATCAAAAAACATTGTCCTTGCAAGCAGATACTCATACATGCCCGGAGTAAGTCTGTCGCTCCTTCTGATAAAACGCAATCTGTTTATTTTAAATTTCAGATATAGTTTAAAAAAGGCAGGCAGGAAATGTTCAGCCAGATAGTCCGCCCCTAATCCACCGTGGCTACTCTCCCTATGCGCGACGGCCCTGTACAGCGCCGCGAATACGGCTGTCCGTGAATGTCTCTGTTCAACGCCTTTTTGAATCATACGTCAGCCCGACTGTTTTTGTTACTACTCCCGCGCATTATCCCAAACTGGTGGCTGTCGGGTCAGCGGTAGTATAGTGAAAACACCGGATTCAGGGCGCTCCTTCCCAGGCCGAATCAATCATCATCAAATATCTTCATGTCCGGATAGTATTTCTTTGCGCATTCCTGACAGACGCCATGACTGAATTCCGCCTCGGAGTGGTCTCGAATGTAGGTCTCAATCTGGTTCCAATACCCCTTGTCGTCCCGGATCTTTTTGCAGAAGGAACAGATGGGCAACAGCCCGCTCAACTTTTTTACTTCCTGCAGGGCCTTCTGCAGATCGGATATCAACGCTTCCTTTTCCTCCTCGGCGCGCTTCCGCTGGACAATTTCATTCTGAAGCAAGTTGTTGCTCTCCGTCAACCTGGCGGTGCGCTCCATAACCAGCTTTTCGAGGCGCCGGCGATACTCGCCCAATTCCTTTTCCGAAGCCAATCGCTGAGCGGTCGTCCCGATAAGACCGGCGACGGCCAGGTATATATCCAGCGACTTTTTTGAAAACGGCTCGGACACGCCATAGCCGACCATCATCACCTCGGAAACCTGGCTTTCCTGATTGATGGGGAGGAACGCCAGGGAGAGCGTTGACGGTTTGGACACCGTGCGCCGTGAAAGAAATCCGCTTTCAAACGTCTCCGAGATGGCTTCGGTTATTTCCGGCTGAGCCGCGCTGTAGTCGGCGTCCGCTTGCCCCAACGTCTCCATCGCTTGCGACCATTTCTTGCCGGCGCCGCTTTTTGAAAAGGCCCAATCGTGTGTAACGATTTCTCCCTCAACGCCGCGTTTCCCAAAGGCCACGACGTCCGTATTAAAAAAGCTGATCAGCGCTTTTCCGACCTCGCTCCAGACATCCTGTTGAGATGTCAAACCGGCCAGATACTGAGCCAGTCTGATAAATGTATAATTTTCCTTGCCACGCGGATCGTTTTCCATCAGTAACAAACTCTCATGGGACTCAGATGAAGATTATCTGAAAAAAAATCGTAATAGTTGGAATGGCGCCACAGGTTGGCTTCGGGTCCTGGTCCCGGACACGCGCTCCACGTTCGAACGCGTCAGGCTGGTTTCCGACTTTATGGGCGCGCCCGGCGCGGTCTATCGCTCCCGGCCTACCGCCTGTACCATGGCCGCTATGTTTTCCGGTCTGGATTCCGGTGGGATCTCACAACCTGATGAAAGAATAAATCCCCCCCGCCCGGCGAACGCGCGCAGCAAGCGTGACGATTCATCGGCGATTTCCTCAGGTTCGGACAGCACAAAAGCCAGCGGCCTGATGTTTCCGTTCAGGCAGGTGGTCGGCAGCGTCCGCATCGCCTCCGGGGGATCGACGCAAAAATCGATATTGGCGATATCCACCCCTATCTGAGGGTAGTAGGGCAGGATTGGAACCGCCGGACCCGCCGTGTGTAGCCAGTTTGCCAGGGCGCCCGCCTGTTTGAAGGCTTCAAAGACGCGTTTGAGGCGCGCCTGAACAAATTCACGATAAAACGGGGCCGGTATGACGCTCGGCGACGAAGAAGGATCGAACACCATGGGCAGATGCGCCCCCGCTTCAAGCTGCGCCACCCCGAATCGAATAACGACTTCCGCGGCAAAGTCCAGCAGCCGGGCAAACTGTTCAGGTTCATCGATGGCCAGGAAAAGGGCTGTTTCGGCTCCCATCAATTGAATAGTCAGCGTCATCGGGCCCAACACACAGCCGACCACCAGAACGTCGTCGCCCACCTCTTTTCTCAGGTTTCTCGCGGCCTTCAGAAGTTCCGGCATGCGGCCGTCCCGGTTGGGGTCGGGCACTGAGAGCTTGTTCAGGCCGGCGCCTTCCGCCAGAATGTGAGTTTTGACAACCGGATACTGATCCGTGCGATAGGTCAGCGACGAACCGATCGCTTCCGTTTCAACGTTGACATCCATCAGCGCAAAAACGGCGTCATACTCATAGCGTTGCAGCGCTTGCGTCTGGCATCGCGCCAACAGATCTCCGTCCCTGACATAATCTCCCAGCGAGACATCCGCAAGGGTGGCGGCGTGGCCGAATACCTGGGCGATGACCGGCGTGCGGTCCGCCGCCTGAAAATTAACGGCGGCCATGATTCGCTCCAGGCTGTTCATCGCTTGGAACCCGTAAGTTGATCAAGATAGCGCGCGCCGTCAAAGGCGGTCTGACCGACAAAATCGACCTGTATACTCTCGGCCGTAGCTTGTTTTAGCGCGGCGCCGCCCGCAAGCGTCTTGACGCGCCCCAACCCCCGTTCGATCAATTTGTCCCGCACCCGCCGCGCCTGAGGAATAATCGTGGTGATCAGGCCGCTTATCCCCACGGCCAGGGCGTTCTCCCGCTGAATGGCGTCAATCAGCTTTTCCAATGGACAATCTTTGCCACAGTCCACCACGCGGTATCCTGTGGCCGTCAAAACCATTTTGAAGATGTTTTTCCCAAGATCATGCACATCCCCTTGCAGGGACGCCAGCACAATGGTCGCTTTCGTTTCCGGCGCCGGCGCTCCGGGTGGATACAGCTCTTTCATAACCTCCATCACCGCGCGTCCGCACAGCATAATTTCCAACAAATTGAACTGCTCGGCGGTGCACCTGGCGTCCAACTGCTGCATTGCCGACTCAATACCCAGGGTAATGATTTGTTTGCGCCCGGCGCCTGCGTCCAGTAGTCTCCTGGTTTCCAGGACTGAGTTGTTTTGATCGCCATCAAGCAGGCTTTCCACTAACAGATCAAATTCGAAATCATTCATTATCGCGTATTTATTCATATTCATTTATTATTATTCGAGCGCCTCCGCTATAATTGAAATGCAACTCATTTCCACAAGATGAACTTGATTATGAATAAAGTTACAATTAACCGCTTATAATACGCAAATTGCTATTAGTAGTACATCCGCGCAATGTTTTTCTTTTGTTATACTGCCACGCCACTTTTCGAACCGGAAACAATCCGCTTCAAAAGGCGCTTTCTCTATTAAGATAGCATTATATAATAGAATGCAAGTTCTTTAATAATGGTTTTCCGGGAAAGAAAAGATACGTTGAATAAAAAAGCGGACGACCCGAACTCCAAGGTTATAGGAGTTCGAGCCGCCCATTGAATTGAGGGGTACTGAAAAGGGCGCTCTCCTTCAGGCGCTGAGCCGCGGATTCCGCCCCCCTGCGCGCTATACTTCGCTTTTTTTGTCCAAGCTTTATTGCAAAACCTTTTGCGACAATCCCCGTGTCGCGCCCTACACCGCTTCCATAACCTGGATGACCACGCGCTTCACCAGATCCTTGGTCTTCTCACGGTACTCCAGCATGTGCGGGCTCTGCAGGTGAACCTTCAGGTCGGCCGTCGAGTCCCAGGCCTCCACCAGCGTCACCACGTCAGGCCGCAGGGCCTCCTGGATAGGGATACCGGAATCCACATCGACGGTGGGCTGGTACCCTTTACAACCCTTTTCCGCCAGTACGTTGGGCACATTGGCGCGCAGGATCTTCAAA
>Ga0209163_1003864_pt1 | contig 10503 bp, 9 predicted proteins | sample MTBAKSrepl2MetaG_FD_187457 | JGI IMG/M metagenome (GOLD analysis project Ga0209163, IMG submission 187457) | Enrichment culture microbial communities om Arthur Kill intertidal strait, New Jersey, USA, that are MTBE-degrading - MTBE-AKS2 (Arthur... | ecosystem: Environmental > Aquatic > Marine >...
TCACGCTGACCGCCGCTGCATATAATCTGGTCAGGATAAGAAACATCTTGGCTGCTCAAACCGCGTAAGGGGGAGTGTGTCTTGTCGGAGTTGAAAGGCATTCAAACGAATCGATCAGATGGATATTATCCGGCTCTCTGCTCGATCATTACCCAAATTCATCGCAAATGTTGGTTTATGTGCTCCCCAGTAAATCAAATTTCAACAGCCTGCTAGTATTAAAAAAATCTCCAGACGAAATGTTAGCCCAGATTGATAGTAATTGGGAGATTGATATATCAAGGGATCTTCGCTTACCTGCTCTGGTATCATTAATAAAATCAGCACATCTCACTCTTTTCAACATTCTTGGTTATGAGTATGCTTTATCTGCAGGAGGATATTTCGTAGGTCACGATATCTTGGGCTTGTTTTATGAACAGAATAAGAGCGAATCAAAACAAAATGTACTAAAAAACGCTCTCCCATTCTTTCGACCCTTTCTACATATGGTAAGACCTGTACCGCATGATAGTATTGAAGTGCAGGGCACAATTTCAGATAATCACCTTCTTGCTTGCAAAGATTCCCAAAATAATATTTGGGCGCTAGTAGTTTTTATAAGAACAGACCAAAGATTACACTCAGTTCTTATTCCTGTTTTTGAATCGACGGATGCTATTCCTAGATTTCTCAACTTTTTAGAGAATACAAATGAAACCATTGATGCAAACTATTGTATTTACGCGAAAGACAAATGGGATATAAGTACAAAGACTGTAAAACTAGTTTGGCCAAAAGCTGGAGATCTCTATCCAGAGATCAATGAACAATGAAGTCAAGGCTAACAAAAAAATCCACCCGATTGCTACCAGCGCGCTGCCGCACGTCTGCGCTTGCACCGCATCACGTCTGGCGGTACTCTTCAATAAGTTGCTCCGCTGTGGTAGCAACGGGTGATTTTTGGTCGTTATGATAGCAGGTTGATATCTCCAGTATATTTGAATCCTCACAATCAACATCGTGGCACGCTATTAATATAATTGCCCGAAGTAGCGCGGCGCGCTTCGAACCCTTTTATCATTGCCAAAGGGTATGAGGTGACACGGGCAAGACGTTGGTCTTGCCCGTGTTTTGCTAAAGAGGCTTTTCGGTTTCCGATTTCTCGCCGGTCAGGAAACCGGGCTTAGCATAGGCCGGGTCGGGATAGGTATAAAACCCCTGCTGGGCCTTGTAGCCGACATGGCCTTTGTCCACGAACTGCTTCAGGTAATCGGCATTGGCCTGCGACTGGGCGTCGCCCGAACGCTTGGCCCAGTAATCGGTGATATGCCAGACGGTCGATAATCCCACCTGGTCCATGATGCCGAACGGCCCGATGGCCGTCTGCATGACCCCCATCCAGGCCCGGTCAATGTCCTGAACGCTGGCCACGTCCTTTGACGCCAGGGTCAGAGCCGAGACGAACAGGTTTGAGAGCATGACATTGAAGACATAGCCGTAGTTCTCGCGGTGGAGCTTGATCACGATCTGGCCGATCGCTTTGGCAAAGCCCTCGATCACTTCCACCACCTCTTCAGAGGTGCCCGGGTGCGGCATGACGTCCACCACGTTCGACGTACGCAGGTCATGGAAATGCAGGGCCGCGAACCTATCCGGCCGCCCGGTGGAATCAGCGAACATCGAAGGCACCAGCATGGAGGTATTGGTGGTGAAGATCGTGCGCTCCGGACACAGGGCATTGAACTGCGCGAATACCGCGGCCTTGATCTTGGGGTCCTCGGGCACGGATTCACTGACGAAGTCCGCATCTGCGGCCGCAACGGCCGCATCGGCGCTGACGGTGACGCGTGTCATGGTGTCTTTCAGCCCCGCCTCATCCAGCTTGCCCAGGGCCATAAACCAATGCCCCAGCTTTTCCATGCGCCGGCGCGATTTTTCGAGAATATCCACGGACAGATCATACATGACCACATCATATCCGTGCATGGCGCACACGAACCCGATCTGCTGCCCCATAGTGCCGGCGCCCAGGATGAGTACCTTCTTGATATCGGAAACTGTCATTTACGTTGCTCCTCTCTTCTCATTTGATTCCGCTTTGCATTCAAGATGACACCGCGAAGGCTAGGAGGAGGCGACGCAGGTGTACATGTTTAGTACTCCGAGTCGCCGACGACGCAGCCGACAAAGGTGCCGCTTGAATGCAAACGGAATCATGCCAACGCGCCGCCGTCAGCCACCAGACAAGCGCCGGTGGTGAAGGGCGCGGCGTCCGAGACCAGGTAGAGGACGGCGCCGGCCATCTCCATGGGCTCGGCATGCCGACCCAAGGGGATCATTTTGTGGGCGTAATCACTGATCATAGGGTCAGCGAGGATGGCCTTTGAAAAATTGGTCTCGACCAGTCCGGGCAGCAGCGCATTGACGCGGATCTTTTTCTGCGCCAGCTCCTTGGCAAAGGCCAGGGTCATGGAGATGAGGCCGGCCTTGGTGATCGAGTAAACACCCTGCAACGGCGCCGGCTTGATGCCGTTGATCGAAGAGACGTTTACGATTGATCCCCCATTGCCGGCGGCGATCATGAGCTTGGCCGCGTGCTGGACCATGAAGAAGGGGCCTTTGAGGTTCACGTCAAAGGTCTTGTTCCACACCCCTTCGTCAGCCCCCAGCATCTCGCCGAAATAGGGGTTGGTGGCGGCATTGTTGATGAGGATATCGAGTCTGCCGAAACGCTCAGAGACTTGTTTGAAAAGCTCCGCGATCTGTTCTAAGCTGCCCACATGGCAGGCGATGGCTGCAGCCTTGCCGCCCCGCGCCGTGATCTTGTCCACCACGATCTGCAAGGCCTCGGCCTTGCGGCTCACCAGGATACACTGGGCGCCGTAATCACAAAGCGTTATGGCAATCGCTTCCCCGATACCCCTGCTGGCCCCAGTCACCAGGGCGACCTTGCCGTCCAAGCGGAAATCAACCTTATCCATTACAACCTCCTTTTCACGCTCGTTAAAAACGAACGGGCGCTCGTAATGTTCTTTGTATCGGGCAAGCGCGTCCTTGTCAACATTTTATCGAGCGAGCGCTCGTTTTTTCTACCGGTTGAGTATCCCCTTCATAAGCTGCTCCACCTCCTTGCCGGCACCGGTCTTTTCCTGGATTTTCTTGAGGCCCTCCTCTACGGCCTTGTCGGCATAGTATCCGGCCAGGGCCTTTTGGATAGTGCGCGTATCGACCGCGGGCGCTGGTTTCTGCAACGTTCCGCCGACTTTCAAAGGCAGCGCAACCCGCTGGGTCTCATCCGTGAGGTTCTGCATGGCCTTGTTTTTCTTCACCATGCGCTGGGATAGACGTTTGGGCAAACCGAAGCTGCCTTTCAGGGCCAGCTCGCGGGTGGTCAGGTCCAGCGTGCCCTTGAGCCGGGCCGTGGCATCCTGGTCGCTGCCGGCGCGGATCCCGGTCATGGCAAGGTCCGAGATGGTCAGGATGCCTTTTTCAATCGTCAATTTGGCGGCTAGGCTATCGAAGCGGGTGGACTTGTAGGCTTGGACATCCTGCTCTGATATGCCTACGATCTGGGAAAAACCGGGGATGGCCAACAGGCTCCCCAGGGCGGTCTTGGAAAGGTCGAAGTTGCGCCATTCGCCCTGGCTGAGCTTGAAGTCGCTCTCTGCGTTCAAGCCTTTAAGGGCCGCGCCTCCGCCGCCCCCGCTGGCCTCGGCAGCGCCGGTCAGGCTGCCGGAAAACACACCGCTCGATGTGCTGAAGATATCCAGGACATTCCCGGCCTGCACATTGGTGATCTTCGGTGCGGCCTGCCATTGCCCGTCCTTAAGATTGTAGGCGGCCGAAGAGCTGATGGAGCCTTTGAACACATCGAAAGTCAAGCTACGCACGGTAACTCGCTGATTTTCAAAGCCAAAGGCGGTCTTGAGATTACGATAGGCAATGTTCATCAGCGAGCCCTGCCGCGAGCCCAGATTGCCGGCCGCTTTCAAACCCTGCGCCGGTTTGCCGGCCGTAAGCTCCAGATCGATGTCGCCCAGTTGGGCACGCATGGGTCCGGAGAGCATCTTGTTTTGCGTTGCCTGCGCCTGGGCCTTGCTTAAGGTGAATGCCAGGGTCTTTGACGTGGCACGCACCTTCATCGCCATGGGGTTGTTCCCACCGCTCATCTCGCCTTGCACCTTGAGGGTCCCCGTGGGTTTGAATGAAGCCAGGGCCGGCACCAGACGCGCCGCCTTTTCCAGCCCCAGGTTATCGCTCTGCATCACGAAGCGATAGCTGCTTTTCCCCTGGTCGGTGGTGTTGATTTGACCGTTGATCGTGGCCTTGATCTGATCAAGCACCACGACCATGGACGGCACATCGATAAGACCTTTCTGAAAGGTGGTTGTGTTCTTGAAGTTGAAAGATATCCCGCCCGGCTTGGCAAAGACTTTTCCATACGCTATCCCCATCTGGCTGAAGTCGGTGGCCGTGCTGATCTTAAAAGCCTGGGCCGTACCGGTGCTGACGATGGTAAGCCCGGCGGGGCCGTTGAGAGACAAGGCCGGCGGCACCTTTTTAGCCAGCATGGGCAAGGCTGCGATCAACACGTCAAGATTGAGACGCGCAAAGCTCAAGGTCATGTTCCAGGCCGGAGCGGTGCGCAATTGATCCACGCCGCCGCTGAACGATCCCTGATCACCGCCCAAGTCGATCGCCCCGCTGGAAATCTGCAGACGCTCTTGTGGGTAATCGAGCTGCATGCTTGTAGTCAGTGTGCAGTTCAGGTTCTCCTTGGAGGCCCGGGGTTTGGACCCAAGGCCCGTGAGTTGGAGATCGGCCTTGATATCGACCTTCTCGGTCAGGCTCCCTTTGGCATCCAGCCTGAAACTGGCTTTGCCGGATGGCCAGGGTGATTGAACCGGCAAGGCGGACAGCGGCAGCTCCGTCAGACTGGCCGTAAGCATAAGCGGCGAGGCCTTGGCCCCCCCCAGGTTCAAAGGCCCGATCGTGCCCTCCACCATAAGGTTCTGATCTTTTTTAGAACTCATGACCGCCGCCTTGAGATCAAGCGTGATCGGCCGGAAAAGGGATACCTCATGGGCCTTGAGGTCGATGGCGTCGACGACAAAGGCCTGCTTTTTTGCACCCGGTTTCAGGTCCAGGTAGCTGAAACGCCCGTCTTTGACCTCAATCAGGCGTATCAACAGCGTGGATGCAATCGACGGTTTACCCTTTTGCTCCTCCTTTTCCGGTTGAGGCACGAGCATATGCTGGAAATTGTAGGTCCCGTCAGCGGCACGGATGACATTGACCAGCGGGGCCTTGAGCACCACGGCACGAACCATGATCTTTTTCTTCAAGAGCGGCAGCAGCGCCACCTTGAGCTGTACGGTTTCGGCCGCAAAAAAGGTATCCTTGGCAAAGGCCGGATCATCCAGCACCCTTAAGCCTTGCAACTCAGCGCCCAGACCGCTCAAAATGGTGAGCCGGATGCCGGTAAAGTCAACCTGCCGGTTCACATAGGGCTTGATGCGTTTCAGGATCGTATCATGATACTTGTTCAGGTCGACCGCAAAGGGGATTATAGCCAGCACACCGACCAATGCCACCAGACCAACCGCCACCCATGCCACGATCTTTTTCATGTGCGGTTCTCCTTATCCAGTTTTTCTGCCATGCTTTTCACTTTTATATTAACATGCTGACCTTGCGCATACAACCACCCGAGGGGTTCTGAAGCGGTATAACAAGGATCTCAGTATGCCTTGGAATCATTAAGTTATCGAAAAAAAAGCCGAAATAGACAATTATGAAGACTCCCCATTATATTGTGATCGGCATGCTTGCTCTGGTCTTCGCAGGCGTTGGATGCTCTCAACGCCATGATGAGGAACGTAGGGACCTGAACTTTCTGACCATGAACCAGGACCAGGTGCTTTCTTCCGCGCAATATCCGGACCTCAATTCCGTATTGGGAGCAATGACCGGCCAGGATCTGCTCGCCATCCTGGATACCTGCCTGCTTGCCCTCAATAAGAACCATAACCTTGGATATACCTCAAGCGACGACTACCGCGCCATGTTGAGGATCATCACGCGTCTGCGCGACACCATGGCCGAAGAGATGTCATCCGAAACCCTCGACACCACGCTGGTGGCGGATATGGCGGCCCTGCTGGCTATCATGGCCGGCGAGGATTCTGCCTACCCCGGAGCCCGGATCGGCTCAACCCTGGACCAACTGATCCAGAGACTTGGTCCGGATTGCCTGCGTGACCAGGTCAAAGCCATGTTGACCTACATCATGCTTACGGATAGCCGGACGTTGCAGAATGCCGTGTCCGGACTTAACCTGTCCGATATCACGGGCCATCAGGCCGCCTTCACCGACTTGATGTCCTTATTGAACGGCCTTGTCGATCCGCGTCCGGAGGGCCGCTATGCCGGCCTGTATGAAGGCCTGATCGATTACGGTGGCGCGGAAGGCATCGTGGACCAGATCGGAGATATCACGGGCAGCGACATAACGCTCGGCGATCTCAAGCCCGTGCTCGACGACCTCAAAGCGATTGATTTCAGCAGCTCCGGTCTCTTAAGCGCTGAGACGGAATCACAACTCGACCAGGCCATCACGGCTCTGATCATGATCATCGAGGGCCGAGCCAGCAGCCTTGACCAGGCCGATATTGAAAATATGGCGGGCCTGCTGTCCAAGCTCCTGAACTGGTGGAATACGACGGACTCCGGCATAAATCAGGATGTCTTGCGCGATAGCGTAACCGAGGTCATCGATCTGCTGGCCACCGATGCCAACACCCGTCAGGAACTGGCGGAGGTCCTCTACTCCCTGGCCCGGCTTTTGAACTCCAGCGACCTGCCCGAGATCCTCACCGAGTTGGACACGGTCCTTGACGAAGAAGGTCTGAGTTCCGACCAGACCCTTCAGACCCTGCTCACGAACGTGCTGACGCGGATGCCGGCCGCATCGGATACCAACCGCCTCTTGCCCGAAGACCTCTTCGGCACCGTAACGGTCAGCGATAGAGGCATCCTCACCCTAATCGCGCAGGATTATTCCCGCTATGGCGGCGTGGATGAAGGACTCTCGGATTACCTGATCCAACGCGATCTGCTGGGCACCCTCAGAACCTCTTCCGGCCGTGAGAGTGCCATTGTCGCGCTCCTGAAGGCCATGCAGAACGCGGACGTCAATGCCAGCATGTCAGTGAAGGCCTCCGTCCTCCTGATAAACTTAAACATAACCATGACCGCCCTGAATATCGTGCATCCGCAGTACTCCCAGAGTGGGAGTTGGCATGACTGCGCCAAGGACTCCACGACCAACATCTCCGAATTCCTGGTGGGCGAGATCGTACGCGCCATCAAGTACCGTTACGGCGTAACCGGTGCGGATATCACCAAGGGCGGGGCGCCGGCATCGGCTGATTACAACGCCAATGGCATAGTCGACCCCAACGAGGCCATGTACTGGCTTCTGTGGCAGAAACACTACCATGTCGAATATGTAGCCTTGGGCATTATGTCCTTAGCCAATGACTACAACGGGGTGCTTAACTTTGCCTTCATGCAGCTTGAGGACCTGAAGGACCCGCTGAACCTCTCCGCAATAATAACCTATACTCCAACAGGCACCAGCTATGGCCTTGATCTGGCCCCGCCGGTGGTGAACAACGCCTCGACCGTGTATCCGGGACGCATCCGCGACTACATCCCGGCCCTGGCCGCCCTCTCGGGTTGGGCATACAATGTCACCTACACAAGCAGCCATGTCTCGGCCGTGAGCGCGGCCCAGAACCCAGCCACGACCTCCCCCCAGCATACCCTGATCTCGCTGATGTGGCCGCTCATGGATTACTTCTGGTCCAACGGCAAGACCAGCAACCTGATTGCCCTTCTGTCCGGCATCCTGGATAGTTCCACCATCTCTACGGTTTCCGGGGTCCAGGTGGCAGGCGGCAGCACCACCGCCCATGTGCTGCAGGCCCTGGAAGGTGTAAACGGCACCGGCACCCTGACCATGGCGCTGCGCTCTCACGGCACCAACGACCAGGGCCTCTTGGACAATGCCCTGCCCTTGCTATGCAAGATCATCAACCAACTGGACAGCGCGGGAGTGCTGCGCACCAATGCCAACAACCTGACCGATGAGTTGGACACCGCCCTGGAGGATTGGGTGGACGCCAGTTCTCATCCCGGACAGGACCCGGATACACTCTTCATCCAAAAACTCGACCAGACCCTGTTTTCCGATACCGATAGTCAGGGCCGCACGACAATCGATCGGACACGCCTGTTCCTAGAACAGAACCACACTCCGCTGTCCGACCTTTGCACCGACCTGGGCGACCTCATCACCCAGAATAATTCCCTTGATCCGCTCGTGGCCTACACCTCCAGCAGCAATTGCTTTGTGAACCTCCAGACCATCTGGGATTCCGGCAATACCTGGGATAAACTGAGCGCGGATATCGACGCCATCAGTGCCAATGTCCAGACCATCACGGGTAATGCGGACTTCGATTTCATGCTGAGCCTGGAAACGCTTATGGCTGATCTCGAAGACCTTGACAACGATCCGGTCGATATCGGCAACAAACCTATGACCGCCCTGATCCGGCACCTCCTGAGACAGGGCGATATCGCCGGATCCTATAACCCGTTCGTGGACAATCTCCTGAGCATCGTGTGCGAGGCGCTCGACCTTTATGATGAAAACTACAATCCTTCAGCCCTCGTCAGTCCCACGGGCATCTCGGAGAATACCACCGTTGTCCGGGCTTTCGAGAGCCTGACCGGCTATTATGATCTTGAACCGGCCATGCATCTCCTGAGCGCCCTGACCGAAAAGCAGACCGATGCCGGCGACCTGCTGCTGTATAAACTGCTTGGCGATCTCTCCACGCTGGGCGATGCAGTGCTGGGAACCGACGAGCTGCCGGTATCCATCCTACAGTGCCTGTTCAGGGATGTCCCTGTCAAAGGCACCCCAACCTCGGCTGCCGCGGTCGTCATCGACCAGATCGACTTGAGCGGGGTGGTGAACGGAAGTGTGTCCATGCAGGGCGTCATTCATGACCTGTATACGCTCTTTAACGGCCTGGACATAACCCCTGGCGGCGATGTCTACACCACGATCTATCAGGCCCTGGACTTTGCCGTGCAGAACACGGTGGTAAGGCCGTAACACCAAACGCCCCAGGCCCTGCATGACTGAGCGGCCCCAGACCCTTGCCGTCGCCGGTTTCAAAAGAACGCTCATCCATTATTATATTTGCTCCGTGATTATGACCCGTCCCGCCCGGGAAATCACACATTTCATTCAATTCCGTTGAACGGAGCTTTCAAAATATCTTGATCTTCATCACCTGACGGCGGCTCTTTGGAAGCCCAAAGCTAACGGTTTTAACCAATAGTTACATTATATTATGCATATTTTACCACCGGCGTCCAGAGTTGGCACACGGTATGCGTTATAACGGGTAGAAAAGAAAACGAAGGGAGGAAAAAACCATGAAGAGAACGGCTCAAACATCCATCATAGCGCTTTTCGTGATCATGGTCACGGCCGGGTTTGCATTCGCCGCCGAGGCAACCGCCGGCGCCGGAAATTTCCCCTACTTCCACCTGGGCTGCCTGATCATGGGCGGACTCGCCATCATCTCCCTGAAGCTGCGTTTTGAAAAAATCTATCTCAGCGAGGCCATCGCTTCCTTTGCCCTGTACACGGTGTTCGTGACCCTGTTCACGGCCCCGGCCATCAATGCGGTCAAAGATCTATTGAGCTAGGGCCTAACTGAGCCGACCACCTCAATCCTTAAGGAAAGCGCAGGAAAGAATAAAGGAGGATGCCATGAAAACGAGAGCGACAGCCGATGCCCAAAACATAAACCAAATCATCATGGTCAGCGCCTGGAGTTTCACGATCGTGGTCTCCTCGCTGCTCTTCCTCTATATCGGACGCCGGATCGATGTGAGCATGAACACCGAACCGGCCTTCATGATCGGGCTTATGGTGCTGGGTATATCGCTCTGTATCATGAGACTCTATAAGGACTACGCCCATATGAGCCAACACCTTGCCAGACCACGGCAACGCCGGATCTGAAAAAGACGGCTCAGCAAAAGTCAATCAAGAAGCCTCCATAAACAGGCTTACGGCCCTCAAGGTCACCCCCCTGGAGGGCCTTGTTTTTCTTCGGCGGAATAACGCTGCCAGGTTGTCACGCTCACGGGGCTGGGATCATAGAATAATTGTCATTTTGTCCAAGCCCGGAAGGCACTAGACCGTGTCTCTTGCCAAGCTGTCAGGAGGGGGTGGTCGGCCTTATTGATAAAGATAGTAATATCAATAAGATATAAATACGACCGATCTGGCATAACTGTTGCTCTTTTATAATCAGAAAGCGAATGAAAGGAGAAAGGCCATGACAGCACTTTGGATCGTAATCGGTTGCTTGTTCGTAACAGGGATCGGTGTCCGGTTCACCTATAAGGTAATGGGGCTCAAGCCCGCCG
>Ga0209163_1003874_pt1 | contig 10486 bp, 5 predicted proteins | sample MTBAKSrepl2MetaG_FD_187457 | JGI IMG/M metagenome (GOLD analysis project Ga0209163, IMG submission 187457) | Enrichment culture microbial communities om Arthur Kill intertidal strait, New Jersey, USA, that are MTBE-degrading - MTBE-AKS2 (Arthur... | ecosystem: Environmental > Aquatic > Marine >...
TTCGTAAGGATTCCCTTTACAAGGGGCCTGGCGGAGATGAAACCTTCCGATTTCCTGGATTGGATCGGTGACAGCTACAACATTTCCGGATTGGTCGTCGGCGAAAACTTCCATTTCGGAAGGGGCAGGTCGGGGAACTGTGTTTTCCTCCAGGAGGAAGGCGCCGCACGGAAGTGGACGGTGGATATCCTTCCCCCGGTAAAGGTCGGTCACGAAAATGTCAGCAGCACACTGATCAGGCAAAAAGTTGCGATAGGGGAAACCCGCGCCGCCGAGCCCCTGCTTGGGCATCCTTTTTTTCTCTCGGGAACCGTCGTCAAGGGGGACCAAAGAGGGAGGAGCCTTGGATTTCCCACCGCGAACCTCGCCATCCCTGCCGAGAAGCTTGTCCCCCAGAGGGGAGTCTACACGGCTGCCGTCCTCGTGGACAGGCACTGGCACCCCGCCGCGCTCAACATCGGCTTCAACCCCACTTTCACAGGCATTCGGGCCCTCCGGGTCGAGGCACACCTGATCGGCTTTGATGGAGACCTTTATGGCCGACAGCTCACGGTACTTTTCCTTGACCGCCTAAGGGGCGAACTTCAATTCCCCGGAGTCCAGGAGTTGGTCATCCAGATGCACGAAGATATTTCGGAGGCAAATTCCCTCTGGTACAGCTATTCCTCTGGGCATGAAACGATGTTGCAGCGGCTGGGCGAATGTTTTGAACCAAGTTCTGGAGATTGAAGCCCCACCCGACCCGTGGTAAGATATCCGTCGTTCCGGTGGGCCCGTAGCTCAGGTGGATAGAGCGACGGCCTCCTAAGCCGTAGGTCGCCAGTTCGAGTCTGGCCGGGCCCGCCAAAACAACACACCAGCCCTGCAAAGGGCTTTTTGTTTTTTTGGCCCTTTTGCCAGACAAGGAGAAATCGTGTATCGAAAGATTCTTTTTTCTCTTTTTTCCCTGTTCCTCCTATCGCTGGGAATCGCCCTTGCCACCTGGCCCGTGACCATGGTTTCAATTAGCCTTGACAGCGGCGAGACGGTTTTTTCAGCACCTGTTCCAGAGGGGTGGGCCTTCACGAGCCGAATCGTCCATTCCCTCGAGAAAACTCCCGTCGAGGACGAATACCGTGTTGTCTCCGGGCAAATATGGCAATGGGAGGAACGCTTTCAATCCAACAACGCGGGACTCCCGACCGAAGTGCCCTCCAACGGCCGTTTCGTTTCCTCCCCAGGCTGGTTTATCATCCGCGGGGGGGGGAATCGCTGGGATTCCCTTTATTACCGGGTGGGAAACGGCAACCTCGGTAAAAATGTATTGGCACTCGATGGTTTTGGGAAAATCCAGCTTTATGAAAAATACCCGGGTCAAAGACTTCTGATCGGCACTTTTTCCAAGCCACTCGGCCAAATTACCCGGGTTTTATACAAGCCTGATTTACGCTAGACTGTACTGTAGCTTCTCCGGTATAACGCCAATTTCCTGAAGTGGGGGATTAACCTTGGTAGAGGAAGAAAAGCAGAACCAGGTCGCCGAGACTTCCGAAAAAATCGACCTCGATGAGATCATGCGCAAGTTCGACGTAGAAGCGCGCTATCGCACCCTTTCCGGCTGGCAAGCGCTTCTGGTATCCGTTATCGCGATTGCGATGTCGCTGTTCCACCTTTATACGTCCGGCTGGGGACTCCTCCTGGCGATCAAGCAGGGCGCGGTCCACCTTTCACTTGCCCTGGGACTCATCTTCCTGCTCTATCCCGCGTCGAGCAAGGGACGAAAGGATTCGATCCCGTGGTACGACATGGTCCTGGCTGCCGTCGCGGCTTTCTCCTCCCTGTACCTGGTTATCTTCTTCAACGACCTCATTACGCGATCCGGATTGCCGACAACGACCGACCTGGTCATGGGATTTGTCCTGATCGGCGTACTGCTCGAGGCAACGCGCCGTGTTTCAAACCCCATCCTGCCGGGTATCGCGGTCTTCAGCCTCCTTTATTGCTACTTCGGCCGCTATTTTCCGGACATGTTCGCACATCGGGGCTTCGACATCCCCAGGATCATCAACCACATGTACCTTGGGACAGAGGGGATATTCGGTGTTCCCCTCGGGGTCTCGTCCACTTTCGTTTTCATGTTCATCCTTTTCGGAACCTTCCTCGAGCAGACGGGCATGGGCAAGTTCATCATCGACCTCGCCATGGCCATCGCAGGGTGGTCAACCGGTGGCCCCGCCAAAGTCGCGGTCGTCAGCTCAGGCCTCATGGGAACCATTTCCGGCTCTTCAGTGGCCAACGTCTGCACCACGGGCATGTTCACCATTCCGCTCATGAAAAGTGTCGGCTACAGGCCCTACTTTGCAGGAGCCGTCGAAGCGGTCGCTTCGACGGGGGGCCAGATCATGCCCCCGGTCATGGGCGCAGCAGCCTTCATCATGGCTGAATTCCTCGGCATCCCCTACATCAAGGTGGCTCTGGCCGCCATCATCCCGGCTCTTCTTTATTACCTCGCGGTCATCGTGCAGGTCCATCTGGAGGCTTCCCGACTCGGATTGAAGGGGCTTCCCAGGGAACAGCTTCCGCACCTTTGGGCCCTTCTCAAGTCCAAGGGACAACTTTTGATTCCCCTGGTTGGAATCATCTACTTCCTACTGGCCGGATACACGCCCATCAAGGCAGCCTTTTACGGCATCCTGCTCAACATGGCCTGTTCCTACCTGAACCGTGAGACGGCCCTGACCCTGCCCAAGTACAAGAGTGCGTTGGAAAATGGAGCCCGTACCGCCCTGGGAGTCGCTGCAGCCTGTGCCACCGTTGGCATGGTCGTCGGGATGGCAACCCTGACGGGGCTTGGACTAAGGATCGCAGGAGCCATCGTCGAGATCGCCCACGGAAGCCTGATCATCACCTTGATCATGACCATGATCACCAGCATCCTCCTGGGAGCCGGCTTGCCGACAACCGCCAACTTTATCGTCACGAGCACGATGGCTGCACCGGCCCTTTTCGCCCTTGGGGTTCCCCCAATCGCAGCCTACATGTTCGTTCTTTACTTCGGCATCGCGGCCGACCTTAGCCCCCCCGTCGCCCTTGCAGCCTACGCGGGAGCCGGCATCGCGGGAGCCGACGCGATGAAGACCGGGTTTACCGCGATGAAGCTAGCCCTTGCCGGGTTCCTCGTTCCATATATCTACATCTACAACCCGATGCTGGTCCTTGTGAACCCTGAACCCTTGAGCCTGACCCTAAGCGTGATCACCGCCATCATCGGCGTGTTCCTCCTCGGGATCGGTACGATTGGTTTCTACAAGGCCCAGGTAAACTGGCTGCTACGAATATTAGCGATTGCAGGCGCCCTTGGATTGATGATACCGGGGCTCAAATCCGACCTGATTGGGCTGGCGATCCTCTTCGGCCTTCATTTCTTCCAGGTGCAGAAGGCGAAGAAAGCCAAAAAGACAGAAGGGGCGTCAAGCTCCGAAGAACCAAAGGGTTAATATCCTTTTCCAATAGCGGCAGAAAAGCCGATAATGCCGCCCCGGCCTTGAGCCCGGGGCGGCAAAGACACTTTCAGGAGGTTCATCCATGCCGGACGATTACAAGAAAACTCTGAATCTACCCCAGACCGACTTTCCGATGAGAGCCAACCTTGCAAAACGGGAACCAGGCTTCCTGCAAATGTGGCATGAGATGGACCTTTACGGGAAACTCATGTCACAGGCGGCAGAGAGCCCCCTTTTCATCCTGCATGACGGGCCCCCTTACGCCAACGCCAACATCCACATCGGGACCGCCTTCAACAAGATACTCAAGGACTTCATTCCAAAGTACAAGTGGATGCAAGGCTATCGCGCCCCCTACATCCCTGGATGGGATACACATGGCCTGCCCATCGAACTCCGCGTCCTGCGCGAGGAAGGTGCGACCAAGGAATCCATGGATCCCGTCGTGCTGAGATCCAAGTGCACCGATTACGCTCGACGTTTTATCGATATCCAGAGGGAAGAGTTCAAGCGTCTTGGGGTCCTTGGTGACTGGGAGAACCCTTATGTCACCTTTGAGCCCGAATACGAGGCCGCGCAGCTTGGAGCATTTGCCGACATGGTGGAGAAGGGTTTTGTCTACAAGGGTTTCAAGACCGTCTATTGGTGCATCGATTGCCAGACAGCCCTTGCTGCGGCAGAAATCGAGTACGAGGACGAAAGTTCTCCCTCCATTTACGTTGCCTACCCGATACCCCGGGTTGAAGACAGATTTGACCTTCTCTCAGGTAAGGATGTCTCCGTCATCATCTGGACAACAACTCCGTGGACCCTTCCCGCCAGCATGGCGGTGGCGCTCCAGGTTGATTACGAATACGTGTTTGTTCCCGCTGGGAACAAGGTTTACCTCTTGGCGGCAGAACTGCTTCCCTCTGTGGAAAAGGAGACAGGGCTCGTTTTCGGAGAACCTCTCCTGCGGTGCAGAGGCAAGGAATTGGAGGGGCTTGTCGCAATCCATCCCTTCTACGCCGAAAGGGAAGTTCCCCTCGTCCTTGCGGATTACGTCACGCTCGATTCCGGCACCGGGTGCGTCCATACGGCCCCTGGACATGGGGTGGAAGACTTTGAAACGGGTATCCGTTACGGGTTGGAAATCTACAATCCCGTCGACCCGACGGGACGCTTCCTGCCCGAAACCCCCCTTGTCGGCGGACTGACCCTCGATGAGGGCTCGGAAAGGGTTTTCAAGGTCCTCGTTGAAAACGGCAGGCTGCTTGGCAGGGGCAAGATTTTGCACTCCTACCCGCATTGCTGGCGATGCAAGAAACCCATCATTTTCCGGGCAACGGAACAATGGTTCGTTTCGGTCTCGAATTTCAGGGACGAAGCGCTTGAAGCCATCGACCAAGTGGAATGGATCCCCGATTGGGGAAAGGAACGCATCTCTAACATGGTCAGGGACCGCTCCGACTGGTGCATCAGCCGCCAGCGGGTCTGGGGCGTGCCCATACCCGCCTTCTATTGCGAAGATTGCGGAGAGTTGATCCTGACACCCGACAGGATCCGGCTTGTCCAGGAAGAGGTCCGAAAAAACGGAAGCAACGTCTGGTGGAAAGCCACACCGGAAGAATTGATAGGCGACAGGGCTTGCTGCGACAAATGCGGCTCCAGGCGACTGCGAAAGGAAACGGACATCATGGATGTCTGGTTCGATTCGGGATCGAGTCACATTGCGGTCCTGGAAGCCCGCCCGGAACTACGTTGGCCCGCCGACCTTTACCTTGAGGGCAGCGACCAGCATCGCGGCTGGTTCCAGACATCCCTCCTGAACGGTGTTGCCACGCGCGGCAGTGCCCCCTATCGTTCAGTCCTGACCCACGGCTTCATCGTGGATGGAGACGGGCGCAAGATGTCGAAATCCCTGGGAAATACGGTCAGCCCCCAGGAAGTCATCGAAAAATACGGAGCCGATATCCTTAGGCTCTGGGTCGCTTCGACGGATTACCGGAACGACATCCGGATCTCCCAGAGCATCATCGACAACCTGGTCGAGATGTACCGCCGTGTGCGCAACACTTACCGCTATCTCCTGAGCAATGTCTACGACTTCCACCCGGCTACCGATTCAATTCGCCCCGAAGACATGGACGAGATGGACCGATGGATTTTATCCCGTCTCCAGGGCCTGATCAGCCGCGTCACGCAGGGTTTCGAATCTTACGAGTTCCACATTCCGACTTTCGTGGTCTACCAATTCTGCGTCAACGAACTCAGCGCCTTCTATCTCGATGTAAGCAAGGACAGGCTCTATGCCTCCGCCCCGGACGAGAGGACCCGGCGAAGCTGCCAGACCATCTTGTGGAAACTCCTTGATATCCTGACAAGAGCACTCGCCCCCGTGTTGAGTTTCACAACCGAAGAAACCTGGCAAGCCATGCGAACGATAGACGAATCCCTTCCCGAGAGCGTCTTCCTGGCCGGCTGGCCTAAGGAGGATCCTTCCGTTGCAGACCCGGAACTGGATGCGCACTGGGAAAGGATACTTTCCATCCGCAGCGGTTTCAGCCGTGCTCTTGAAGTTGCACGGGGAAAGGGCTTGATAGGGAAAAGCCTTGAGGCAGAAATCACCGTCCTTGAAATTCCCGAAAAGATTAAACCCACGATCCTTGGAGTCACTGATGAGGAATGGGAGATGATCTGCATTGTCTCGACATTCCGAAAAGAGGGCCGGGACACGGATTACGACCTCGTTTTCGATGACATGGAAACAGGCATGAAAATAGGCATCCGAAGAGCGGAAGGAACCGCTTGCCCCAGGTGCTGGAAGATATCCTCGCATCCGGATGAGCGAAACCTCTGCCCGCGTTGTTCCAAGGTGACTCCCGATTGATGGATCCCGAATGGGGGAGTCCGGAAAACTCCGGACTCCCTCCTTTTCCTTTTGAGGAAGAAGGGGATTGGCAGAACGGAGCCTTATCCCCCGAAGAAATTTCCCCCGACGGGACCGGGGCAGAAGCCCGCGAGGTATTTTTTGTCGACCCGGCTGAAACGGGAACCCGGCTTGATGTCCTTATCGGGCGACGCCTGGGGCTGACACGGAGTTACGCAAACAAGCTGGTCCGTAAGTGCGGGGTCAGCCTTTCTTCCGGGCAGACTCCCAAGCCTGCCCTTAAGCTGGCCGAGGGAACACGGGTCGAGGTGTCCATCCAGAAGATCGAAACCCTGGATCTGGAACCGGAAGCCGTGGAATTCGGAGTCGTCTATGAAGACGAAGATATCATCGTGATCGACAAACCGGCAGGCCTCGTTGTGCACCCTGCCCCTGGACACTGGACCGGAACCCTTGTCCATGGACTTCTTTACAGGGATCCCAGGATCGGGCTCATCAATCGAGTCCTCAGGCCAGGCATCGTCCACCGTCTCGATTCGACGACCTCGGGGCTCATGGTCGTTGCCCGGAACAGCGAAGCCCTGGACCGGCTTATCGATTCCTTCAAGTCACGTGCGGTCGAAAAACGATACCTGGCCCTCGCCTGGGGATTCCCACGCGAAAACACGGGGATCATCGACGAGCCTATCGGCAGGGATCCGCACAATCGACTCCGCATGGCCGTAGTCGAGGAGGGGAGACCCTCCAGGACCGATTACCGCGTCCGTGTCCGTTACAGTGAGGGATTTTCCCTGGTCGAGTGCGACCTCCTGACCGGCCGGACTCACCAGATACGTGTCCATTTTCGCCACATCGGGCACCCTCTTGTTGGGGATGCCGTCTATGCCCCGCGGAAACGCGCCCCTTTTCCCATCGACCGTGTTTTTCTCCATTCCTGGCGCCTGACGATTCCACATCCAAGGGACGGTCGCAGGTTTTCCTTCAGGTCGATTCTTCCTCCAAGCCTGTCCGGTATCCTCAGTAATCTCCACCCGGAAGGCGCGGGCTCACGGTGAGGGCTCTCGAGTGGGTATATAAAACTTCCCCCGGGTTTTGACCCTGCCTGCTTCTGACATGCCTCTTCTCGGTCATTTCAACGACAGCATGGGGTGATGTCCTGGCCTTGCTGAAAAACGCCGCGATTTCTGCCGCCTTTTCGATTACGGCCTGAGGAACGGTTCTTTTGCCCGTCTTGACCACCACATGGGCACCCGGAAGGTCTTTGACGTGAAACCAAAGGTCCTCCGGCGAGGCCATCTTGAAAGTGACCTGCCTGTTCCCTTTTGCGCTCGTTCCAACCAGAACGGTGAAAACGTCGATTTCAAACCGGTGGACTCCCGAATCCTTTTGTCCTTTCTTTCCTCCTGGAGATCTCGAGCCCTTCTCTTGAATTCCTTCCCCGCATAGGGCCAGTGCTTCCGCCAGCATCTCGTCCTGTTCCAGGCTGGCGATTTCCCTTTCAAGCTTCCCTATTTCTGCCTCGACACTTGCCTTGATGTCCTTCCCCTTGCGGTAACGCTTGAAGCAAGCCTGGGCATTCTGCACTCTTGTCAACCGCGAATCGAATGGAACGCGCAGCATCTCCGGGCCCGAGTCACCCCAGTGCGGGACATCAACTTCATTTTCTCCCTCAAGGATTCCCCCCGTATAGGAAAGAAGGGCCTCCCCGTATTTTTTCCAAAGCTCTGCCTGCTCGCACTCCGCAAGCTGTCGCATGAGCCCCTCCAGCCGGTTCCTGAGATGCCGCGTTTCCCTGCTGAAACGGCTGCCTGCATTTCTCGCCGCGACCCCCGCAACCCTCTCTAAAATGGCCGTTCCCAGTTCCGAGCCGGTCGCTTCCAACGGAGATCCCGATACAGCTTTCGCCCCCGGCAGGATGCAAGGAAAGACCAACAGAGCCTTGCCAGCCCGCTGGGGCAGGTAGGAATCGAGGGAAAAACCTCGTTCCCCCAGGCCATAAATCCTGGACAAGCCTTCAACCGGGTTTTCGACGGAATCCCAGGCTTTCTTCAGAGTCTCTATCAGTCCCTTTCCTATCCCTCTGAACCCTCCAAGATCATCCGGTGAAATCTGCGGCGGCCAATTTGCGGGAGAAAGTCCGCTCACCGCGGGAGGAGGCAGGTATGGAAAACCGGGACGGGTTCTTTCAGGGCCTCCATCGTCCGGCCTCTGGTGACATTCAGTTTCCAGGACCTGCAGCTCCCCGTCAGTCAGGATCAGGTTTGAGAAACGCGGAGAAGCTTCAAGGATAAGGACGCGCGCCTGGCTAACCTCCATGCCGACGGGCCTTGAAAAGTGGAGAGCGAGCACCCGGTCCGCGTTAATTTGCTTCGCTCCCGTCAGTCTGGCGCCCATTATCTGGCTCTTCAGGGCAAGGACGATCGGCGGCTGCCTTTTCCCCAGTTTTGCCAGCCTTTCGATGATCTCCCGTGATACGATCCCGCATCCGCAGCTTTCAGGAAACCAGGAAAAAATCAGGTACCCCTTCGGGAACAATTCGAGAGCTACCCAGGTGTCCGCACCCTCGATGCGGCGTACCCTTGCACCAGCCCATGAACTTCCAATTTCAACCGCCCAGGCTTTGACCATTTCAGGGCCGATTTGCACGGTCTCCACCTCCTGTTTTGCGGATATCATATCAGGGATACCGCCTTGCCCTTGACAAGAACCTTGGGCCTCTCTAAAATGAGCGACGTCGCATTGAGCGGGGCTGTGGCGCAGTGGGAGCGCGATTCCTTCGCACGGAATAGGCCAGGGGTTCGAATCCCCTCAGCTCCACCAGGAAATTGATCCTAACCTTGGAATCATATAAAATGTCGGGGCGTAGCGCAGCCTGGTTAGCGCACCTGCTTTGGGAGCAGGGTGTCGAAGGTTCAAATCCTTTCGCCCCGACCATCCCGAAGGTACGCCGAGAGTGCGGGAATAGCTCAGTTGGCTAGAGCGATGGCCTTCCAAGCCGTAGGTCGCGGGTTCGAATCCCGTTTCCCGCTCCAAAGAAATATAGGCGCCTGTAGCTCAACCGGATAGAGCAACGGACTTCTAATCCGTAGGTTGGAGGTTCAAGTCCTCTCAGGCGCGCCACTAGGGAACAATGAAAGTGGAGCCGGTGAGCGTAGCTCAATTGGTCAGAGCACTGGACTGTGGCTCCAGTGGTTGGGGGTTCAAGTCCCCTCGCTCACCCCAAACTGAAGACGGGACGTGCGCCCGTAGCTCAGCGGACAGAGCGGCGGACTTCGGATCCGTCGGTCGCGGGTTCAAATCCTGCCGGGCGCGCCAGCCAATACAATAAAATACCGATTTTGCGTGGACCGTTAGCTCAACTGGCAGAGCACCTGACTCTTAATCAGGGGGTTACAGGTTCGATTCCTGTACGGTCCACCATTTTTATTTTTTAGGCGAGAGTGGTGGAACAGGTAGACACGCTGGACTTAGGATCCAGTGGCGAAAGCCTTGCGGGTTCAAGTCCCGCCTCTCGCACCAGGGCCGGTCCCATCCCGGAAAAGGTCTTGAAACCGATGAGACGGGGTGTCATGACGAAAAGAACCCACCGACTTCCATGGGGATCCGGGGGGTTCTTTCTTTATGTGCTTTCTGCATATTGCCATGTGGTATACTTTTCACGCCTGAATCCAGACATTGAATGAACGGAACCTGAAAGGAGATGTGGCGGTTGAAATCGGAGATCGTCTCACAGGAAGGCAACATTCTAAAAATCCAGGCCACGGTCGAAGCGCAGGATTTCCAGAAAGCGCTCAATACCGTTGTCGGTGAATTGTCCAGAAAGGCAAACATCAAGGGATTCCGTAAGGGCCGCGTACCCCGAAACGTCATCGAAATGTATTTCGGGCGCGAGGGCATCTACTCGGAAGCCCTTGAAAAAGTGCTTCCCTCTGCCATGTCGGAGATCGTCGAGGAATACGACCTTAACCTGATCACGGAACCCCAGGTCGACCTGGAGGGTGACGTGGAAGAGGGGAAACCGGTGACGGCGGTTTTCACGTTCGAAGTCCGGCCGGAAGTGACCCTTCCCGAACTTTCTTCCATCGTCGTCGAAAAACCCGTCATCGAAGTGACGGAACCCATGGTGGATGCGGCG
>Ga0209163_1003877_pt1 | contig 10480 bp, 10 predicted proteins | sample MTBAKSrepl2MetaG_FD_187457 | JGI IMG/M metagenome (GOLD analysis project Ga0209163, IMG submission 187457) | Enrichment culture microbial communities om Arthur Kill intertidal strait, New Jersey, USA, that are MTBE-degrading - MTBE-AKS2 (Arthur... | ecosystem: Environmental > Aquatic > Marine >...
AAGAACGTGGGGACGTCGAAGACCTTCGATGCGTTGGATTGGCTGGCCCAACTGGTCACCCACATCCCGAACCGGGGGGAACAGATGGTGCGCTATTACGGGTACTATAGCAACAAGTGCCGAGGGATGCACAAAAAGGCCGGTACGGATCAAGCGGCGCCGACGCTGGTCCAATGCCCCCTTTCACCCAAAAGGGTTTCGCAGGAACTGGGCGCGACTGATCTGAAAGGTTTACCAGGTTGATCCCCTGATATGTCCCAAGTGCATGGTGAGCATGCGAATCATATCCTTTATCGAGGACCTTGGGGTCGTGGAGAAGATCCTGAAGAACGCCGGGCTATGGGGGACGCGCAATCATGATCCCCCGCCCCAGCCGGCCTGCCATGTCCCGGAGCCGATTTACGATGATGCCTGTTCGCAGTTGTCGCCCTGCGACTGTTGGCCTCACTAGCCGAAAGGGGGCTCACGGCCCCGAGAGGGTTGCTGGGTCCAAATTCAGGCGAAAGACCGCTGGGTTTGCCGAGGGGGTCTGCGCGCGGTCACAAATCGCGATTTCCCACATTCCTCTCGCCCTCTGGGAGAGGGACGGGGTGAGGGTACAAAAAGCGCAGTGTGTGGACGCGCGAGGTGTGGCCTCGCCACGCTCACCTATGATATGCAAGCGGAAAGCCGGCTTGATACACAGGCAGGCTTTCCCCACGCTTGCCTTCACGCAAATTCCAAAAGGGCGCGTTTGAGGACTTCGGGCGTGGTTCCGGTCTTGGGCAACCAAAGCAAAGATCCGGACCTGTGGGGCACGCTGCCCTTGTCAGAGCCGCAGAGGCCGGGTTCGGGCCAAGACCCCATGGCGATTGTCATTGCGATTACGACCCCGAATCGGGTAGAGAAACCGGCGGCGGCTATCGGAGTCAGGCCGACCGGAGACTTTTCGTAGGGTTATGCATCGCCCAACAAAAGGACAGCATTCCACACGTGGTCGAACGTGGCCGGGACGATGATCAAGGTCACCTGATTCATAGCGAGGAAAGGAACAAAATGGCCGCCACCCTTAGAAATGTCCTCTGTCCATGTGGATCGGGCAAGAAATACAAGAAGTGCTGTGGTGCGAAATCGGCTCCCGCCGAGCTGCCCGGTGAAATGGAAGGACTCGGGCCGGCGATGCGAATGAAGGGTGGAGTCCGGTTCGATCCTTACGCCGGCGGCTACTTTGCCATCGTTCACTCCTGGGACAACATACACTGCCACGGCGAGCCAAAGGAATGGAGGTATCCGAAAGCCTTTGCCACAGAGGACGAGGCCATGCGCCACTACAAGACCACCATCCGCCCTTCCCTCGAGAAGTTGATGAAGGATTTCAAGAGGGAAAAGGGAGGGGTGTCAGGTTGGCACCGCAGACTCGAGGAGTGAGCAGCCCCCAGCAAGGCGTTTGTTTTCGGCAACGGCATCCTAGGTGCGACCCTCGAAGTGGTACGCGCCGTATTGCACAATCGATGGGGGAAATTGGCGGGAGTCTGCCGAAGTCCTAAAAGGGATTCATTCAGCGGTATTGGGTTCAAGACCGGCCGGGCAGCAAAGAAACGGAGGGATCTCGCAATCCAAACAAGGTGGTATAGACATTTGCATTTCGTATGTGATAGACCTCGGCGACCGTTGACGAGAAGCCTCCCTGGGTTGCGCCTTGTGCCGCCGTCTCCAGGCAGGCTCCTTCCGAATCCCGAAGATGTCAAACTCCGGGGGTCTCCCCGGCAGCGCGGGGTTTGTCCTTGATCATCAGGACCCGACACCAAGGGGCCTTGCTGTCTCGGTCCTTCCCGGCACCGTCAGATGGAAACGCAACTCGAAAGCGGAGCATTGTTTTGGGGCGGTGATCGCAAAAGCGAGGCGTTTCTCGAAAGCTTCGAAGCGCTTCTGCCCTTGGCAAAGCGCGTTCCTCTGCGTTACTGGTGCAAGGGGATGCTCTTTGCCGGGGCCGGGGACGATTCTGTTTCCAGGCTGACCGCTGGCAAGTTTCCCAAGCGCCTTGTCACAGGCATGACTCACCCCGTTTATGCGCTGAGAGCCCTCCAGGGACAGGTAGGTTTCAAGGTGTGCCCCTGTTCTTCCCACAAGCCCTTCGATGCAGGTGCCTGCCGATACATTGCCAAGGGGTGCCGCCTGCTTCACACGGGCCGTGAGACGGACCGAAACTCCTACCTGGTGGAAGCGGTGTGCTTCAATATTCCGCGTTCCATGGCTCCCCGGTTGCGCTTCATGGGGCAGGTGCCCGATTCGTGCCTCAAGTCCGGAGGCGCGACCAAACCTTCGGGAGGGGTCCTTGGAAGGAAGCGACGACCATAGGGCCCCGGGGCTCAGGCAGTGGCTCGAAACCCCCCGGTCTTTCGAGGTCCTCTTGCGCGTGGCGCGACAGGTGCTGCGCACCGCCAAGTCCCGGGGCCTGCTGTCGGTTCTGTTCCACGAAGATCATCATAGGCTTTCCGAAAAGGAGCTGGTGGAGGAAATTCGGGCCGAATTGGCCGCGTTTCTCCTGGAAAAGGAGAAGGCATGGGACAGTGCGGGCGTGTTCGCAGGCCCCCACCCCGAGGCGTACATAAGAACGGCCTTCTTGAGGCACCTGGTCTCGAGGGCCCGGATGCCCAACGCCGACCAGAGGCGGCATCTCTACAGGCGCTTGACCGAGGTTCTGCGCACCGGCGATGCCTTCACACACCGCATGGATGCTGGCGGGCACATGGCCTACACCATGGCGCCCGCAGCCTCTCCGACCGTCTATCTTGCCGAAGAGGACCTGGGGGACATCGCCTTTCCCTTTCATCGCGTGGACAGGCAGGACTACGACGCCATCAACCGCAGGAAGGTGCTCCTGGAACTGGCGGCCTATTTCTGGAAGACGGCCTGTTCCCTTTGGGGCGGACGGCCCGTGTGGGTGCCCTTGAAGGCACTTGTCGATTGGATCTTTCTTCACGTTCCCATCCGGACCCGTGCGGAGCTGCCCGCCGAGTATGCAGGGCCTGGACCCGTGGACCAGGGCCATTACGATCCGGAAAGGATCAGGCACTGGGCATCCCTTTTTGCGGCACGGCTCACAAAGAGGGAAAAGGCCGTGTTCTACCTGCATTACGGGCGCAGGATGGAGCTCAGGCAGATGGCCGAGCAACTCGGGTACAAAGGAAGCTCCGGCCCTGCCTATCCCCTTGAACAATGCAAGAGGAAACTGAAGGGTTTTCTCATAGAACTTCCCTGGCTGTCGCCCCCGGACCTCAACGAAGAGGCGTTCGCCCTTTTCCGGGAAACCCTTCTCGCGTCTTTGAAGGATACGGTTTCAACGCCGTAGGTAGTAAATATACTGCGCGCGGTCACAAATTGCCATTTCCTGCATCCCCCCTCGCCCTCTGGGAGAGGGCCGGGGTGAGGGTATGAAAAGAGCACTTTGTAGCCGCGCAAGGTATGAAAACGCGGAGAAACACCCGCCATGTACAGTAGAAAGCTCGCTTTGTCCCTGGCAAGACAGTTTCGCACCTGTCCGCCGCCCCCCACGCGAAACGACAAAGCGCAGGCCGCGGCCATGCGAAGACATCTCAGGGTCTGTCCTCACTGCACGGACCCTTCGGACGCCGCTGCCTGGTCCGACCTCGCGGACCTGATTCGCGCCGCCAAAGCACCCGCAATGGAGCAGCGCGAACCGCACCGTCCCGCGCAAGGGGAGATCTGGCAGGTGCGTGAAGATCTGGCCCGGTGGCGGGGGGCTTATTTTTACGGCGCGCCCCTGGTGTTGGTCTGCGAGCGCACGGGAGACGGCCCCGAAGCCTTGCGGGTGTGTCAGATGTACCACGATGCGGCCCTCGCAGCCCCCGGGGACCTCCTTTTGCCCGCAGAGCAAAGTCCCCTGGAAGGGCTTTTCGTTGAATGCTGGAACGATTACACGCTGAGGCCCCGGGACCTGTCGCGCTGCGTGGGCAATGTCGGTGAGCAGGTCCTGCGTGTGGTGGCGGACCTTGCCGTTGACCCGGACCGATACCCCCCTTGGGCTGTGCACCCGCGGCCATTTGTCGAAAACGACCCCCGGACATATTTCCGGGAGCTGGAAGTGGAGGTGGGGTACACTTTTGCTTCCGTTGCGGTCCAAGCCATATTGGCGCAGAACGACAAGGGGGGGCTCCGGGAAGCCTACGAGACGCCCCAAGCGTTGCAGGATGCCATGAAAAAGGCTGTGCGCGGGGCGTCTTGGGCGTCACCTCCCGAATCGGTCGAGGAGGCCCTTGCCCTGGTCCGGTTCCCTCCGGAGCAGCTTCCCCTGGCCGCGGCGAAAGGACAAGAAGAATCTCTCCCCGTGACCCTCGCCGTGTTCGAGCACGGCAGGCTGCAAGTGCTCGCGCCCCTACACATGGAGCTCTTTCACAGGGAGCCCGGGCCCGGGGAGACCGTCTACAGCGGACGCATCCGCGGCATCCCCGGTGCGGTGGGGCGTTTTTCGTTCGTGTTCTTCTTGGCAACGGCGGGGGGAGTGGTTCGTTCCTCCCAGGCCGACTTGGATCCGCAAACCGGTGACTTCATTGCCCGTTTTCCCGTCCCCGGCGGTGTGGAGGGGACGCCGGCCGCTGCCGTGTTCGCGGAAAAGGAACCCATGGCGAAATGATCGACATGGCCCACCTGGTATATCTTTCCAGAGACCAGGACAACGACCGCCATCTGACGTGCGTCCTCCAAGACCCCTTCCATAGATTCTCCGCCGCGTCCGACCGGAGCGCTTTTTCCAACACGCTGAAAGCTTTTTGTGCCAACACCGCCACCAGGCCCGCTCTCCAAGACTTCATGCGCCTTCGCTTGATCACGGAGTACCTGCTGCACCGGGCCAAAGTCCCGGACTGGTTCGGCCCCTGGCTCCGCCACGCCATGGAAAGGGCGCGGCACTGTCCCGAGCTGCCGTGGGAAGACATGGAAGCCGGTTCATGGCAGGCGGTGCCCGTTGTGCTGGTTTGGGGGGACGCCTACCTGAGGTGGTTCGTGGTGGGCAAGGTCCCACAAGGGCACCCGAACCGGCTCCTTCCTGCCTGGGCCGAACCTCTTCTTGACCCGACGGCCGCCGAGGCCGTCCGAAGGGCCGCCGCGGCTGCAAGGGGGCGTTTCCCATGTTCCAGGGAAAACCTCTACTGCTATCCGCTGGCCGTTGTTTCGGGCAGCGGCCGGTTTCAGGGGCCCTCCCTTGCCCTTCCCCTGGCCCTTGGGTTCCTGCGCCTCCTCGCCGGCCAGCCCCAGGCCCGATCTATTGCCGCGTCCGGTGCCCTGGAACAGGACGGGACGGTCCTGGGTGTTGGGCACCTGTCCCGTAAGATGGAGTGTGCAAGAAGGCACCGGTTCAAGGCATTTCTTTTTCCGGCCGCCCATCCCGGGCCGGACCCGCTCCCGGACATGGAGACGCTTCCCGTTTCCACCTTGGACGAGGCGTTCTTGGTCCAGTCCCTTTACAGCCCGGGAAAGGCACGCGACCTGCTTCTGTTTTATAGGATGTTGGAAAGTCCTGGGCTTCTCACCTCCACCCTGCGCCAGGCGGACCCGGCCTGGCTCCACTGGGCCGTACGGCGGCAGCTCGTACGCCCTGCCATGGGGCAGGTCCTTCGCAGCCCGGAGCGGACCGGCGAGCTGGTGGCCGCCCTCAAGGCCTGCGTCGAAACGCGCAACGCGAGCCTCGGCAAGGCCGTCTGCGCGCTCGTGACAGACGACGATTTGCCGTCAATGCGCATGTGCAGCCCTTCCGATGCCTTCCAGTGGTGTACGTTGAACCTGGCCCTTGCCAACCAGAAGGGCGATGTGGTGCACGCGAAAGCCTGGGAGAAAAGGGCCTCGGACCTTGTGGAGGGGGCGAGGGCCGAGGAGTATGACATCTACGCGGACCACTGCAACCACTGCCTGCTTCTCCTGCACAACCTTTACCTTTTCGACCCGAAGCTTCCCGATTTTGTCAACGGCGCAATGAGGTGTCTGCAAGCCGGGTATGCGCTCAAGCGCCGCCATGGTACCTCCGTTTCCCGTGCCCTGGGGGCCCTGTGCGGGACCGTCGGCCAGAACTTCGGTTTTTGCGGCCCCGTTCACCTCGAAGAGGCGTTGTCGCACTGGAGAAAGGCCCAGGAAGCATTCGGCGGGGGGAGCGTCCCGAGGTACCGCAAGGATTGGCAGAGACAGTACAACCATATGCTCTATGCATACCTCGATGCGCGTCGGTTCGACGACGCGCAAGTTGTTTTGGGGCGATACCTCGACATCGAGACATGGGACGGCGTGGAAAGGAAGTCTTGCGGTTGGACCCAGTGGCAACACGCGGCCCTGGCCCGTTTTCTGGCCGAAACGGCCCTCGGCGAGCCGGCGGGTCGGTACGTGGAGCAAAGTCTCCTGTCGCCGCCCCACCGGGGCAAGGACGATCACCCCTGGCAATTGTGGTGTTTCAACATGGGCCGGATCATGGAAACCACGGGCAGGGGCGACGAGGCGCTCGCATACTACCGCGAGAGCCTTTCTCGGTGCCTCCACCCCGGAAGGGGGCCTGCCGTAAAGGTCATGGCCCTGCTACCCCTTGGCGCACTGTGGGCCATGGGGGCACTGGACGATGGCACGCTGTGCCCTGTTGAAAAGGCCATTCGCGAAGCAGCCGGCTTGCTCCACGAGGCCCACTTCGAACCGTTGCTCTGCGGATATTTCCTGAAGGAGGTTCTTGCCCGGGTCCGAAGTGCGCCCGAGAGGGTTTTTCCGTTCACGTACCGGTAATATCAATACCTTGGGACGCAGAGGGCCCCGGCGCCTGCCCCCCGAAGTTCATTTCAACGGCCTTGATCATCGTTCCGGCCAGACGGGCCTCGTTTTCTGCCGGCATCACCTTGGGAGACGCCGTGCCCGCATGCTTGGCTCCGCGCCGGAATTGAGGTTTTCGTAGGGTGGGCACCGCCCACCAAAAAGGCCGTATTCCGCATTTGGCCAGATGTGGCCGAAACGATGATCAAGGCCATTGCAACCCTGGTGTGGCATAAGGGCGTAGGAGCAATCCCGCCGCGGTTGCCCAAGCTCCCCCCGAGGCAAATTGTGGATTTTGTGCAAATCAACTTTGAAAAACGCGATGGCGAGGCCGTAAAGAACCATGAATCCGCGTTGATGTGGCCGCGGCAAAACCAGTGAGAGGAAAACATGCTCTACGGCAAATACGATTTCACGTGTGAATTGATACGCGACGCACTCATGCCCCCCTACAAGGGGTCCATGTTTCGCGGGGCTTTCGGGGTGGCCCTCAAACGGGTGGTCTGCGCGCTGAAACTCAACGAGTGCAAGGACTGCCTCTTGAGGAACCGATGTCTCTACTGCCTGGTTTTCGAGACACCCATGGCCACGCAGCCGCCTGCGGGCGTGCGCGTCTCCGACACGCCGCACCCCTTTGTCATCCGTCCTCCCGTCGAGGAGAACACCCACTACCCAGCCGGCACCGGCTTCACCTGCTCCCTGCTCTTGTTCGGGGAGGTGAACCGCAAACTCCCCTATTTCATTTATGCGTTCGACCGGATGGGGGAAATCGGCATTGGAAAAAGGATCGACGGGCGCCGGGGGGCGTTTGTATTGCGGGAAGTCCACGTGGACGGAAAGATCGTTTATGAGTGCCAGAGCGCGACCCTGGTTCAGGACCAGCCGATCGAGGACCTGCTCGTCACGCCCGCGCACGGCCGTTTGGATGGCCATACGGAGAATCGCTCCGAGGCGGCTGGAGATTCCTCCGTCACCTTGACCCTGGAAACCCCCTTGCGCCTCAAGTTCGAAAACAGTTTGACCGCGCAGCTTCCCTTTCATGTTCTGGTCCGCGCGGTCCTTCGACGGATATCGTCCCTCTTTCAAACTTACGGCCAGGGGGAGCCGGAGCTGGACTACAAAGGGCTCGTGCAAAGAGCCGCCGCGGTGAAGACGGTGGACAATCGCCTGCGGTGGTTGGACTGGCGTCGCTATTCCAACCGCCAGGAACGGGAGATGTTCATGGGTGGGATGACCGGAGAGGCCGTGTACAGAGGGAAACTTGGGGAGTATTTGCCTCTTCTGCGGCTGGGGGAGCGCCTCCACGTGGGGAAACAGACGACGTTCGGCCTGGGTAGGATACGGGTGGAAGTGCCGGGATGATGGTGGGAATGGCCCGTCAAAGAGACGGCATTCCACCTGTTGCGGAACATGGCCCGAGCGATACTCGTGGCATAGAAACCCATTGGGAACACTCCTGTTCGATATCCGATAGCGGCTTGGGAACAGCGAAAAAAGGAGAAGCAAATTGGAAGACACTGTTTTGAAAGTAGCCATGGCGGCCTTTTTTCACGACATAGGCAAGTTCGTCCATGGGGACCTTCTTGGCATCCCCCCGGAATACCGGAACAACAACAGCTCCCTTTATCAGCCGGTTGATGGGAAGACCGGCCGGTACTCACACGACCACGCGCTTTTTTCCGCTTGGTTCATCGAGCACCCCGAGATACGGAAGCACTTGCCCCCGTGCTGCAACCGGCCCGGCTGGGGGCAGGGGGACTCCTTCTTGAATCTCGCCGCCATGCACCATAAGCCGGAAACGGCCATGCAGTGGGTCATTACCGAGGCGGACAGGCTTTCCAGCGGTTACGACCGCAAGGAGTACGAAGACGCCCGAAGCGCCACCCCCCGGGACTATCAGAAGGTGCGCCTCTCGCCGCTCTTCGAGCAGCTTGACCCGGAGGGCCGCAGCGCCCCGTTCTTGCCGCGACATGCTTATCCCCTCGCCGCGGTTGGGCCGCAAACGATTTTTCCCGTTGTCCGGGACGACGCGACCCCCGAAACCTGGGAGGCTGCGAGGGCGGAATACGCCTCCCTTGTCGAGGGGTTCGTCGGCGAGCTCGCGCACCTGCGTCATGGCCGGGAAAACGTGTCACTGTGGTTCGAGCACTTCGACTCGCTGGTGCTTCGGTACACCGCCTGCGTGCCGTCGGACCGTAGCGGCAAGGTCCTGCCCGATGTCTCCCTTTACGAGCACTTGCGAGGAACATCGGCCCTGGCTGCGGCGCTCTACCTCTACCACCGAGAAAGGGGGACATTGCACGAAAGGGAAATAAAGGACGAGGACCAAGAAAAGTTTCTCATGGTTCACGGTGATTTCTACGGCATCCAGGACTTTATCGCCACGGGCTATGGAGAGGCCAGGAAACTGCGTTCGAAACTGCTGCGGGGGCGTTCTTTCTTTGTCTCCCTCATCACCGACCTTGCTGCCGACTCGGTGCTCCGTGCAGTTGAGTTACCGTTTTGCTCCTGTACGTACAATGCGGCGGGAAAGTTCTCTATCATTGCTCCCAATACACCCGCCGCTCGGGAAGCCGTTCGCGAGACCGAGGACAAGGTGAACCACTGGCTGTACGGGATGACCCACGGGGAGAGTGGACTGGGGGTTACTTGGGTGGAAGCAGCACCCCGGGATTTCAGCGGCAAAGAAGAAGGGTATCCGACACTGATGGATCGGGTTGCCACGGCCATGGAAGCGCGCAAGTGCCGCCGGTTCGATCTTGCGCGCTACGCAGGACCTGTCGTCGGCTACCTGGAAGGTTTCGAGGACGGCGGAGAACTGTGTCGTCTGTGCGGCAAACGTCCCGCCTCCCGCGCAACCGAGGCAGACAGGCATGTGAGGGGGATCAGGGCGTGCGCCCCGTGTCGCGACCAGGCTTTTTTGGGGGAACGGCTTGCCGGCTCCCTGCGTCGTTTGGCCGTTCTCGACAGTGAAGCCCGGATCGACGCACAGGACAACCGCTTGCTGGCACCGATCTTTGGCAAATACCAAGTGGCTTTTCTCAGGGGAGACGAGGAACCGCTGGTTCCCGAAGGCTCTCTGCTCCACTATTGGGACCTCGGTGAACCGGGCACGGAAAGATGGGCATCGGACATCACCTTGCACCAGGTGGGTGGCTACATCCCTCGGGTGGGCAAAGACGCCGAGGACCGCCGGGTCAAGGGGGCCCTGGAGCCCGATGAGCCCTCACCGCACCCGGAAGAGCCCAAGACCTTCGGGATGATTGCGGCCATGGCCCGGACACCGGCCGAGGATGGGGACGGGTTTCTGGGCATCGAGGCCCTTGGTGTGCTCAAGGCGGACGTGGACCACCTTGGGGTGCTCATGGCCTGCGGGGTTCCAGAGGGCCAGAGGACCATGAGCCGGGTGGCCACGTTGAGCCGGCAGCTCCACACCTTTTTCGGGGTCTACCTGCCGCACCTGCTGGCCACGGATCAGCGGTTCCGGGACATCTACACGGTTTTTGCCGGCGGCGACGACCTGTTTCTCATCGGTCCCTGGAACCGGTGCATGGAACTGGCGCTATGTCTCGAGGAGCAATTCGGCCGGTATGTCTGCGAAAATCCCCATGTGCGCTTTTCAGCCGGTATGGGCCTGCACAAGGCGGCCACCCCTGTGCCGCTTCTGGCCCAGTCAGCGGAAGATGCTCTAACTGCTTCC
>Ga0209163_1003879_pt1 | contig 10477 bp, 9 predicted proteins | sample MTBAKSrepl2MetaG_FD_187457 | JGI IMG/M metagenome (GOLD analysis project Ga0209163, IMG submission 187457) | Enrichment culture microbial communities om Arthur Kill intertidal strait, New Jersey, USA, that are MTBE-degrading - MTBE-AKS2 (Arthur... | ecosystem: Environmental > Aquatic > Marine >...
TGAATGTGTTCAGTGTTCATGCATGCATTATAGCATGAACTCCGAAATGGTCAATTTATTTCGTTACAGTCACTAAGGACATATAACAAAAGATCTTTGGATGCTGCGGCCCGACGAAAGGAGAGGATCGACATGAAAAAATCGTTTGGCGCAAAAACACTCATCGAAAAGCTCCGTCCATTTGTCTACAGCCCCGAAGCTCAACGATATCATGGTATCGGCTTATTTGTAGGAAAGGCTTTCGAGGTCGGCAGATCGTGATCTGCCATGCCATGTGGGCTCTGTGAAAGAAAGCAAATAGTGGATGTGAAGAGCCGTGAGTTGCTGGTTTCCAATTCGGGATCGCGAAAGTCGCGTAAGGAGTTGGGGGATGAAGTGACGGTGAAAGGGACGTTGCTTGAAGGCTTATCGGTTGAATTGCCGGAAGAGCTCATTGAAACACTCTGCTCCTCGGAGGGTGTGAAGATAGAGCGGATCGTATCACGGGGACATGCTTCGCCTGAAGGGTTTTGGTTTGATCAGGAAAGGAGTGAGTTTGTTCTGGTAGTGCAGGGGAGTGCCGGACTGAAGATCGAGAACGAAGAGGATATCGTTGTCCTGAAGGCGGGTGATTATCTGAACATCGGTGCTCACGTGAAACATCGGGTCGAGTGGACCGACCCCGAATGTGAAACAATCTGGCTTGCAGTGCATTATTGAGGAACGAGGTAGCACAATGCACACATCACTCGAAGATATCGAGTCGGCTTGCCGTATCGTCTATTCGGATATGCAGGCGACACCGCAGTATTGCTGGCCGCTGCTCTGCGAACGGTTGGGTACGGAAGTGTGGGTCAAACACGAGAACCACACGGTTGTCGGCGCATTCAAAATCCGCGGAGGACTGGTCTATTTCGCTCACCTGTCCAAATCTGACGAGATGGTCCAAGGCGTAATCAGTGCGACCCGTGGAAACCACGGCCAGTCGGTTGGATACGGGGCGCGCCGCTTCGGCATTCCGGCTACTGTAGTCGTGCCCCATGGCAATAGTGTTGAAAAAAATGATGCCATGCGGGCGCTCGGCGTGGAGTTGATCGAGCACGGGGACGACTTCCAGGCGGCCCGCGAGCACGCAGAGAGCCTCGCCGGCAAGAGGTCGCTGCACATGGTGCCCTCGTTTCACCCGCTGCTGATAGCGGGCGTTGCCACGTACAGTCTTGAGCTGCTGCGGGCCGTCAGGGATGTCGACATCGTCTATGTGCCCGTCGGGCTCGGCTCAGGCATCTGCGGAATGCTCGCGGCAAGGGACGCGCTGGGTGTAAAAACCCAAGTTGTCGGCGTGGTATCTTCTCATGCCCCCGCCTATGCGGAGTCCTTCAGCGCCGGGCGGTCGATCGAAGCCCCCGTCACTACAAGGCTTGCCGACGGCATGGCTTGCCGCACCCCGGAGCCGGCCGCGCTGGACCTTATCTGGAAAGGCGTCGAACGGATCGTTCAGGTCACGGATGACGAGGTGGCAGCGGCAATGCGCATGCTGTTCGAATGCACTCACAATACTAGCGAAGGCGCGGGTGCTGCTGCAGTTGCAGCAGCGTCAAAGGAAAAATCCCTGATTGCCGGCCGCAAAGTGGCTGTAGTCCTGTCGGGCGGCAACGTCGACCGGGAGGTTTTTGCCTCAGTCCTCGGCAGCCGATGATTCCGGAAGAATATTGCATTCCATCTCTCAAAAGGGTATGAGGGCTTGTCTCTTCAAGTAGTCACCTTAAGAATGATCAAGAAACGAAACATCCTTGCTGTATTTGTTTTTGCCTGCTTTTTGCTTTTCTCCCGAAGCGTCTTGGCAGAAACCGTTGCCCTTCCCCTTTCCCTCGATTCTCAACTCCTCAGATCCATGATCATCAAAGCCGCATACACGGACGAGGGAAGGACCGCCGTTTTGGCCGGACATCGGGGTGGCTGCAAATCCATTGTCCTCTCCGGGCCGAGATATGTCATACGGGATAACAGCCTCGTCTTTGAAACGAAGGTCTTCATCCAGGCGGGATTCAGCATCGGCGAGACCTGTATCCTGCCCACCTCGTGGGAAGGATATGTTGCTCTGACCCAGGTTCCTGTCATAGACGACCGGTGGGTCCTCTCTTTCAGGACAATCGAATCCGAGGTCTACAACCAGGACCATGAGCCTGCCCGCGTCATGGCTTTTTTCTGGAACTTGATCAAATCGCATGTCTTCGAATACCTGGACCAGATCACGATCGATCTTGCTCCCCCTGTGGAAGACCTCCGGCTGTTCACCAGGGAGGTGTTTCCTGCTGCATTGCAGGAAAGTGCACAAAGAATTCTGGACAGCTTCAGGCCCGGAAAGGTGCAAACGCGTGAGGAGACCATCACAGTCGAGATCCTGGCGGAAGTCAGTCAGGAAAAGAGAGAAGAAATATTTGACGAGGAGGTCCTCGAGCAGGAAGCGGTGGATAGATTCATTTCAACGTGGGAGACATGGGACGCCTATTTTGTGCAGATGATCACCGCTCTCCCGAGAGAAGAATTGAACGCCGGTGAAAGGGAGCTCATCCTGGATGTGCTCCTCGATGCCAGGCACAGCTTCGAGGATAAGCTTCTTGAGTCAGGAGGAAAAGCCGATTTTATCAGGAAACAATTTATAGAGGCGTGGGGCCGCCTCTCGCCGATTTTCAGAAAAAGGATGAGTGACGATCCTGCCCGGCCTGTTCTCGACTATCTTGCCTTTTTCACGGCCTCCGATGCACTTGTTGCGCTGGACAAAGCAGGGCATGGGCTGGGAATCGAGATCAGCCGAAACGGCTTGATACATCTGGCGCGCCTGATCAGCAGCAAAGATATTACCGATCTCCCATACGAGTTTGTGGTGGATGAGGATCTGAGGTCCATCCTTGGGCTTGGTGATCCCGTTCCCTTTACCGGGCCCTCTTTTGACGGGGAATCCATAGAGATCGACCCGGAAGAGTTCAAGCCCGGGGAAAACGCGTGGCTCCTGTGCGTGAAGGGCTTCTTCCTCGCCACGGCCTGGGCAGAAACCGATCCAGGGCAAGCCTTCCGTGACCGCATCACCCCCTGGCTGGTCCCAAAAGGCGATGTCATGATCTATCTCAATAAGGTCAAACTCCTCTTGAACGAAGTCTCAACCAGGGTCTTTTCCAAAACCGATCTGGACAGGGGGCTCAGCGAGTTCTACAATCTCTTCGTTCTTTCCACCGCATGGCAGGAAACCTGCTTCCGACAGTTCGTGATGAAGGGAGGAAAGGCGACGTACCTGCGGTCGTATAACCACACTTCTGTGGGGATCATGCAGATCAACGAACGCGTGTGGCGAGGCATCTATGATCTGAACCACCTTCGATGGGATATCGTATACAACGCCACGGCCGGCTGCGAGATTCTCAGTTTGTATCTGAAGAAATATGGTTTGCCGGATTTAGAGATGACAGGATCGGGAACGGTGTCCGATCAGGAGACCCTTGCCAGGGTGGTCTATGCCGTGTACAGCGGGGGCCCGAGTCACTTGCGAAAATGGAAAGACGCTCTGAACAAGGGGCGGCCTGGCGCCACTGACAAATTGTTCCTGGAAAAATATCGATGGGTCTGCAGCGGCCAATGGGAAGAAATAGGGAGATGTTTGTGATCAGGATGAGATCATGAAAGAAAATTCGGAGACCCGAAGATGAAGTGCCTCAAATGCGGATCCGAGAACCCTGCTGGGGCAAAGTCATGCGGAGAATGCGGTATAAGCCTGGAGAGCCGTTGTCCAGGCTGCGGGAATGGTTATCCGGTTCATTTCAAGTTCTGCAGCGAGTGTGGCCATAAGCTGCAGGCAACCGCAGAATCCGTTTCGATAGATTACTCCCAGCCTCAATCTTATACTCCAAAGTTTCTTGCTGAGAAGATCCTTACGCATCGGCTCTTCATCAAGGGCGAGCGCAAGATCGTCACTGTCATGTTCGCGGACGTCGCGAACTTCACCTCGCTTTCAGAGAAACTGGATCCCGAAGAGGTTCACCAGATCATGGATGGGTGCTTTCGCATCCTGCTGGAGGAGACCCATCGGTATGAAGGGACCATCAACCAATTCACCGGTGATGGCGTGATGGCGCTTTTCGGGGCCCCGGTAGCCCATGAGGACCACGCCCGAAGGGCGTGCTACGCGTCTCTTGCCATTCAGAAAGCCCTTGTTCCTTACGGCGAAGAGCTGAAGAGGAGGTATGGATCCGAGTTCAGGATGCGGATTGGAATCAACTCCGGCCCGGTCATTGTCGGTGCAATAGGGGATGATCTGCGAATGGACTATACGGCCGTGGGGGATACGACCAACCTGGCCTCTCGAATGGAGCATCTGGCATCGCCGGGAAGCGTGTTGGTTTCGGGACGCACGCATAATCTCGTAAGAGACTACTTCGAATTCCGCGCGCTCGGAAAGTTGAAGGTAAAAGGCAAAGAAGAAGCGCAGGATGCTTTTGAGCTGATCAGGGCGGGTGATCTCGCAACCCGATTTGAAGCCGCCACAGCAAAAGGATTGACAAGATTCATAGGACGCGAAAAGGTCCTCGAAGAAATGGCGAATGCCTATCAGCAGGTTTGCTCAGGATCGGGGCGGGGCATCGAAGTGGTCGGAGAGGCTGGAGTCGGCAAATCAAGGCTGCTCCTCGAGTTTAGAGACAGGCTGCCGATGAATGAATTCTCGTATCTCGTAGGCCGCTGCATCCGTTTCGGTTATGCAATGGCCTACCTGCCGCTGCGCCAGATCTTGAAATCCTGTCTGGGTTCGTCAGAGACAGATTCGGATGACATTCGCAGGAGCAAGCTTTCTCCACCCTTACAGGACTTTCTCGGAATCAAGACCGAAGATGCGTCCTGGATCAATCTCGAGCCAAAGGAAAAGAGAGAGCGGATCTTTGAGGCGCTTCGGGATCTGCTGCTTGGAGAGAGCCTTGAGAGACCTCTTGTTGTTGCGGTGGAAGACTTCCACTGGATTGACCGAAGCTCTGAGGAGTTCCTGGACTATTTCAGCGGATGGATCGAGAAAGCGCGAATCCTGATGCTGATTCTACGTAGGCCGGAACACCCCCCCATTTGGGGGGATAAGCCTTATTTCAAAAGGATCGCCATAGACCGTCTTACCGCTGCAGACAGTGACGACCTGGTTAAGGCTGTCTTGAACCAGTGTGAAGCGGCTCCCGAGGTCCGTGAGATCATCTACAGAAGGGCGGGCGGCAATCCGCTTTTCATGGAGGAGCTCACCCGCACGCTTCTGGAAAATCGCTCGATTGAGGAGAAAGATGGGAAATATGTGCTGACAGGCAGCTCTTCATCTCTCCAGGTGCCCGAAACCGTAGAGGGGATAATTGCTTCCCGACTGGACCGGCTCGAGGAGAACAACAAGAAGACCCTCCAAATGGCGGCTGCCATCGGTAGGGAGTTTACCCTCAACGTCCTCGAAAGCGTCAGCAGGTCACACGATCTGAGAACCTGCATTGTTCATCTTGAGGGGCTCGATTTCATACACGAAAAATCCCTTCTTCCGGAACCCGAATACGTATTCAATCACGACCTCACCCAGGAGGTTTCCTACAACACCCTGCTTCATAACAGGCGAAAGGAGATCCACGAAAAAATCGGTCGCGCAATAGAAGAGCTCTATTCTGAAAGGCTGGAAGAGTTCTACGAAGTGCTTGCCTCCCACTACTCCAAGGGGGAAAGCCTGGAGAAAGCCGCAAAGTACATGGGGCTTTCAGCTGAGAAGGCGCTGAAGAGCAATTCGCTCTGGGTGGCTCTTCGTCTTTACAAGGAGTTGCTCGCGCTGCTCGACCAGGAGCATGAGACGGATGAGCGAAAAAAGGAGAAAGTCGAAGTTCTCGTCTCCATGATTCCAATCCTCCGGGGTTTGGGGTTTCCTGAAGATCCGGCCGACATCCTCCAGGAGGGGGCACGACTCTGCAAAGGGGTTCAGGATAAACGGAGCATGGCCATCATACATGCCTATGCGGCTATGGCCTTCACCTACAGGGGGGACGCGGCGCTTGGAGTCGATTACCTGGAGCAGACCTATCTCAGGGCTGTAGCGTCACAAGAGTTCGATATTGTTAAAGAAGTTGTAGTTGGCCTCATCCCGAACTATGTTCTGCGAGGAGAATTCCGCAAGGTTGTGGATGTGGCCTCCAACGTGTTTCACCTGTTCGAAAAAGCCCATCCAAAGTCCCATGACTTCGGCATGCCTGCCGATCTCAATATTACTCTCCTCCTCAACCGTGGATCCGCAATGGGATTCCTGGGGGATTTTGAACATGGGGAAGAAGAGTGCAGCAAGGCGGTCTCCATTTCCAATGACATCGGCCGCGCTTTCAGCATCGGCGACGCTGAGCTCTCTTATGGAACCCTTCTGACTCAATGGGGGAGAAGCAAAAAGGCGATAGCCCATCTCCGGAGAAGCATCGAGAATTACGAGAAATCCCAGGGGACCATCTGGCTGCCTACCGCGTGGAGCTACCTTGGGCTGGCCCACAGCTTTGAGGGGAATGGTCCCATGGCACTGGAATGTTTAGAGAATGCATTGCGAATGCAGGTTGAGAGCGGCCTCCCTTCCCTCCTCTCCCTTCACCACTGCAACATGAGCTCAGTGCATCTGGAGCTGGGGGATTATGAGAAGGCCATATTTCACGCAGGGGAAGCGATAAGACTCGCAGAGTCAAACGACGGGAAACACCACGAGGCGCTTTCTCTTATATACCTGGGAGTGGCGGAATGGAGGATCCGGACGATCCCGAGTCAGGAAGCGGAAGAGAGGCTGGAAAAGGCGATCGAAAAGCTCAAGGACTTTGGGTTGAAACCGTGGGAGGCCCAGGGAAACCTTCATCTCGGTGCTCTCCTTGCCGAGGCAGGGGAGCCTGAGAAGGCCAGGCAACGGGTCGGAACTGCCGAAGGCATGTTTCTGGAGATGGGGATGGATCACTGGATCGCAAGGGCGCAGAGCGCCTTGAAACGAATCTAGTGTCGTGTCGAAAAATAAGTTGCAATGTCATTTCGAACGAAGTGAGGAATTTTTTACTTGCAGAGAGTTACAAGATCTCTCCCGCAGTTTATCCCGCGCGTGCCGCGGGAGTCGAGATGACAAATTATCAGTGAGACGATACACTAGTGCAGTGCGTCCAACGGTTTTTTACACTGCTTTAAAGTCATCCGCCCCGCATCAAGTGCGGGATAAACTGCGGCGGGAATCCACCTTCGCAAAAAGATCGGATTCCCCCGTATACCCGCCGAACGGGATCTCCGAAAGTACTGGGCAGGCCAAGTCAAGCTCGGGATGACGAATGAGAAAGAGGATTTCTTTCCCACTGGGTGAGCAGGAGGTGCACATGACTTATAGATTCTCTCATGACGCGATCAAACTGATGGTTCGGCAATCGCACCGGCGGTCGCAGCAGAGGGAGGATGCCCTCTTTAACCAGGATGTTCTCCACGCCCTCCATGATCTGACGGGGATGCCTCTTTCAGAACTGACGGAAATAGGACTCCACGTTAAGCGAGAGAACGACCCACCGTTTTTTTCGGTCAAACAGCAGGTGATGATGGCAACGGGGTTCTTGCTTGGCAGCACGGCCATCCTGGTTTTCGCAACCCGCCTGTTGTCGTAAGACCTTGTATCCGCGTATTACTACACTGCATCTGAAGATATCAGACAGTCTCCTTATATTCCCCGCCCAATGATCCTTGTTAAGATGGAGTGAAAAAATACGGGTCCCCTTTCCTTCCGGACTCCGGGTGTGGAATAGAGATCCGAAATAAAGGAGGGTTTCACTGTGGAAGAGCATGAACAGAGGCTAGTATGGGTGAGGGACAAGGCAGGCAACGAATATGTGTGCCGCGTCATGGACCTGAAGGACCCCAGCCGCGTCTCCGATGACGATCTTAGAAACTGCGTTGATGATGCGTCCAGGGCCATCAACGTCGGAGACTGACGAACTGGTTTTTTCTTTCAAAATTGGGTGCGGCCCTTCGAGTCTCCTGCTCGGAGGGCTTTTTCGCCCCTTCCTCAATATCTAATACCGAAATTCGAAACAAACCAAAAATCCGAATACTCCAATCTAACCCCAACCATCCATCTTGATGGGCGGATTTGTTGGGGCTTTTCGGTTTCTACTTTTTTTGTTTCGGGTTTCGTGCTTCGGATTTCGGATTTATCCTGGGTGTGTCACTAGGTTATGGGCAATGTTTCACGTGAAACATACAGCCGATCAATGGTTGTCAAATTCTGATTCGACACGCCAGGCCCGCATCGGGTGGGGCGTAAACTCCTGCCTGTACCTGTACTATTTCAATTCCTCTTAGAACACGTAGAGGAAGATCCGGACTTTTACACGTTTTTGCTTTCCTCATGAAGGAGTTTGTGCTAACAGCACCCAAAACGGTAAGCGAGGCGGTTCGCGGCCGCACCTTCCGTTATCGCCCTCCAAGTAGCGGAGTTCAAAGGAAATCAGCTTCTTCATGGGACATGTGATCGCCGTTGTCAATCAGAAGGGTGGCGTGGGCAAGACCACGACTGCCGTAAACCTCTCCGCCTCCCTGGCGGTTGCGGAAAAAAAATGCCTCCTGGTGGATTGCGATCCCCAGGGAAATGCCACCACCGGACTGGGGCTCAACCGAACGGAACTCGAAAAAGGAGTCTACGATCTCCTCATCGCGTCTGTTCCGCTCGAAGAGGCGGTCACCACAACAGGGCTTCCGGGTCTCGATCTCCTGGCCGCCACACCGAACCTCATTGGAGCGGAGGTGGAGATCGTCTCAATGGCCGAAAGGGAATATCTGCTCAAGAAAGGGCTCGCGCCAAGCAGGCGTGGTTACGACTTCATCCTTCTCGACTGCCCTCCTTCTCTTGGTTTTCTGACCATCAATGCCCTTGCCGCCTCGGATTCCGTGCTCGTCCCCCTCCAGTGCGAATACTACGCTCTAGAGGGGATCACGCAGCTTCTGAAGACGATCAAAGCCGTGAAACAGGGTCTCAATCCGTCGCTGCACATCGCGGGGATCCTGCTGACCATGTTCGATTCCCGCAACAATCTATCCCTGCAGGTTGCGGAGGAGGCCCGTACCCACTTCGGGGATACGGTGTTCAGGACCATCATACCCCGCAACGTTCGTTTGAGTGAATCTCCCAGCCATGGGAAGCCGGCCATTCTCTACGACATCAAATCGACCGGGGCGCAGAGCTACCTTGCCCTGGCAAAAGAACTCATATCAAGGGGATCAACAGATCATGGTTAAGCACAAGGCCCTTGGAAAAGGACTCTCTGCGCTCATTCCCGAGGGAGTGGATATAGGGCGCGAGCAGAACGAGTACTTCCAGTGTCCCGTCGAGTCGATCGAGCCGAATCCCTATCAGCCTCGACAGAAATTCGTCGAGCAGGAAATCCAGGAGCTCGCAGATTCCATACGGGAAAACGGCATCCTGACCCCCCTTCTTGTCAGCCGGTTCGAGCACGGGTATCGTCTCATCGCCGGAGAAAGACGCTGGCGCGCAGCGCAAAAGGCCGGACTCAAGCGCGTTCCTGTGGTAGTCAGGGAAACCACGCCTGTCGAGAGCCTCGAATTGGCCCTCGTTGAGAATATCCATCGAAGCGACCTCAACCCGCTTGAGGAGGCCCTGGCATACAGCCGGTGGCTGGAAGACACTCATAACACCCAGGACGCCCTGGCAAAAAGACTGGGCAAGGATCGCTCGACCATCACAAATATGCTCCGGCTCCTCAAGCTTCCCAGGTCTATCCAGGAAGACCTGCTGCAGGACCGGCTGAGCATGGGTCATGCCAGGGTCCTTGCCGGTCTCAAAACGGAAGGCGAGCAGATGCGGCTGAGGGACCTGATCCTCAAAAAAGGTCTGTCCGTCCGCCAGGCAGAGGCACGTCTCAAGAAGACCAGGGATGTCCAAAACCCTAAATCGGAAGACCCCGAGAAAGCATTCTATATGCGCACTCTCTCGGAGGATCTGAAGAGATCGCTCGGCACCAAGGTGGAGATCCGAAGCAAGGGCGGCAAGGGATCCGTCATCATCCATTTCTATTCCGACGAGGAACTGGGCCGCTTGCTGGAACGGCTGTCGTAGAAAGTCGTAGAAGACGCATAGCGCATAGCGGTTCTACGCGGTTCTCTTTCTCTCCCTCCATTTCCTCTCCGTACCCGAAAGAAGGCGGTACAGATTATCCTTATGTTTCAGGCATATGAGACCGGCTGCAATAAGAGAGGCCCCTATCATCATCCCGGGTCCCGCGAAAACAGAAAGGAAAACCGGCAGGCTAAAAGAAGCCAGGATGGAACCGAGAGAAATGAAGTCCCACAGGTAGACTGCCATGAGGAAGACACAAAGGGCAAGGAGGGTCGCAGGGGGCGAAACCGCCATAAAGAAGCCGAGCGCCGTGGCGACTCCCTTTCCACCGTGAAAACCGAGAAAAGGGCTAAACTGATGTCCAAGCAAGGC
>Ga0209163_1003881_pt1 | contig 10466 bp, 14 predicted proteins | sample MTBAKSrepl2MetaG_FD_187457 | JGI IMG/M metagenome (GOLD analysis project Ga0209163, IMG submission 187457) | Enrichment culture microbial communities om Arthur Kill intertidal strait, New Jersey, USA, that are MTBE-degrading - MTBE-AKS2 (Arthur... | ecosystem: Environmental > Aquatic > Marine >...
CCCTCCTCATCCCGGGGAAGGATGACGGCAAAGTATCTATCGAGAGAGCAAGGATCGAGGGGATGGCCGATTTCCGGGTAGAGCACGTCTCCCATCCATTCATCATGAAGGATGAGAAGGTTATGAAAGAGTGTCTTCATTTTCTCCGGAACGGATTTTTTAGCACCAATACCGAAGGCAGAATCTGATATGTCGCCTACGAAATGCGCCTAGGTCGGCAACCTATTTTCTTGCTGATACATCAAGGCGGCAAAACAGCTCCAGAAAACCACCTCCGTTTTGTCTGGTTCGCTGGAGCATGTGGTCAATGACCGTGTCATAGCCCTCTGCGTCGGTGAGTTTTCGGTACTGGCCCCTGAGCGTACCCAGGATATGTTCTCTGTCCAGTCCTCCGGCGGTTGCCTGTTCGAGGAAGCGAGCACGGGCAGCAAGGGTGTCGGCATTGGGCCAGCCCGGGTTGCGGGGGCCATCGTACAAGATGTCATGCCAGACAAACACATCGCCGGGAACGCCTGACTTGGCCAAACTGCCTCCGGCGATATCGCCGCTGGTGATATGAAGTGTGCCGGTCACCTGTTCATCTCTCTTTGTCGAACGGCTGTTAAAGTTGAAAATAGGCACTCGTGCCCGGTTTTTCTGCAGTCTATTGATCCAGAGGTTCCGAAAACTCAAACTGCAGGTTTGGCACATGACAGACAAGTTTGGGTTGAAGCTTCAGGTCAAGGAGAATCTTTCCCCACTCGCTTTCGGGATTAATCTCCATTTGACAGTCCTGATCATTCCAGGGATACATTTCCGTTTTCGGATCGTTCCTGATTTTCATATCTGCTTTTTTTGCACAGATCCTTGCAGAACCCGCAAGCGTCACCATGAACTCTTTTTTGCTCATTGATTGAAGCACCAGGCGGAAATTGTACGCTTTGAACATCGCCCAAAGAAGTCCGAACTTCGAAAGGATTCCCTGCCTTGTCGGGAAGGAGGCTTTCATTATCCACGGGCCCTGTTGTGTTGAGACGGAAAAATGTGAAATCTGCCGGCCGTAATTGTAAACAATCTCTCCCAGCTCCTTCGGGAGTCCGTAATATTCGACGCCAATTTCGGTCGGCAGCGGTTCACTGAGAATTAATTTCGGACTGAAGACAATGTTTCCAATCAGGCCGTCATCCTTAATGCTCTGAAAAAGTAATGATGTTTCGTTGATATAATTAATCTCAGGTATTTCCCGGTTTTCAGGAGCTACGAAGATAACCAGGCTCCACTCCCGGTAAGGAACCAGGGATGTTTTTTTATAATCAAAGGCAGCAACCGCACCAGCCGCTTTTTTCCCGCCGTCCGGGGTTTTGATTATTATAGGCTTGTAATTTTCCCGGTCGCACAATCCGCAGGCAGTCTCATAGTCAAGAAGTGCATATATGTTGACCGACGTTGCGTTGTGAACAATGTACGGTAAATCAACATGTTCGCCCTTGTGGTCGATGGTCATGGTTTTTGGCTGCATTATATATTTGTCCTTTTAAGCGTTATGCGATTGGTGAAGATTTGGATAACCTTCACTGATTCAATCCACAATTCTATAGCCGGCAGATTTCAGAGAAGGGCGGGTATAAATAAAAAGCATTTCAACCGGCTCAGAAAAAGGGTTGTAAAACCAGTGAACTGCGCCACGCGGAACAAACATGGTGTCACCCTGTTTCATTTCAATCTCTTTTTCATCTACGCCGCTTATTCCTTTTCCGGAAAGGATATAGATAACTTCCTCGGCATCTTTGTGAATGTGTTTCTTGTGCGATGAGGTTTCGGCCTCGAACTTGCATTAAGCGAAAGTTATATCTTCTGCACCAACAGTCTCTTTATCGACCAGAACGATTCTTTTCGCGTTATCAAGATCTTTGATTGGTTCATTTCTTCCATCGTCAAGACTGAGAACATATTTCATATTACCTCCGGATTTTCAGTTTAGAATCAGGGGTAAAGAAATAACTCCATCCGGTAATTGTCACAACACCCAAATACATATCCATGTGAAGGTATATCAGGCTGCAGAATACAATAATCGACTTCTTGTAACCGGCCGGGGTGTTGCGCCACACAAATTGCTTTTCCCGCTACTGCCTCATGCAGCGTAACATTTCAAATCCACCTTTTTGAAACTCATAGGGGACTATTTCGGTCCGGCATAGCATTCCTTCTCCTTTAAGAGATGAAATGACAGCTTCAACGTGTCTGGATTTCTGCCTGTTCAGCTCCAGGAGTGGGAAGACCCTGACTTCTGCGGCGATCCTGCAAAGCTCTATCATTGATTGAATGTGAAACTCGAGCGACAGTAGCTCGCTGTACAAGAAAAGAAGATGAGAGCACAGGGCCAGGTCAAACTCATTATCTTCAAAGGGTAGGGCAGGGAGCTCTCCCGCGATATAGTTTTCTTTTTTGGTATCGAAATCTTTCAGAAAGGTGTTCATCGCAGATGTTCTGACACGTTTCAGCTCATCCAGATCCTTGATATGCTTCCATGTATAATCATGATAATTTTTTCCGGTCTGCTCCATTACGATGTCAAAGGTGGCATCTATTCTGGATTTGATGTCTTCAGCTGAAAACAGGTAAAGAGGGTCAACAGATATGACCTTTCCGCCTCGCTTTGTTAACTCTGCATTGAAACTTGCAGGACCATCTCCACACCCAAGAATTCGTTGGTGTAGGTCAGCTTCGGTCAGGGCAAACATGGCAAGATATTCTTCATATGAACGCCCCCAGGGGACGACCTGATCCAGAGTAAATCCCATTTGATTTCTGCTTTTTTTGGGTTGGACAGGAGGTTACCGGATGCCCGGACTGTTTTGCCCGTAATGGTGAGCATCCTTGACTTGGACAGAAGCCTCGTGCTGATAAAATTATTGATCCTTTTCAGCGGGACCTGTTCTCCGGAACTTTCATGGCAATATGGGCAGTGATTCGTACATTATGAATCTTTCTCCACGACACGACACCGACAACGACACGACATTAGCACGACATTGGTGTGACTTTCAAATAAAATCAAAAAGATAGATTGTCGCAACCGGTAATCAATATGCTCGCGCAACCTAGCTGTCTGTTTGCTGTTTTTAGTGAATAAAAGCGGGCACATTAATATTTATTGTGTTGACAACATTTTCAAAATAGTAAATGTTTTATTTATACATACTTTATACCTGTCAGGAAATGGAATGAACAAAACAGCTCCTCTGATGAACATTATCGGTCTCGCTCTGGTCGCCTTGGTAAGCGTGGTGGTCGTAGTGCGTAATGTGCAAGGAGGAGCGCCTTAGCGGGTAGTAAAAAAAATAATTTATCAACCCCCCGTCGGCGCAAGTCGGCGGGGGGTTTTTGTTTTTGGGGCATGGAAAAGGACAAACAGAAAAGGAGGTGCATAACGATGTACAGGATGAATGGAGCACAGCTCACCATCAGGCTGCTGGAACGTTTCGGCATTGACATTATTGCCGGTATTCCGGGCGGATCAAACCTGCCTTTGTATGACGCATTATCGCAGAGTACGACCATTCGGCATGTTCTTGCCCGTCATGAACAGGGGGCCGGTTTCATCGCCCAGGGAATGGCCCGTTCAAGCGGCAGACCCGCGGTATGTTTTGCAACGTCCGGGCCTGGTGCGACCAATGTGATGACTGCCATTGCCGATGCAAAACTGGACTCCATCCCGATTATCTGCATTACGGGCCAAGTGCCCAAATCGTTGATCGGAACCGATGCCTTTCAGGAGATCGACACCTATGGCATGAGTATCCCGATTACCAAGCATAATTTTCTGGTTCGCTCGTCAGGGGAGCTTCTGTCAGTTGTGCCGGCAGCTTTTCGGATCGCTGCCCAAGGCAGGCCTGGGCCGGTACTGATTGATATCCCAAAAGATGTGCAGCTGGAAATGGCCGAGTTTGACAGCTGGCCGGACCTGCCGCAGGAAAAGAAGAGCAGGCAGTATGCCGGATCTGATCTTGAGCTGGCCGCGGCAATGATCAATGGCGCGGAAAAGCCGATATTATACCTCGGCGGCGGCGTCATGCACGGCAACGCAAGCGCGGCAGCCGCCGGCCTGGCGGAGAAAAACAGCCTGCCGACCACCATGACCCTGCTCGGTCTCGGCTCCATTCCGGCTGATCATCCTCTGGCATTGGGTATGCTTGGAATGCATGCGGCGCGGTACACCAATATGGCCCTGGAGGAATGTGACCTGCTGATTGTTGCCGGGGCCCGCTTTGATGACCGGGCAACCGGTAAAATGAATGAGTTCTGCCCGAACGCCAGGGTTATCCATATCGATATCGATCCGGGCGAGATCAACAAGTTGCGTACAGCCGATATGCAACTGGTCGGCGATGTGGGGGATGTTTTCAGGGAAATGATGCCGATGATCGAGCAGAGAAGACGATCGGGCTGGCTGGAAAGAATAAGGCAGTTGAAACGGGAATACCCTTTCATCATGCCGGGACAGGACGACCCCTGCATGCCGTATGGGCTGATCAGGCAGATTGCGGCGATTGCCGACGATGAAACCATCATTGCCACTGATGTCGGGAAGCACCAGATGTGGGTCGCGCAGGCGTACCCTTTCCGGAGATCCCGGCAATTGCTTACTTCCGGAGGACTCGGCACCATGGGGTTCGGCCTGCCGGCGGCCATTGGCGCCGCACTGGCCCATCCGCAAAGGACCATTGTCTGTTTCAGTGGTGACGGCAGCATCCTGATGAATATCCAGGAGTTTGCCACCGCGGCAGAACACCGGGTCAACCTGAAGGTGTTTGTTCTGGATAACACGTCACTGGGCCTTGTGCGTCAGCAGCAGAACCTGTTTTTTGACAAACACTACTTTGCTTCCGAGTACACCAATCATGTTGATTTCGTCACCATTGCCAGGGGATTCGGGCTGCAGGCCTTTGCGCTCGGTACGGCTGAGGACCCAGTTGCCGCCCTGACCGAGGCGATGCGGACAGAAGGGCCCTGCCTGGTCCATGTGCCCATCGGCAGGGATGAAGAGGTCTACCCCATGGTGCCGCCCGGGGCTGCCAACAAGGAGATGATAGGAGGTGAAAATCATGCAGGCGCGTAGCAAAACATATCCGCCTAAAGTAATAGAGGGCGCCAATACAAAGGTGCTGGAATTGACCGTTGATAACCATCCGGGAGTCTTGTCCCACATCTGCGGTCTTTTTTCCCGCCGGGCATTCAATATGGAAGGAATTTTGTGCATGCCCGCCGATGATGGCCGGATAAGCCGGATATGGATACGGATTGAAGGCAATGGCAGGCTTGATCAGATTGTAAAACAACTCTGGAAACTGGAAGATGTGCGGAGCGTCGGTTTTCACACAGCGGAACACAACGATTCTGTGAAACTTGAGGATTTTTTCAGGATAACTTAAGAAAAACCGGACCGCTGACGAATTTATGAGCCATCGACTAAATGATAAATAAAAGGATGGAATAATGATGAGTTGCAAGAACACTTCCTGGCAATATGCTGAGTTTCAGCAAGTCGGCACTGATTACGCCGACACGGCTGAAGTTGCAAGGTATGATTCGCGCCATTCAGACTTCCGGGACCTGGAGGTGGAAGCTCTTCGAGTATTGGATGCAATTGAGATCAGGAACACGGATGTATTGATTGATTTCGGCTCCGGCACCGGGACACTGGCCATCCTCGCGGCAAGACGCTGCCGCAGGGTCCATGCAGTTGATGTTTCAGGGGCGATGATTGAACATGCCGGGGCCAAGGCTGCCGGGCAGGGCGTGGCGAATATTGAATTTCACCAGGCCGGGTTTCTCACCTATGAGCATAACGGTCCGCCGGTTGATGGAATTGTAACAACATTTGCATTGCATCACCTGCCGGATTTCTGGAAAGGCATCGCGCTGAAGAGGCTTGGCGCTATGTTGACGCCGGGAGGCCGGTTGTATATGCATGACGTAATCCTGGAAGAACCTGATGCGATTGAAAACATTGCCGCGTTCATTGATATGCTGGCAAAGAAAGGGGGGGCGTCGATGAAGAAGGATGTTGAAAGGCATTTTAAAGATGAATTTTCGACCTATGACTGGGTGATGGATGGGCTGTTGGGCCGGGCAGGTTTTACGATCAGGAGTAAAAACATTGATGGCGGCGTGCTCGGAACCTACCTGTGCGTCAAGAACTGAGGACGCGCAAATTTCTCGGGAGAAGCCTCAACACCATTTCATGTGGAGATATGATGGATACACTTTTTGCCGACAGAATACATGACGTTCCACGCTCGTTTATCCGGGAAATTTTAAAAGTTGCACCGGACCCGTCCGTCATTTCCTTTGCCGGAGGTTTGCCGAACAGGGATTTTTTCCCTGTAAGGGAACTCCGGGAAGCAACGGAAAAGGTCTTTGCAACCCGGGGTACCGGCATATTCCAGTACAGCAATTCCGAGGGGCTTACTGAACTGCGGGAATATATTTCGAAACGATATACAACGAAATTCAACCTGGATGTTCCGGCGGAACGCATACTGATTACAAGCGGTTCTCAGCAGGGCCTTGATCTGCTGGGCAAAACGATCCTCAACAGGGGTGACCGGCTTGTCATAGAGGAGCCCGGCTATCTGGGCGCAATACAGGCCTTTTCGATCTACCGGCCGGCATTCCTGCCGGTTCCGGTGTCCGACAATGGAATGGATCTGAGCAGGTTGCGGGAAGCCGTCATTTCCGGGAATCCCAAGCTCATGTACACGGTTCCCAATTTCCAGAATCCGTCCGGAATTTCTTATCCCGGGCAAAACAGAAAGAAAATTGCCGACATCCTGGATGGGACGAAGACACTGCTGATCGAGGATGATCCCTATGGTGATTTGCGGTTTTCCGGCAGCCCCGAACCTTCATTTTACAATCTGTTGCCGGATCAAACCATCCTGCTGGGTTCTTTTTCAAAAGTTGTTGTGCCGGGATTTCGCCTGGGTTGGATCGTCGCGCCGCAAAAGGCTATGGAGAAACTTGTCATTGCGAAACAGGCCACCGATCTTCATACCAGTCATTTTACCCAGTGGATACTGTATCAATATCTCATTGATCATGATATCGATGACCATATCCGGGCAATCGTGCAAGCATACGGAAGCCAGTGCAGGGCCATGCAGGAGAGTATCAAACGGTATCTTCCGGAGGAGGTCTCCTGCACCACACCGAAGGGAGGCATGTTCCTCTGGGCCAGGCTTCCCGGGAACATGTCTTCGCTCAGACTGTTTGAAATAGCATCGCGGGAAAAAGTGATTTTTGTTCCCGGAGATCCGTTTTATATAAACAGGAAAGATATGAACACATTGCGGCTTAATTTTTCATGTGTTGACGAGACAACCATAGACATTGGAATACAAAGGCTTGGCGCCGCTATTGGGGAGCTGCTGTAACTTTAACATCAGTAAAGGGAAAAAGATGAGTACGGAATTTCTGTTAACATCATTGGTTGTTGTCCTTATGCCCGGGACGGGAGTTATTTATACTGTTTCAACCGGTCTGTTTCTCGGCCGGAGAGCGAGCATTGCGGCAGCGTTTGGCTGCACAACAGGTATTATCCCGCATCTGACGGCAAGTATTCTTGGGCTGTCGGCAATACTCCATATGAGTGCTCTTGCTTTCCACATCATTAAATATGCAGGGGCTTTTTACCTGGTCTATCTTGCCTGGGTCATGTGGCGGGAGACAGGCATGATACAACTCAATTCTTCACATCCCAGGAAAGGATGCTGTTTTCCAAGGATTCAAGGGCGGACGTATAGAAAACGTCGGTCAGAACATTTTCATGATGCATCCGTTTTAGGACAGCTTCCGTTTTGGCAAAACCAGGAGTAAAGCCGGGCGAATCCGTTTTTCCATTAGCAATTCGGATCCTGGAGGCAGTTATATCCCATGGGGAGGTTTCACGGGGACAGTAATCCGAAATGTGACCCCTTTATCACTGTTTTCAGTGACATGAATCGAACCGCCATGGGCATCGATAATTTTTTTGACTATTGCCAGTCCGAGACCTGTGCCTTCTTTTTTTGTTGTCACAAAGGGGGTAAAAATATCGTCAAACAGGTCTTTGGGAATTCCGCTGCCGGTATCAGAAATTTCGACGATGATGTCAGTCCCCAGGTGTTGATTTCTAATGATCACCACGCTTCCTTTGGGGCTGGCCTCCAAGGCATTATTCACCAGGTTGAGCAAGGCCTGGTGCAGCCGGTTTTTATCATATTCGGTTACCGGCATGTTCTCCTGCAGTTCCGTCCTGATCGTTACTCCATGGCGCGCAGCCTTTTCTCCGGAAATCATGACGATTTCTTCCAGTAGATGATTGATCATCCCCTGTTGATACTGGAGGTTCAGAGGTTTGGCAAAAGCCAGCATGTCGCCGACCAGAACTTCAAGCCTCTGAACCTGTTCAAAGGTAAAGTCAAGTTTTCTGGCAAGTGCATCATCGGCAATCTTACGCTTCACCTGTTGAACAAAGCCGCCTATGGCCATCAGTGGGGTCTTCATATCATGGGCGATGCAGGAGATGGCCTTCCCCATGGCGGCAAGGCTTTCCGTTTCACGTAGTTGTTGTTGCCGTCGTAGTTCCCGTTCGCGCAGTAGACCTAAAAACAGACCGAAAATATTGAATATTATGATCTGGGTTACATTGCCGAAATTATGACCGCTGATCCCTTCGGGAAGTGCAAGGACATAGGGCAAATACAGAAGGGTGACAAAGAGGGAAGAGCCGACTCCGCCGTACATGCCAAACCAGAATCCGCCGAGAAAAATGGGCAGGAAATACATCTCGCGGAAAAGGATGTGAATTGTAATATGAAAATGATCGGTCCGGTAATGAAGAACGGTGATACAAATGACCAGCAGGGCGATTGCCGTAATTTTACCCACTTCTTTTCTCATCGATGATATTATCGTGAGCTCCTGCCGATTTATTTTTTATACTCTATTTCGATATTGTGAAGAACAGGTAATTTCATGTATAAGAAACGGGGAAGGTCAGTTCGACAAATATCTTGATTGATTTATATTACGGATTGGAGAGTTTCTCTTCCAATCTTTCAGCTTCTTCCCGGACTGCATCAGCCTCTTGAATCTTTTTCTCACCCTTCTCCACAAGTCTCTTCGCTCTTCTGAAATACCTTCTGTTTTTCTTTCTCGAGCCCGTTACATCTTCCATCATCTGTTCCGCCTGCTGAAAGTATTGGTCTGCTTCCCGGAGTGCATCGATTTCATTTTTTCTGGCTTCGGCGGCTTTTTTCTCCGTTCTTCTCTGCTGTTCAAATTTATCCGCCTTTTCCTTTAGCATTTGGCGCTGATGCCAGTATTTCTCAGTCTCTTTCCTGTGACTCGGGCTTATCTCGAGTATTTCCGCACCGGGCGGCGGAGCGTAGTCAGTAATATTGAGAACACCGTTCTCGTCTTTCCAGGTATATATATATTCTTCGCAATAACCGGTGTTCCACAGCAAGGCCGATGTCAACGTCAGTATGATGAGACTGATTCGCATGGCATGAATCCTTTGCTGGAAATCAGAAGGAAGGGTCACTGAGCAAGTATTTGAGAGGAGAAGAAAGTACAGGTTCAGTATCAAGAACTGATATCTTTCTTGATCTGCTCGTACTCTTCCTTACTTAACTCGCCTTTCGCATATCTTTCCTGGAGAATTTCTTCAGCGCTTTTGCCCGTTTTTTCATTTGGACTTCTTTTTGACAGCAGCTTAACGAAAGAGAAGATCAACAAAATGACAACAACCCAGAACAGTATCATGAAGATCCATCCGAAGCCGTGGCCCATGCCGTATCCGTAATCTCCAAACCAGTGCATCATAGAGGTTCCTCCCTGTTCATCTGCAGGCAGTAAGGGTTTCTTTTGCAGCGTGTTTTATTACGAATACGGCAATCAAACGGACCTTTATACGCCTCATTTCCGTATAACCTTTTTGAGCTCAAGGTATCATGCTCCCGGACGGCATCCCTGAGTGCATTATTCCTGGGCGCCCTGTTCCATGATTTTCTTTTGCAGGTTAAACATCTCCTGCTCCATTTTCTTCAGATCCCCCATGGTGGTCGTGGGATTACGCATCATTTCGCCATATTCAAATCGCAAATCATGCATTTTCTTCCGCATGTCTTTCGTTGCGTCAAGAAATTTCTCGTATTGCTCAGGTGAATCGAACCGGTTCATGCCCGGTCCCCAGCCATATTCCTCCATCATATGGCGGTGCATCTGTCCCATGCCGCCGCCCATCATCATGCCGGGCCCCATGCCGCCGCCCATCATCATGCCGGGCCCCATACCGCTGCCCATCATCATCCCCGGACCCATTCCGTAGCAGCCCATCATGCCCGGGTGCATCATAAATGGCTCGTCTTTCTGGACCTGGGGCATGTTTTCCTGTTGCCCGCCTGATTGCTGCATCATTTTCTGGCCACCTCCCATCA
>Ga0209163_1003890_pt1 | contig 10440 bp, 9 predicted proteins | sample MTBAKSrepl2MetaG_FD_187457 | JGI IMG/M metagenome (GOLD analysis project Ga0209163, IMG submission 187457) | Enrichment culture microbial communities om Arthur Kill intertidal strait, New Jersey, USA, that are MTBE-degrading - MTBE-AKS2 (Arthur... | ecosystem: Environmental > Aquatic > Marine >...
ACTACGTCAACGACCTGGCCGCTTTGGTCGAAACCCTGGGCCTGGATCAATTCGTGCTGGTCGGCCATTCCATGGGGGCCCTGCACGCCGTGGCCTATACTTCCAGGCATCCCGATAAGGTGGCCGCTCTGATCCACGCCGATATCGAAATATATCCGCCAGCCTGGAACCGGCAATACCTGCACGGCCTGTACGAGACCCGGCCGGACAGTTTTGCTTCCCTGGACGATTACGTCCGCTACACCTTGAAAGTCAGCCCCTACGCCCGGCCGAACGTCCACGCCGGTCTGGCCCCCTTCGGGGTCGCTCCGGGCGAGGACGGCCGGTATTACCATCGCTTCGACCGCGAGCTTCTAAGGCATTTCGTCCAGTACGACCTGCGGGAAAATTTGAAAGCCGTTAAGTGTCCCACTTTGATTATCCGGGGCGCGGAGAGCCGGGTCATGCGCCGGGAACCGGCCGAGGAGATGACCCGCGTGCTGCCTCAAAGCAGATTCGTGGAGATTCCCCAGGCCACCCACCCGGTCCACACCGACCAGCCCGAAGCCTTCAACCAGGCGGTTATGGATTTTTTAAAGGAGTGGGGACTGATTGAGTAGAACTAATCCACCAGACAGCCGGTTATTGTCCGGTTGACCCAAAATCGGATAAAGTTGACGGCGGGTTTGTGGTCACTCTGCCCGATTTTCCCGAAGTAATAACTCAGGCCGATTCAGAATCGGAAGCATTAGTCCGGGCGGCGGACGCCCTGGAAGAAGCGGTCATCGGCAGGGTTAAAATTGGGGAGGACCTACCAGCTAACTAGTTGAAAACATTAGATCACCAGGGGTCATTTTCGGAGCCCTTGCTTCAATCCGCAACCTATCCGCAACCGGTTGCACCCGCTTGCCAACTTGGCCGGGAATGGTAAAATGGCTTCGATCAAAAGGCGCGATGATGTTCAAAGTGCCGGCTTCAGTCCCAGAAATCTTCGGGATCAATGCCGAAGCGGCGCAGGATGGCCAGGATAACCGGAACGGTGATCTCGGTTCCCGGACCATGATACTTGACGGGATACTGAGGGCCTTGGGTGGAGCCTTCTGATTTCGGTTTAAGCAGTATTAGTTCGGAGCCCTTGCCCCTCTTTTCCAGGGACACGACTCCGAACCGGCGGAGTTTCTTAAAAAGTTCTTTGGCTTTGAGGGGTTTTTTAGACGCCACAGGCGGCGCTCAGGCGGCAGGTCCGGGCGATGATCCAAGGGGGAACAAAATCTGAACCTTCTCCCCGGAAAGAGGATTCGACCTTGACCGGCTTTTCGTCGGGATCGGTGCAGCGGTAGAACTCTTCCCACACCTGGGCCGGGGCGGGGTGAAAGAGGTGATCGAGGTTGCCGTGACTGAAGGCGTAATCGACTTGGGCGCTGATCAGGTCCAGGATGTCCGCCTCGACCTCTTGCTCGGTAGGGGCCGTAGCCACGATGTCCAACTCCAGGCAATGAGCGACCCACATCTCCGCCTCTTTCTTGATGAGCACGTTGACCGTCATGGCCACGTGGGAATTGTTCATGGTCACCCCCCCGCCGATTTTCGGCGCTGTCCGCCGGTCTTACTGTCGTTAATGATAAATCTATCCCGGTTATACATGTTGTGTCAATATTCATAAGCGCTCATTTTTCTCAAGGCCCAGGCCCGCCGGCCTGGAGCGCTGGAGTCTTTTTCAGTTAAACCAAGACCCGGTCCAGGGGCGGGCCGTCAGGGAAAGGTGAAACCATGAAGCGAATATTTTTAGTTGTGGCGGCGGCGGTTTTGGTCTGGCGGCCGGTGGATAATCTTAAGGGCGGCCCCGACAATTCATTGTCGGGGCCGCCGAAGCCGACAGGCCGAAGGCCGCAAGAGGCCGGGGTCAACCGGGAGTCAGCCAATCAGCTCCCTCAAGGCAGAGTCATCCGCGTTGATCCTCCTGCGCCTGCGGCGCTCCCGCCACAAGCAGCCGGGGCCACCCCCTCTTGGATTTATTCCTAATTTTAATGCGCCGCAGGCGCATTAATGAGCTGCGCCTAGTTGCCAAACTGGCCGGGAATGATATAATGGCCTTGTTCCAAAGGGGCACAAATGGAACCGGAAATTAAAGCCGCCGGAAAAGAATTCAAGGCACAAGCAAAGGCCGATGAAACCCTTGGCCGTTTAAATATTGGCGATAAACCGTATCTTGAGGGTGAGGCACAAGCCTTTCGGTTCGGCTCAAGGCCTCGACCAAGGGCAAATGGCCGGCCGTGAGGCTTGAAACCAGGAGATCGCGGTCCTGGCCGCATAATTTTAGGTTAAAATGTTTTATCCGGAAACCACATATCCCCCCTGGGCCGACCGCCGAGCATGTCTTAAGGCTATGTAAATGCAGGGATTATTCAAATCTGATCGGCAAGGGCTTACGCCGCGATCTCGCGTCCCAAAGGTGTTATGAAGAAACCATATAAGCATTGTTCGACAATAGGTCGACGAAAGGATTAGGAACCATGACCGGCATACTCGACACGCCTAAAATGGCGCAACTCCTTACTCTTGTTGAAGAGGCGGCGCGGTCTACGGAGGAAGGCGTGAAACACTTTGTCGAGCCCGCTCCCGGAACGTTACAGCGGACGACCAACAGGCGACATCATATTGTTTTTGGTCGGCGCGGGTCGGGCAAGTCCAGTCTCTTGCGTAAAGCCGGCGCTGACCTGACAGTTGATCGTCGGCCCATCGCATCTGTCAACCTCGAGCCATTCAAGGGACTCAGTTATCCCGATGTCTTGATCAGTGTGCTTATTTCCACATTCTCAGAATTTCGGAAGTGGATCGACACTGCAGCAATTCACCCCTCAACGCGGACATCATTTTGGCAACGGTGCTTCGGAAGCACTCCGAAACGCGGTTCTTTCAACCGTGCGAAGTCTGGCGAGCTTTCCACACGGTTCAAGGCCCAGGTCGACGCGCTGGAAAGAGAGCTTTATCGAACAGACGATGCGGAACTGCACGTCACGGATGGTTCCGAGCAACTGCAGGGCGACTCAGCAGGGATTAAGCTCAATGCATCGTCACCTGTTGCATCGTTAGAGGGTCAGGTAAGCGTGAGCAGTTCGCTGGCAGAGAAGCGCGAAGTGGAGGAGAGGTTCAGGAGGTCGAAGACCGATTTCCTCCATCGGCATATTCTTGACTTCCAGAGACTATTCACAGAGCTCGGCGACCTTTCAAACGGGGACGCTTACCTCTTCCTCGATGACCTTTATCATATTCGTCGTTCTGACCAAGCACGCGTGCTAGACTATTTCCACCGCTTGGCCAAGGACCACAGGTTGTGGCTGAAGGTTGGCACCATCAGGCACAGAACGAACTGGTATGTTCACGGCGATCCGCCAATAGGGATGAAAATCGCCGATGATGCCGACGAGATCGACCTTGATTTGACTTTGGAAAAGTATGCCTTAGCTAAGGCCTTTTTGACAAAGATCCTCACTAATTTCGCAGACAGTGCTGGTGTTGGCCGTCTCGGCGGCTTTCTTACTGATGGAGCGTTGGATCGCCTCGTTCTTGCCTCTGGTGGAGTCGCGCGTGATTTCCTCTCGATTTTCAGGCGATCTGTCGTTGTCGCACGTGAGCGGGGTGGTGGTCCCCGTGGTGAGAAAGTCGGGGTTGAAGATGTGAACGTGGCAGCCGGCGAGTACGACTCGACGAAACGAGAGGATTTCAAACGGGATACACTCGACGATAGTTCGCCCCTAGACGCCGAATTCGGAAAAATACGGACATTCTGCTTGGAGGGGAATAATACTAACTGCTTCCTACTCGACAAGGAGCAACAACACCCGGAGGTTGACCTGATTCATGAGCTGGTTGACTTGAAACTAGTTCACTTAATTCGGTCCCGCGTAACCGTAAGTGGTAGGCGAGGCCGAATATACGAGGCCTACATGCTCGATCTGAGTCAGTATGCTGGGGCACGCAAAAGACGAAAACTTGACATCGTCGAGTTCTGGAAGCCGAAGTCAACGGAGGCATTAAGAAAGGTCTCTCTCATCTACACGCCGGGGAAGAGTGTCGAACAGGCGGCTACAGGCGACGGCATGCCCGCCGCGCCTGAGCCTGAGCGTTAGAGCTGGTTTATGTTAGCTCGCACGAAAAAGCGCCCTACTGAGGAAACAGTGGAAATCAGGCTGCGCGGTCCCCGGAAAAGCCGGGCAGCGGCCGTCCGGTGGCCCATCGGCAAGCAGACGGCCCGAATCCCGGCCCTGGCTTGGAAAGTGGATTACCGGGTGTTTTTGTAGCTGCCGGTTTCCAAGGGCTCGGGCCACGGCGCATGCCTCCACCCCGCCAATTGAAAAGGACTTTTTTGTGTCCATGGTTTTGGGGGCCGGAAAGTGAATTTTTAAGACCAAAGCCATTCTGGGATTATTTAACCATTAAGATTTAATCAAGGACTATCGGTCATGGATAAGGAAGCTTTACTGGGCCGTATCAGCATCGACCCCAACGTCTGCTTTGGCAAGCCCTGCATCAAGGGGCATAGGATTTGGGTGTCGCTCGTTCTGGATTGGCTGGCCGGGGGCATGACCATCCGGGAAATTTTGGATGAATATCCCGGCCTGGAAGAAGCCGATATTTACGCCTGCCTGGCTTTCGGCGCGGATAGGGCGCAACCATAATATAGATCGAGAGGCGTCCTTAGAAAGAGGATTAGAAACAACCGTGCGCATCCCCTTGCGTCATCGAGCACCGCAACCGGCCAAAAAGAAAGGGTCAGCTATGCCGGCTAACCCTTTGGAATTGCTTGGTAGTCCCAACGGGAATCGAACCCGTGTCTTCGGCGTGAGAGGCCGATATCCTAGACCGCTAGACGATGGGACCAAAAAAATTTGGCTGGGGAACTAGGATTCGAACCTAGACAACCAGATCCAGAGTCTGGTGTCCTGCCGTTAGACGATTCCCCAACACCAATCAAGTATAGTCCAGGCCGGGATTCCGGTCAACTTTTTTCCTGGGCCGCCGTCCGGCCGGCCATGAAATTTCCGGCCCTGGCCAGCCGCCGGAGGACCCGGTCTTTACCCAGGATGTCCATGACTTCGAAGAGGCCGGGGCTGGCCGTCCGGCCGGTCAGGGCCAGCCGGACCGGCTGAGCGATTTTACCCAGTTTGACCTGGTATTTTTCGCTCAGGTCCCGAAAAAGAGTCTCCAATCCCTCTTCGGAAAACCGATCCAGTCTTTCCAAATGCTTGATCAATTCGTCCATAACCGGGGCCAGGTCCGGAGTCAGGAACTTGCGGGCGGCCTTGGGATCGTATTCCACTTCTTCCAGGAAATAAAATTCGGCCTGTTCGGCCAGTTCGACCAGGGTCTTGGACCGGGGCTGCAAGGCCGTCACCGCCCGGGCCAGATAGGCCCGGTCCGAGGCGTCCAGGCCTTTTTCTTCGAGAAACGGGGCGGCCAGGTCGGCCAGGCGGGCCGGGTCCGAGGATTTGATATAGTGCTCGTTGAGCCAGAGGAGTTTTTCCGGGCTGAAGACCCCGGCCGAGCGGCCCACGTCCTCGATGCGGAATTTTTCGATCAGCTCCCGGCGGGTGAAGATTTCCTGGTCGCCGTAAGACCAGCCCAGCCGGACCAGGTAATTGACCAGGGCCTCGGGCAGGTAGCCCATGTCCCGATAGGCCGTGACCGACGCGGCCCCGTGGCGCTTGGACAGCCTTTTCTTGTCCTCGCCCAGGATCATGGGCACATGTCCGAAGAGGGGCAGGGGCGCGCCCAGGGCCTGGTAGATCAATATCTGCCGGGGGGTGTTGTTGACGTGGTCGTCCCCGCGGATGACGTGGGTCAGGCCCATGGTCACGTCGTCCACGACCACGGCCAGGTTATAGGTGGGCTGGCCGTCGCTGCGGAGGATGACCAGGTCGTCCAGTTCGGTATTGTCGAAGGCGATGGGTCCTTTGATCAGGTCGGGCCAGTTGGTGGTCCCGCCAAGAGGGCTTTTGAAACGGACCACGGCGCCGGGAGCCGGCCCGAGGTTCCTGTCCCGGCACAGGCCGTCGTACTTGGGCTTGCGGCCGTCGGCCATGGCCTGTTGGCGGCGCTCGGCCACTTCCTCGGCCGTGCAGTGACAATAGTAGGCTCGCCCGGCGTCCAGCAGTTTCTGGATGTATTCCAGATAAACCCCCAGGCGTTGGCTCTGGAAGTAAGGGCCTTCGTCCCAGTCCAGGCCCAGCCAGGTCATGCTGTCCAGAATGGCCTGGGTCGCTTCCTCGGTCGACCGCTCGGCATCGGTATCCTCGATGCGTAAAATGAACGTCCCGCCTTGACCGCGGGCCAGAAGCCAATTGAACAGGGCCGTCCTGGCCCCGCCGATATGGAGGTACCCGGTCGGACTGGGAGCGAATCTGGTGCGCACGCGGTTCATGTTTTCACCTAAGCCTCGTAAAAAACCGACCGGTCCAAGAGCTGGCTCTTGATGACCGGCAACAAGTTTTTTTACTATAAAACAGCCGGAAAAAACAATCAAAAAGGTGACCAGGCCGTTCATCCAGGTTGGGAGACGGTTTTTCCCAGCCGGGACTTTCAGGATAATCTCCATTCAAATATTTAATTATACTGGCAAAATTATAATCAAGGTCCAAGGCTTGTCTATTTGTTCATTGACTGCTTCCAGACTAAACAACTATTATGATGATTATTTCCGTCAAAAAAATGCGGACAAGGCGGAATAAGGGCGGACCTTTTTTCAATAATGTAAATACGGAGGGATGAGCATGGCCCAAGACCTGCCCGAGGCCCTGGCGGCCTTTAACGAGGAAGCGGTTCTGGAACAAGTGAACCGGCGCCTGGAATCCGGGGAAGCGCCGATCGATATTGTGCGGGACCTGCAAAAGGGCATGAGCCTGGTCGGCGCTAAATTTGAAAGCGGCGAATACTATTTGAGCGAACTGCTCATGTCGGCGGACCTGTTCAATCGGGCCATGGCCCTGGTTGAACCGAAGATGGAAGCCTCCGCGGTCAATTCCATCGGTAAAATGGTCATCGGCACCCCCCAGGGCGACATCCACGACATCGGCAAGAATATTTTCTGCACCGTGGCCAAGGGCGCCGGTTTCGAGGTTCACGATTTGGGCGTGGACGTGCCAAGGGAGCGTTTCCTGGAGGCGGTGGAAGAGATCAAGCCGGACATCCTGGCCTTCAGCGCGCTGTTGACCACGGCCTTTCAACCCATGAAGGATGTGGTCGAGGCCTTGACCCAAAAAGGCCTGCGCCAGGACCTGAAGATCATGGTCGGCGGCGGGGTGGTCAATGAAAACGTGAAAACCCATATCAACGCGGACGGATACACCAAGGACGCCATGGACGGCCTGAACCAGTGCAAGCGGTTGTTGGGTCTCTGACCCGCCCAAGATACTTTCAGGAGTTGGAAAATGCCCAAGGAAACCATGACCAAAATGGAAAGAATGGAAGCGGCCGTCAAGATGGAGCCCCTGGACCGCATCCCCTGCGCTCCGCTGATGGACGTGTATTTTCCGGCCAAGCACCAGGGTTTTTCCCCGGCTCGGGCCGTCAAGGACTGGAAAGCCGGTTTCGGGGCCATCGTCGACGTTTTCGATGAGGTCGGCGGTTGGGACGGCATGATCCTGCCCGGGTACAGCTATGCCTTGACCCCCAACCTTTACGCCGGGATCACCGTGGGCAAGAACCTCATCCCCGGCCTGGACCTAAGCGGCGAAACCACCCTGCAATTCGATGAAAAGGAAGTTCTGACCCGTGACGATTACGACGACATCATCAATCTTGGCTGGAACGGGTTCCGGCTGAAACACAAGGACCGCTTTAATGCGTCGCACGAGGAAGCCATTATCAAATGGACCCGCAGTCAGATGGGCAAGTACCGGCATGAACTTCAGACCTGGCGCGACCGGGGCCTGCGGAGCCTGTGCGGGACCATCACCCAGTCGCCTTTGATGTTCCTGTCCACCACTCGAACCTTGCTGGAAATCACCAAGGACATCTACCGCATCCCCGATAAACTGGAAGCGGTCATGGAGGCCATGCTCGACGACCTGATCCAGGAAGCCGTCGATTCGGCCAAAATGAGCGGCGAGCCCGGGGTGATGCTGGTCATGGAGCGCGGGGGCTGTTTTTATTACCCGCTTCACATCTACGAGAGATTCGAATATCCGCACATGAAGAAGATGGTGGAAGCCTTTGCCGCCGAAGGACTGATCACCGTGATGCACCTGGACCAGGATTACACTAAAAACGCGCCTTATTTTCTCGATTTGCCGGCCAAGATGGTCGTGGCCGAACTGGACGGGGCCACCGACATCTTCAAGGCCAAGGAGATTCTCAAGGGCCATATATGCATCGCCGGGGACGTGCCCGCGGCGCTTTTGTCCCTGGGAACGCCTGAAGAAGTCGAAGCCTACTGCAAAAAACTCATCGACGTGGTCGGCCAGGGGGGCGGATTCATTCTGAGCACGGGCTGCACCTGCCCGGTGGAGTGCAAAATGGAGAACTTCCGGGTCATGATCGACACGGCCAAGAACTATTATCCTCACTGAGCGCGAATTGGTGCGCCTATATTTTTAGGATAAGCCCGGCCGGACAGGGCTGAGCAGGGGTCTCCATCATCATTTCTGCCGAAACCGCGTCTGAAGTGAGCAAGCGAGCGGACTTCGGATCGATGGAGCGGGCTGAGGCAGGAAGGCTCCCATGACCGATAAAGCAGAGACGAAGGCCGAAGTGATTGTGGTTTCCGGTTTTCTTGGCGCCGGCAAAACCACCTTGATGAAAAGGATACTCGCCTCCAGGCCGGACATGTCGGACACGGTGCTCATCGTCAATGAGTTCGGGACCATCGGCATCGACGGGTCCCTTCTTGACGGTGAAAACACGGAAATGATCGAACTGACCAGCGGCTGCATCTGCTGCACCCTGTTGACCGACCTGACCCTGACCCTGAATAAGGTCATGGATCGGTTTCATCCCCGATGGATACTGATCGAGGCTTCCGGTATCGCCGACCCCAGGAATATCATCGGGGCCTTGGGCCAGGAGAGTCTGGCCGGCAAGTTGGCCGGCCACCGGACCATTACCGTGCTCGACACCGATTGTTGGGAAATACGGTCCATTTTCGGCGATTTGTTCAGGCTGCAACTCGAGGCGGCCGACTTGTTGCTCATGAATAAGGTGGACCTGCTCCCGCCGGAAAAGGTCCGGACCTCTCTTCGTGAGATACGCGAAGCCCTGCCCCGGACCCAGATCATGCCCACGGTCCATTGCCGTATCGATCAGGACGTCATCTGGTTTCGGCCCGAGATGGGGGGAGCCGAAACCAGCCCGGGCGACGATCTCCTCGGAACCGTAAATCATCATGTTCAAGGACATGAACACGGGTGGTCCGGGCCAGCCTCCAATCATTTCGTCACTTTTTCCTTTCAGGAGGATCGGCCGGTGGATGAGGGATGCTTCAGAAGATTCATCGACGCTTTGCCGCCGGAGGTGTTTCGGGTTAAGGGGACGGTCCGGTTTCCGGACCGGACCATGCTGCTGAATTTCGTGGCCGGCCGGGCCGATTGGGCGCCCTGGTCCGGCGAACCGGCCAATCGACTTGTTTTTGTGGGCTGGGATACCGCCAGTGATGACATACTTGGGCCCTTGCAACAATGCCTGGTTTATTAATTCAAGGAAGACCGACACGGTGATTGCGGAATTTCGATCATAAGTCTTTGGGAGGGATTGAATCATGACCAAAACCAGGACGAACCCGGAGGTCTGCCTGGACCGATCCGCCGGGGGCATCGTGCGGACCGAGATCCAGAGCGGCCTGCCGGTCGAGGTTTTTTACGGACCGGACGATGTTGAGGAGGTCGACTACGAACGGGACTTGGGCGATCCGGGCCGGTTTCCCTATACCCGGGGCATTTATCCGGAAATGTACCGCAATCGGCTGTGGATCAAGTCGTTCATCGTCAGCTACAGTACGGCCGAGGAGACCAACCGGGCCTTCCGGGCCAATATCGCTTCCGGCCAGAACGGACTGCGGCTGCTGGCCGATCTGCCCACCCAGACCGGCCTCGACCCCGACCATCCCTCGTCGTGGAACAGCATGCTGTGCGGCGGGGTGTCAACTTACGCCCTCAATGTCTACGAGACCATGCTCGATGGTCTGCCCCTGGAAAACATCGATTACGAACTGGCCCATTCCTCGATCTCCAGCGCCTTATTTTTTTATTGCATGTTCCCGGCCCTGATGGAACGCCGGGGGATCGACATCGCCGGACTGCGCGGCTCGAACATCAACGACCCGTTTCGGGCCAAGCTGGTTTACGCTTCACCCGATTTCCCCAACGAAATAGGCCGGCGGGTCTGCCTGGACCTGATCGAATTCGGGGCCTGTCACACGCCCAAATGGAAGGCCTTCGCCCCCAACGGGGTGGACCCCTGCCAGACCGG
>Ga0209163_1003894_pt1 | contig 10433 bp, 8 predicted proteins | sample MTBAKSrepl2MetaG_FD_187457 | JGI IMG/M metagenome (GOLD analysis project Ga0209163, IMG submission 187457) | Enrichment culture microbial communities om Arthur Kill intertidal strait, New Jersey, USA, that are MTBE-degrading - MTBE-AKS2 (Arthur... | ecosystem: Environmental > Aquatic > Marine >...
CTCCAATCGCTGCTGGGCAGCTTCATCATCGTGTTCATCATGATGGCGATCATGTTCCGCTCGGTCCTGTGGGGCCTGGTCTGCATGGTGCCTCTGTCGATCACGATCTTAGTGATCTACGGCCTGATCGGCCTGGTCGGCAAGGACTACGACATGCCCGTCGCGGTGCTCAGCGCCCTGACGCTCGGCATGGCGGTGGACTTCGCGATCCACTTCCTGGAGCGGGCTCGGGGCACCTACACCCAGACGGGCTCCTGGAAGGCCAGCGCGGCCGAGATGTTCGGCGAGCCGGCCCGCGCGATCAGTCGCAACGTCCTGGTCATCGCCATCGGCTTTCTGCCCCTGCTGGCGGCGCCGCTGGTCCCCTACAAGACCGTGGGCATCTTCCTCTGCGCGATCATGGCGCTGTCCGGCCTTGTGACGCTGATGGTCCTGCCGGCGATCCTGACCGTGGCCGAGAAGCGGCTGTTCAAGCCGGCGACGGCCCCGCAGTCCATGCCATGCAGTTGTGCGTTCTGCTTCGTGATCTCGCTGGCGAGCGTCGTGCTTGTGCTTCTGAACGTGTACCAGTTCGGAAAGATGGGCTTCAATAGTCTCATGTGGATCAGTATCATTGCGGTGCCGGTCCTGGCGGTCACCTGTGGGGCGTTGTCCCGCCGGCAGGCCTGCCGGACGGTCCAGGCACAGCAAACCAAGGCGATTACCGCCTGAAGATGGAGAGTGCATCGATGAATGTGGAAAGATCCTTACGAGGAATTGCAGGGTTCTTTGTCCTGCTCAGTGTCCTGTTGGCGCATTATCATTCCCCTTATTGGCTGTTGTTCACCGGCTTCGTGGGGCTTAACCTGCTCCAGTCGGCGTTCACCGACTGGTGTCCGATGATGGCCTTCCTCAAGAAGCTGGGCGTCCGGAGCCAGTGCCAGTACGAAGGAGGTGCAGTATGTTCCACAAAATAAGCATCCTGGGACTAACGGTTTCGTTGGGTCTGCCTCTCATGGGTTCTGCCGCGCGGGCCGCGGAGACGCCCGACGTCCAGACCATCGTGAACCAGGCCAACCGCGCCGCCTACTACCAGGGCGACGACGGCAAGGCCGCCGTCAAGATGATCATCACCGACAAGCAGGGCAACACCCGCGAGCGCGAGTTCAACATCCTGCGCAAGGACGTGCAGGACGGCGGCGACCAGAATTACTTCGTCTACTTTCAGCGTCCCGCCGACGTCCGGCGCATGGTCTACCTGGTACGCAAGCACGCTGGCGTGGACAAGGACGACGACCGCTGGCTGTACATGCCCGCCCTCGACCTGATCAAGCGGATCGCCGCCGGCGACAAGCGGACCAGCTTCGTCGGCTCGGACTTCCTGTACGAGGACGTCTCGGGCCGGAGCCTGGAGCTCGACACGCACGAGCTGGTCGAAACGACCGACCAGTACTACGTGGTCAAGAATACGCCCAAGAAACCCGAGCTCGTCGAGTTCGCCTACTACAACGTCCACATCGACCGCAAGACCTTCATGCCCATGAAGATGGAGTACTTCGACAAGAGCAGCGGCAAGCTCTTCCGCACCATCGAATCCCAGAAGGTCGAGGAAATCGAGGGATTCCCGACCGTCACGAGGTCGGTCGTCACCGATCTCCGCACGGGCGGCAAGACCGAGATGCAGTTCAATGACGTGGACTACAACATCGGCATCGGCGATATCTTCGAGGAACGCTATCTTCGCCGACCCCCCAGGGAGGCCATGAGATGATCGCAACCCGGCGTATCACGGCCGCAGTGGCGCTGCTCACTGCGGCCTTCGTCCTCGTCGCGGCAGCAGGGCAGGACGAGCAGCCGCAGGAACAGACGAATCCGATCCGGGAGTTCCTCGACAGGCACGAGATCGAGTACCACGGCTTCTATGAGGCCCGCGTCGGCGCCCGGCTCCTCGACGATCCGTACCAGAGCAAGGACCTGACCATCGGCGAGGGTCGCTACCAGTTCGACCTGTTCTCCATGCGCGACTGGGGCGACGTCAAGGTCAAGGGCGATGTCTACGGGGACTTCGTCACCGAGGAAGCCGAGTTCGACCTCCGCGAAGCGAACGTCTTCATGCGCCCGACCGACTCGATGGACCTCAAGTTCGGCCGCCAGGTCCTCACCTGGGGCACGGGCGACCTGATCTTCATCAACGACGTGTTCCCCAAGGACTGGGTCTCCTTCTTCATCGGCCGGGACACGGAGTACCTCAAGGCCCCGTCCGACGCGGTGAAGGTGAGCCTGTTCTCCGACACGGTCAACCTCGACGTGGTCTACACGCCGGAGTTCGACTCCGACCGCTACATTACCGGCGAGCGTCTCTCGTTCTGGCATCCACGACTCATGCGTCGAGCAGGCGAAGACGACGAGCTCGACATCTCGCGGCGCCGGGAGTTCTTCGAGGAAGATGAGACGGCGATCCGTCTCTATCGCAACATCAGCAGCTACGAGCTGGCCCTCTACGGCTATTGGGGCTATTGGAAAAGCCCCGCCGGCTTCAATCCGGCGCTGACCCGGGCGATTTTCCCCGAACTCTACGTCTACGGTGCCAGCATCCGCGGCACACTCGGCAAGGGCATCGCCAACGCGGAGGCCGGCTACTACGACTCCGTGGACGACCGTAGCGGCGATGACCCGCTGGTCAACAACTCCGAGATGCGCTACCTCGTCGGCTACACGCAGGAAATCGCGCGCGATTTCACGGCCGGCGTGCAGTACTACGTCGAGCAAATGCTCGACTACGGCGACTACGAAGGCAGTCTCTTCCCGGGCAGCAAGTCGCGCGACGAATTCCGCCACCTCACGAGCCTGCGTCTGACGAAGCTGCTGATGAACCAGAACCTGATGCTCTCGCTGTTCACCTACTACTCGCCCACGGACGAGGACGCCTACCTGCGTCCCATGGTCAACTACAAGGCGAGCGACCGGTTGATGTACGAGGTCGGCGCGAACCTCTTCTTCGGCGACGAGCGCCACACGTTCTTCAATCAGTTCCACTACGACACGAACGTCTACGCCGGCGTGCGCTACAGCTTCTGACGGGGGGCAGCGAGGAAACAGGTAGACGACTTCCTGGGCAATTGACCCTACGGCCACCAGCCCCTATAATCGAGCGAGACGATGAAAGGCAGGTGGATGGCTGCGAATTCGAAGATCGAGTGGACCGAATGCACGTGGAACCCGGTTACCGGTTGCACGAAAGTCAGTGAAGGCTGCCGGAATTGCTACGCCGAGCGTATGGCGCGTCGACTCCAGGCCATGGGCCAGCGCAACTACCGCAACGGATTCAACCTCACGCTGCACACCCACATGCTCGAAGTGCCTCTGCACTGGCGTCAGCCGCGGATGATCTTCGTTAACTCGATGAGCGATCTGTTCCACGAGGACGTTCCCCCGGACTTCATCCTGAGAGTCTTCGACGTGATGCATCGAGCGCCGCAGCACTGCTTCCAAATCCTGACGAAACGCTCCGAGAGGCTCGTCGAACTCAGCCCCAGACTCCCATGGCCCGACAATGTCTGGATGGGTGTGACTGTCGAGAATAGCGATTGTACGTTCCGCATCGAGCACCTCAGGCGCACGAATGCCAGCCTGAAGTTCATTTCTATTGAGCCACTTCTTGGTCCGATTCATGACATCAACCTCGACGACATCGACTGGGTAATCGTTGGCGGTGAGTCCGGTCCCGGTGCACGTCCTATGCGACGGGAATGGGCTGCCGATATTCGTAATCAGTGCCTTGCCAGGCACATTCCGTTCTTCTTCAAACAGTGGGGCGGCATCAATAAGAAGGCAAGAGGTCGCACCCTGGACGACAGAACGTGGGACGAGAAACCCGGACCTGTGATGCGGAGGGAATTGAGTCATGCCGGAATTGGCACAGCCTGTGGATGATGGTCTACTCATTCCTACTGTTGGTCAGTGGTCAAGCGACAAACACTACTATCTCTCAAGATACATAGACGCTTTCACCACATCGATGCGTGAGAAGTGGGAGGGATTACACTATATCGACGTGTTTGCCGGCGCGGGGATCGAGCGATTGAAGGAATCGGGGGTACTGGAGTGGGGATCGCCGATGCTCGCAGCACACGCACGGTTTCCTTTCGCCCGACTTCACCTCTGCGAGAAGAACAAGGCCAAACACAAGGCACTTACCGCGCGGATATCTCGGATCAGATCGGATTGCCAGATCCTTTGTGGAGACGCAAACGAGCGCATAGATGAAATCGTTCGAGAGGTACCGACCAGGAACACCCTATCCCTGGCTTTCTTGGATCCATATGGCCTACATTTGGAGTTTGAGACTTTGCGCAAGCTGTCTGACATTCGTGCAGACCTGATCATCTTCTTTCCAGATCACATCGATGCCTTGAGGAATTGGGAGGAATACTACCTGCGGAACCCTGATTCCAATCTTGACCGTTGTCTCGGCTCAGGAGCAGACTGGCGTTCGATTATGGATACAACGCCCACGGACCGCCCTGCGGAAGTCCTGCGGAATTCATACGTCAGCCAGATTCGCTCGCTGGGCTATTGCGAATTCGAGTACCAGAGGATCAACATGAAAGGTCATCCATTATACATCCTTATCTTCTGCTCTCGGAGCAAGCTGGCGGCGAAGCTGTGGCGCCGCATTTCGATCAAGGAGTCAGACAACCAACGTAGACTGCCCTTTGGACCTGATTGATTGGTCACTCGCCAAGCTCTCCGCTGGTACCCCGCAAAGCGATAAACGCATCAGTGAGGTCCCCTTCCACCTCTCTTTCAGAGTCCGGAAACGATAGAAGCTTTTGATTTGACCGCCTCCAACGGGCGGGGTAGACTTTCGGGCGTGAGAACCTCTGTTCGAACGGCTGATTCTTGGAGCTTGTGAGGAGAACCGTCATGATCCGGCACCGGAACGTCACCCGCCGAGGCTTCCTGAAGACCACGACCGCCGCCGCTTTGGGCGCCGTCGGATTCCCGTACGTCGCTCGCTCGACCGCCCTGGGCGGGTCGGGGGCGGTGGCCCCGAGCGAACGGATCACCGTCGGCTGCGTCGGCACCGGGCCGCAGGGCACCTACGTCATGCGGAACTTCCTGGCCCAGAACGACTGCCGGGTGATCGCCATCTGCGACCTCAAGGCCCCCGTCCGGGAGGCGACGAAGAGGCTCATCGACGGGCACTATAAGAACAACGACTGCGTCACCTACACCGATTACCGCGAGTTGATCGCACGTAAGGACATCGACGTGGTCGAGATCGCGACCTGCGACCACTGGCACGTCTTGGTCGCGCTGGAGGCGGCGCGGGCGGGCAAGGCGATGTACCTCGAGAAGCCGATGGGTCTGAGCCTGGCCGAGGACCAGGCGCTGCGGGCGACCTGCCGTCGGTATGGCACGATCTTCCAGTTCGGGACCCAGCAGCGGTCCAGCCGGGACTTCCGCTTCGCGTGCGAGCTGGTCCGCAACGGGCGGATCGGCAAGCTCCGGACGATCAACGTCTGGTGCGCCGGTAGCTCCGCCGGCGGGCCCACGAATGTGGTCGCGCCGCCGGACTGGATCGACTACGACAAATGGCTTGGGCCCGCTCCTTACCACGCCTACACGCCCGGCCGGGAATCCAACCAGTGGTGGTGGTTCATTTCGGACTACGCCCTGGGCTTCATCGCCGGCTGGGGCGTCCACCCGCTCGACATCGCCCTTTGGGGTGGCGGCGACCAGGTCCTGGTCCCGCTGACCATTGAGGGCAAGGGCGTCTGGCCGACCCCCGACGGCGTCTGCGACACCGCGATGAACTGGGACGTCTCCCTCCAGTACGACAGCGGCGTGACGATGAACTACACCGGCAATCCCTACCCCGACGAGTGGAAGAAGCGCTACGGCCGGACCAGCGACCACGGCACCGCCTTCGAAGGCACCGACGGCTGGGTCCATGTGGACCGTTCCGGCATCAACGCCCATCCGAAAGAGTTGCTCGATACGCAGTGGGGCCCGAACGACACCCGGCTGTACGAGAGCGCCGGTCACCAACGCAACCTGCTCGACTGCGTCCGCAGCCACAAGGAGACGATCTGCCCGATCGACGTGGCGGTCCAGGCGGATATCCTCTGCCACATCAGCGACATCGCGATCCGAACGGAGCAGAAGCTGCGATGGGACTGGGCGAAGGAGCGATTCGTAAACAACGAAGCCGCCAACCGTCGGCTCGTGCGAGCGATGCGGAGTCCCTGGAGGTTGTAGTGCTGTGACCATCGCAATTTGGTGCGCAGGAAATGGAGGACGCTGTTTGGAGTTCCGCCTTCAGGCGGGTGTGAGAGTCTTCCGGCATAGCCGGCTCCCTGCCTGTCGCCCTGGAGCTGGGCGGCGGTTTGGACTGTTTGGACCCGCGTAAACGCGGAACTCCAAACGGGCCATGGTCGGGCACAGCGATCACTACTTTAAGGTGGGCGAATAGAGGACGGTGCATGATACGCACCCTACCAAAGTACCGATAGGAATCAGAAGGAGAAGACAATATGTTGAGAAAAATCACGATGGGACTGCTTGTCTGCACGGCCTTTGGCGTGTGCACGGCCGCCCAGAGCGGCAGCGACGGCTGGATTCCGCTGTTCAATGGCCAGAATCTCGACGGCTGGAAGGCCAGCGAGAACCAGGGCACCTTCACCGTCAAAGATGGCGAACTGATGGTGAACGGCGACCGGAGCCACCTGTTCTACGTCGGCCCGGTGAACAACGCCAGCTTCAAGAACTTTGAGTTCAAGGCTCAGGTTAAGACCACCAAGGGCTCCAACTCCGGCATCTATTTCCACACGGAGTATCAGCAGGACGGCTGGCCGAGCAAGGGCTATGAGTGCCAGGTGAACACAACGCACAGCGACCGCAAGAAGACCGGCGGCCTCTACGGCGTACAGGACGTCATCGACAACGCACCCTCCAAGGATGGCGAATGGTTCGACTACTACATCAAGGTCGAAGGCAAACACGTCCTCATCAAGATCGACGGCAAGACGACCGTGGACTGGACCGAGCCCGATGATTGGAAGCAGGCCGGACGCAAGATCGCCAGCGGCACACTCGCCATCCAGGGCCACGATCCCAAGAGCTTAGTCTACTTCAAGAACATCATGGTCCGCCCGCTGCCCGACGACACCGGCTGGGTCTCGCTGTTCAACGGCAAGAACCTCGACGGCTGGAAGCCCAGCGAGAACCAGGGCACCTTCACCGTCAAGGATGGCGAACTCGTCGTCCACGGCGACCGCAGCCACCTCTTCTACGTCGGCCCGGTGAACAACGCCACGTTCCAGGACTTCGAGTTCACCGCCGACGTCAAGACGACGCAAGGCTCGAATTCCGGCATCTACTTCCACACGGCGTATCAGGGGACCGACTGGCCGAGCAAGGGCTATGAATGCCAGGTGAACACGACCCACAGCGACCGCAAGAAGACCGGCGGCCTCTATGGCGTGCAGGACGTCATCGACAACGCCCCCTCCAAGGACGGCCAGTGGTTCAACTACTACATCAAGGTCCAGGGCAAGCACGTCCTCATCAAGATCGACGGCAAGACCACCGTGGACTGGACCGAGCCCGACGACTGGCGGCAGTCCGGCCGCAAGATCGCCGCCGGCACTTTCGCCATCCAGGGCCACGATCCCAAGAGCCTCGTCTACTTCAAGAACATCAAGGTCCGTCCGCTGGACCCGATCAAGGTCGTGGTCGTCACGGGCGGGCACGATTTCGAGCACGATCCGTTCTTCGCCCTCTTCCAGGGCTACAGTGACATCCGGTACGTCGAGGCGGCCCAGAAGGACCACAGCGAATTGTTCGAGGATATCGGTAACTGGGACTACGACGTGATTGTCCTCTACAATATGACGCAAAACATCTCTCCGAAGCGGCAGGAGAACTTCAAGGCCCTGCTGCAGAAAGGCGTCGGCCTGGTCACCCTGCACCACGCGGAAGGCGCCTTCAACACGTGGGAGGACTACCGCCAGATCATTGGGGCCCGGTATCCTCTCAAACCCCAGGAGATCGACGGCAAGCAGTTCGCCACGGGCACCTATGACCACGACATGGACATGAACGTCAAGATCGTCGACCGCGAACACCCGATCACCCGCGGCCTGAGCGACTTCACAATCCATGATGAGACCTACAAGGGCGTCTGGTTCGCCCCGGACAACCACATCCTGCTGACCACGGATCATCCCAAGAGCGATCCTACGATCTGCTGGACGCGCTCCTACGGCGGCACGCGGGTCGTATACCTCGAGCTCGGCCACGACGGCAAGGCCTACGCCAACCCGAACTACCGCCGGCTCATCGCCCGTTCGATCCGCTGGGCCGCGGGCAGCCTGAACTGAGCCCGTCACCATCTGAGGAAGGAGAACACCATGTCGTCTCAAGTGAATCGTCGCAGTTTTATGAAGCACTCCCTGGCCGCCTCGGCGGGTAGTGTGCTGGCCGTGAGTTCCACTCAGGCCGCAGCAGGCGACAAGCTCGCCATCAAGGTCGAACCCAACTCGAAGGGGACCATGCCTACGGGCAAGATCGGCAATATGCAGGTCAGTCGTATGCTCCTGGGCGGAAACCTCCTGACGCACTACACCCACAGCCGGGACCTCAAGTACGTGTATAACCTCTGTGCCCACTACAACACCGAGGAAAAGATCCACGAGACGATGGCTCTGGCCGAGGCGCACGGCATCAACACGCTGTCGATCCACAATCCGCCGGGGATCGTGTCCATGCTCAAGCGCTACCGCCAGCGCTACGGCGGCAAGATCCAATGGATCATCTGCCCCATCGCGGAGATCACCCCCGACATGAAGGCCTACGCCGACATGGCGAAGGAACTGGTCGATGAAGGCACCGAGGCCTTGTACCTCTGGGGCGTTCGCTCCGATCCGCTCTGCGCCCAGGGGAAGATGGACCTGGTCCGCAAGGCGGTCGAGATCGGCAAGGACCTCGGCGTGCCCTCCGGCGTCGGCTGCCACGACCTCAACGCGGTCATCCAGTGCGAGAAGCACAAGATCCCCGCGGATTTCTACATCAAGACGTTCCACCACCACAATTATCCCAGCGGTCCCAAGCCGGAAGAACTCAAGGGCGCCTACAGCGAGTATCCCGGCTACTGGTGCCGCGACCCGCAGGAGACCATCGAGGTGATGAAGAACGTGACCAAGCCCTGGATTGCGTTCAAGGTGATGGCCGCCGGGGCGATCCCGCCCAAAGACGCGTTCCAGTACGTCTTCGAGAACGGCGCCGATTTCACCCTGGCGGGCATGTTCGATTTCGAGATCGCCGAGGACACGATGATCCTCAACGACACGCTGAAGAACCTGAAGAACCGAACCCGCCCCTGGCGAAGCTGAACACTATTCATTAAGATAGCCAATCTGCCGAGGGCATGGAGATGAGGCGGCCATTGCTCTTCTCCATGCCCTCGGCTCTTCTACGCTCCCATTATGTTGCCGCACACCCTGCCAAGCAAGCAACCGGCGCACTTCCCAAGTTCTCACCCAGGAGGTCGAATGAAGACTGTTGCGTTTACCGCTTTGCGGGGTACCAGCGGAGAGCTTGGCATGCCGTGCCGCGAGTGATAGACTGTACACGCCGGCTCGGAGGATAGGGCAACGCTGGCGAGCGACCCGAGCGCCGCAGCCGGTGGGTATACGGCGGAGAGAGCCCGGCATCGTGGCGGGCCTCTTCGCTCTCTCCGCTGGGACCCCAAAATGCGAAAAACGCAATCTTTGAGCGGGGTTTTGCCCTCAGAGAGCGGGGCCTGGACGTCGTATCTGATCGTTTATAGATAGGCGATGGCGTATGCAACATAGTAACACATGCTTGTACCACTACACGACGGCCGACGCATTCATCAGCATTGTCGAAAGACAGGAGTTGTGGGCGAGCAACATCTTCTATCTCAGCGATTCCGCGGAGTTTCACTTGGCGATCACCCGGGCGGAGGAATTGCTGAGGGCCGAGATAGATGGTGAGACAGATGCGAAGAAGCGTGAAGAACTTGAGAGTATTGCCAGAATGCTGGGTGAGGTGACACCAAGTGTGACCACGAAACCATCCTGTTTCGTGTGCTCATTGTCAGAAGAGAAGGATGACTTGAGTCAGTGGAGGGCCTACTGTCGAAATGGTGGGGTTGCTGTTGGATTTCGACGTGACGATCTTCGAAGTCTTGTGGAAAGCCAGGGGCTTGGCTTGGTGCCCCTGCTGGTACCGTGCATCTACGATGAGAAGAGACAGAGAGAGGAAATTCTCGCGGCGGTTCGAAAGGCGGTCGGATTGCTACCGGGAGGCAGAATTGGGGCATCAATGTCACCGCAGGAGGTCGAAGAGTTCAGGGCTGGTCTCTTGCAGCATATGCTTGTCGAGAAACCCATCAAGAGTAAAGACTTCGCTGCGGAGAAGGAGTG